>Ga0315913_1003885_pt1 | contig 18005 bp, 18 predicted proteins | sample MpolsnodulesMG_FD_207736 | JGI IMG/M metagenome (GOLD analysis project Ga0315913, IMG submission 207736) | Medicago polymorpha root nodule microbial communities from Los Angeles, California, United States - small nodules | ecosystem: Host-associated > Plants > Roots > Nodule | place: USA... | reverse complement strand
GTTGCAAAGAGTCTGTCGTTGTAAGCATCGGTAACTGTTTAGCTGGCGAAGCCGGTGCACCAGAGACGCACCGGCAATTAGATAGCGCGGACGCCATGTCAGACCTAACCGCGGCGCCCCCTCACTAACTCGGCGATCTATGTTCCTAGTGCGTCGGTTCGCCGCTTTATAGCGATCAGTAATCCCACCAGGCCGGAGCCCAGCGATACAGTTCACCATTTGCAGCCACGCGACCGACAGACGGGAAGGGCATATGGGTCGAGATCAGCCACGAGCCGTTATCGGCCAACTCCCTCATAAGACGAAGACGAATCCGAGTTGCTTCCTGGGGATCGTGTTCGAAACCGTTGTGCCACTCTGGATGATCGAACGAAACCGGGAAAATCGCATCACCGCAGAACATTAAACGATCATTACCGGACTGCACACGCACAACGCTGTGACCTGGGGTGTGGCCGCCGGTGCGAGTAACGGAGACACCGGGAGCCACCTGAGCCTCATCCTTGAAGGTACGGATGTGGCCGCCGTACACGTTCATGAAGGCGAGCGAAGCCTTTCGAGCAAGATCCGCAAGAGCTGGCGGCATGGCCGTGCGGGAGAAGTCGGGCGACTTCCAGAACTCCGTCTCGCTAGCACAGACGTGAACCCGGAGGTCGGGCCGCATTCTTTCCTTAACACCCTCGGCAAGTAGCCCGCCGACGTGGTCGAAATGCATATGGGTTAGCACCACATCAGTGACCGACCCCAGGTCGACGCCGGCAGCCTCCAGCCGCTGAACAAATTGGCCAGCACGCGGAAAGTCGGGGTATTCCTCACCCAGACCGCTGTCGATAAGAAGTGTCTGGTCGCCGCTGCGGACTACGACTGCGTTCAATGCCCAGTCAAAGGCCTCTTTGGACAGGAACCTCTCGTCGAGCCACTCGCCCCGGGCTGCCGGATCGGCATTGGTTGCCATGGATTCTGCTGGCGGTGTAAGCACGCCATCGCTGATGATCATTACCTCGATGTCGCCTATCTGCATCGCGTAGCGCGATGGAACCACCTCGTCCAGCCCCCGCTTTTCTTCCTGGCTCACGGGCCGGAATTTGGTTTCAACGTTCGACATAATACGCTCCAGTTTAGATTGACAATGTGGCAGTCACGCCACGTCTGGAGACTAGATTTTCGGGTATTAGCGGTCGAGTTATGCCTAAGTTTGGGGTGCTATTTGGTTCATACCTCTCAGGTGAGACCAACGCCTCGACCCTCGTGGTCAACGTTGCCATTTTACGTCACCGTTCCCGGTTCTCCCGACCCAGCCTTCATCTATCGGCGAGGTCGCTTGTGAACCCAAGCCGGGAACCACTGTCCACTTCGGCCTTCTTCACCCATTAATGAGCGTCTGCGCCGTGTAGCCGATCTTGGCTGTCAATACCGGAGCAATACTCCGGATTGTGCCGTTTGCATCCTCCCAGCGGCTGCGGCCGCCGCGCAGATGTTTCTTTCGACGCTGTCGAAATGGCCCTTGTCCGCCTCGACGATAAGAGGCATGTCCGACTTGTCCGGCTTCAACCTGCAAGCCCGGCATCGCGTGAACGCCTGTTTGACCGCGAGCGCATTGGCTCCCGCTGGACTTCAAATCCTGCCATCGGCGTAATAGTTTGGAATATTGGAGTAGCCCGAACGTATAGTTACCTGCGATCCGCAGTCGTCCTAAAACAACGCCGATCTTCGAAGGAAATTATAACGAACGCAGGAGGACCCCCATGGAAGACCAAAAAACCCGTCTACTGGCTGGCGTTGTGATTCCTGACACCGATGTGGTCAGGCTTGCTTGGGAGTTTGCTGAAGCACGTTGCGAGCCCTATCTTTTCAACCACGTAGTCCGGTCTTGGTTGTTCGCCACCAGCATCGCGTCCATACAAAACGTTGAACATGATCGCGAAGTGCTGGCGATCGGGGCGTTGCTCCATGATGTAACTCTCAACATGTCGTTTCGCGGTCCACGACGCTTCGAAGTCGAGGCGGCAGACATTGCGCGGGAGTTCGCAATTGACGCTGGGCTTGAACCTCGTCGAGTGCAGTTGGTTTGGGATTGCGTGGCGCTAAACTCAACCCCATCCATAGGTCTCTACAAGGAGGCGGAAGTATCGCTCTGCACAGCGGGGATCTGCCTGGACGTAGTAGGCCTAGGATACGAGAGGGTCCGCGCGGTCGAGATGAAGGCGATCACTACCGCGTTTCCAAGACTCGACCTGAAAAAGAGGATGACGAAATGCTTTTGTCATATGGCCGAAGCGGCGCCGCTAACCACATACGACAACTTTCTAAGAGACTTCGGACTTCGCTATGTAGACGGATACTCCCCTCCGTCGTCCGTGGACTTCGTGATGAACACTCCGTTCGAGAGCTAAGCTTCGGACTCTACCGTATTGCATAGACCGCTAAAAATAATACTGGCAGGATGGGCCGGATGCAGGCTCAGGTGTCGTTTCCAATCTCGCCATTCTTATCTACGTGCTGGTTCGCGCCCCGCGGCTTCGCACCTGCCCTAAACCTTAGTTTGGTTACGGGCGCGCGCGGTCGACGATAAGTTCGCCGCGAGCCGTCACCAAATAGGCGCTCGAGCCGGCGTAGGCCGGATGTACATCGAGCGTATGATTTTCGACGACACGCGATCCGGCGTGCCGTCGAAGGAGCGTGGCTGGCTGACATCCAAGCAACATAGGAGTGCGTCATGTCGCAGTCAGAAGCAAAAATCATCTCCAGTCCGCCGCAGATAAAGGTCCCAGATACGAATGCCTTTCATCCCGGCAAAAACGGCGCCAGCGAGCTGGTTCCGTCGCGCTACGCTCTGAAAATCGGTGACATCGACGTCATGGTTGTCAGCGATGGCGTCCTGCCCCTGCCAACACAGATGCTCGGGCACAATGCGGATCCCGCAGTTCGCGCCTCCTGGATGGCGAAGATGTTCCTGCCGGCAGACGCCTTCGACTGGCCCCTGAATGCCGTCGTCGTCCGCAGCGGCAATCAGACCATCCTTCTCGACGCCGGCCTCGGCCTCGATCCCGATCTCCATCTGCCCCGCGCTGGCCAGCTAGTCCAGCGCCTCGCTGCAGCCGATATCGACCTTTCGTCGGTGACTGATATCGTTCTGACGCATCTGCACATGGACCATATCGGTGGTCTGCTCGTTGACGGCGTGAAGGAAAAGCTCCGTCCGGACCTCAAAATTCACGCTGCAGCCGCGGAAATCTCGTTCTGGGCGAACCCCGATTTCTCGCATACGAAGATGCCGGAAGGTTTCCCCGCTGCGCTGCGAGCGACGGCCAAGCACTTCCTCGAAATGTACCGCAGCCAAATCCAGACATTCGACGAGCAGCACGAGGTTGCTCCGGGCGTTATGGTGCGCCGTACTGGAGGACATACGCCTGGGCACGCGGTAATTCGCATTGCTTCTGGTGACGAAGCTCTGACCTTTGCCGGCGATGCAGTCTTCACGGTCGGTTTCGATCAGCCGGACTGGCACAACGGTTTCGAACACGACCCAGAGGAAGCAGCACGCGTTCGCGTCGATCTTCTTCGCCAGCTCGCAGATACTCGCGAGCTGCTGGTGGCCACCCATCTTCCGTTCCCATCCCTCGGACGGGTTGCAGTTGCCGGCGACGCCTTCCGCTGGGTGCCGGTGATCTGGGACTACTGACAAGACGGAATATGGATGGGGTGTCGTTGCGCTGATCGAGGTGTTTTCCCGCACCGCGGGTGGCACGTGTTCGGTTGCGAGATGGCAATCCTGTCATTCATCATGTTCATCAGGCTAGGTCCGGGCGAAAGCTCGGGCCAGGCTTCGTCGTACGCGTCCGTCCTCGGGCAAAGCTTTGCGAGGTTGTCCGATCAAGACGATCGTGGACGGAGTCCCAAACGTTCGTATATCTCAATTTACAACTCACCCCGCCGTAACCTCCGACCGGCCGCAGTTCTCGCGGCTTTCAATGGAGGTACGACCATGCTGAAATTACTTGCGACGGCCACGCTGGTGGTGTTGACGTCCATGACGACGTCGATAGCTGCGCAGGAGGCTCACAACGCGAAAATCACAGTAGTTTTCGACAAACCGCTTCCGAATGTGCCGGGCAAAAGCATGCGCGGCGTCGTCGTCGAATATGGCCCCGGCGGCTTCAATCCTGCGCACACCCATGCCAAGAGCGCTTTCATCTACGCGACGGTGCTCGAAGGCGAGATCAAGAGCAAGGTAAACGGCGGATCGACGGAAGTCTTCAAGGCCGGCGACAATTGGGTGGAAAGGCCGGGCGACCACCATCTGGTCAGTGCCAACGCCAGCGAGACGAAGTCCGCCAAACTGCTTGCCGTGTTCGTCGTCGACACGATTGAAAGGGAGCTGACTACGCCGGACCCGTGATAGTCGCATCCTTCGGCTCTATTCGGGAAACCTTCCTATATTACGCATGGGAGCCTAATCGCGGTAGTACCTGATTGTCGAGATCGTAGTTCTCCCCTCCCAAGCGACTTGACCTAGTATCTTCGGTTTTTCCTCCGCCTTGCCCAGGATGTGTGAATGACTTGTCCGCCGATAAGGCCGTTCTCTTGCCGGAAGCGGTCCCTCGTTTTCTACCGCGCTACGGCGATTTCCGAACAGCCGACGCATGTGCGCCAGGACGCCTGACGAAGTCGCTAGCGGCCGAATTCGGGATGCCAACCATGTGCCTCCTTCAATAGCGGTAGCTGACCGCGACCTTGACCATCGGGATGTAAGGTCGCGGGGGGATGCGATAGATCGGATCGGGTTCGTTGGCGTTGCGGAACATTGTGACTTCCCAGGTGGCGTCCACGGGAGGGGTTGCTGTCGGAAGAACCCGTCGCCTTTGAGGTTGCTTTTAAAGTCATTGCCTAAACGATGCGACGTGTCATGTACGGCTCAACGTCGCTCGGTCAATCTATGCGACGGTTTACGTCTCCTTTCGGCGAAACTTGCGCCCGTGATCGTGCGAAAGGCTTGAAGCGCCGCTCGTCCTGCTCGCTGCCGGACGGGTGACCTCATTGCAGAGCTCTAGGCAAACGTGGTGTGCCGCCGACACGGCTAATCGGATAGCACAGCAGGAGCTATATCTCTCATCGAAACGGAGACAAAGAAATGAGCTTGCTTCAAGGAAAAGTAGCCATCATTACTGGTGGCAACAGCGGCATCGGAAAAGCTACAGCGGCCCTCTTCGCACGGGAAGGCGCGCAAGTCGTGATCACCGGTCGCCGCCAGGATGTCCTGGACACTGCGGTCCGTGACATTGGCAATGGATCAATTGGCATTTGCGGTGACGTCGGCGTCCTTGCCTTCCACAAACGCCTCGCCGACGAGGTTCGAGATCGTTTCGGCGCCGTGGACATCTACATGGCGAACGCCGGCGTCATCAACCTCTCGCGTTCGGAGGAAGTCACCGAGGAGGATTACGACAAGCACTTCTCCATCAACACCCGCGGCGTCTTCTTCGGCGTTCAGACGATTGCGCCTTTGATCCGCGAGGGCGGTACGATCATAGCGACAAGTTCACTCGCCGCGACAAAGGTTTTTCAACAGCATACCGTTTACGCGGGATCGAAGGCTGCTCTCGCTGCGTTCGCGCGAAACTGGGCGTTGGAGTTCAAGGACCGGCGGATCCGGGTCAACGTCCTGACGCCAGGCCCGGTCGAGACGGAAATTCTTGGGAAGCTTGGGGTGAGTGAGGCCGACCGGCCTGCATTCGATTCTCACATGGCCAACCTGATTCCGGCAGGCAGAATGGGCCGGCCGGAGGAGCTGGCGGAGGCCGCATTGTTTCTCGCCGCCAAAGGTTCGTTCGTGAATGGTACCGAACTCATGGTGGACGGCGGCATGTCGTTGTCCTAGACGATGCGGAGGTCGGGGGACCTGCGCAAGTTGTTGCGCCGCTCCCCCTGTCGGCGCTCAGGGCGGATCGAGCAGCGGAGATATCATGAACCGGCTTATGCCGCTTCGACAGCGAGCGCTACGCTGACCGCTGCGCGGCTTCTCATGAGCTCTTTGAACGTCGTGAGGCGTGTGGGAACGTTGACGTCGAACCTTTCGGCCCACAGTAACATCACAAAAAGGTAGAAGTCGGCGACCGAAGGATGATCATCGAAAAGATAGTGGCCCTTGAAGGTGCCGGAAATCCAGCGGAAGCGTATCCGGATCCCGGCCTTTGCCTGCGCTTCTTCTTCTTCGCTCTTTGCATCCAAGAGATGCCTGAAGCTGTGATGTAGCTCAGTAGAGATGAATGTCAGCGCCTCAATGAGGCGGGTCCGTCCCATTTCTCCCGGCACACCGAGCTTCGGAAACTGTGCCGCAATCCAATCGAGGATTGCGACGTTTTCGGTCAGCAGTGAGCCGTCGTCCATTTCAATGACGGGCACGCAGCCTTTGGGGTTGATGTCGTTGAAGTCGCGACCGGAGGCCGTGCGCTTGGTCGCCGGGTTGACACGCTCGAGCTCGAATTTTGCGCCAGCCTCCTGAAGGGCGATGTGATCGGCAAGGCTACACGCCTTGGGGGAGTAATAGAGCTTCATGAGCTGTTCCTGTTCGACAGTTGACGCGTGCCGAGTGCCATGGCGGTGTCCTCGAAAACTACGAGCAACCGAGGACACCTGAAATCAAACATGCGTTCAGGTTGACGCTGGTTCGAGCACTCGCGCGAGTTCCGACGTGGAAGACGACGCCGCTGCGCTATGCTAGACGGAAAGGAATGGAAGAAGATCAGGACACAATTCTCTCAGAGACGAGATTTGTACCGCAGCAGAAGCGGAGCGGCGAAGCACGAGCGCGCATCATGGCTGCAGCGGAAGAGTACGTGGACGAGGGCTCCAAGGGCTCAAGTCCTCGGGACATTCTTAAGGTGGATCGGTCATTAGCGACGCGGCGGACCAGGCAGTAATGTCAAGGCGTTCGTTTTCGTGACGTGGTTCGCTCCGGAGCACGGCGAATCCGCCGCCGATCTTTCTGGGAAGACCCCTGGCAGCACGCTTGGACCAGCTCTCGCTGAGCCGTAGCGCCGTTGCGGTGCCGGGCGTCTCGCACGTCGTGAAAATTTCGCGCTCCGGTGAAGTCACCAAGCTGATCGAGTAGGCGGCTTCCGGACGCTGAAAAGCCTGCGCCGGAGTTGGTCGCGAGCCTCCGGCGCTGAGTGAATTGTCTCTTCCAGCGGGCGCCTAAAACGTTCGTATAGGTAGGGACCGAACCCCACGGTGCTATGATAGTGTGAGCCTGCACTCACTCGTTATAAGAAGCAGCCAGGAGCGAGACGTGCGACTGATGGATCGACAGGACGTTCTGGACCTCCCACTGGTCTCCATCGTGGATGACGGCCTCGCGTTAAGACGCTCTCTCGCACCGTACGAAGGCGGCGACGACTTTCTGATGCGTGCTGATCAAGGTACGGCAGGCTGTCCTGGCATCAATGGCCTAGAGCTGCAGAAGCAGCTTCCCAGAACGCGCAGCATGCTTTTCATCGTTTTCGTGACCGGGCATCCCTCGGTACGAATGAGGTTGCAAGCAATGAAGCAGGCCGCCTGTGACTGTTTGCCCAAGCCCCTCGAAAACCCGCAGTTCGTTGAAGCAATCGAGCGAGCCATCGGTTTGAACGCCGAGCGGCGTGCCCTTGCCTCGGAGCATGATCGCGTCATGGTGAAGAAGCCTGATTTGCATCAAAGGAATCCAGCATATCAGTAGGTTGACTGCTGCGCTGGTCGGGACAGCCAAGTCAAACAGAAAGAGTTCGTCTAAGCCCATGCCAGCCGCGAAAGACACAACGATAGCCATCATCGATGACGACCAATACCTTCGGGAGTCCCTGCAGGATCTTCTCGAAACCGAGGGGCTAGAGAGTCGCCTCTACGGATCGGCCGAGGAATTCCTAGATCGCAACGGTTACGACGGCGTCGACTGCATTCTCGCAGACGTGCGAATGACTGGGATGTCCGGGATTGAACTTCTTCGGATATTGCGAACTAAGGACGGATGCCCACCGGTCTTGATCATGACATCATACGCCGACGACGGCATGCGCGCGACAGCTTTACGTGGCGGAGCGAAGGCCTTTCTGGCCAAGCCCATGGACAGCCGCGAGCTTATCGAGAGCATTCTACACGCTACGGGCGACTGAGTCAGCCTAGGACGGACCGCAGGTCGTCGTTGCCAGTACCGGTCACGCCCTCTCCGGGTTCGAGAGCGAGATGGCCCTTTCCCGATTTCGCCAGAGCTGCCTTCATGTCTGCGTAAGTCGGCCTCGGTTTCGACCATCAGCAGTTAGGTCTCGTCCGACGTCATTGTGCCGAACTGGAACAGTGCGCATTTCGCCCCGAAGAGTTCGCCGTTAGGCACGTATGTCAAGAATTTCGGCATGAAATTCTCCCGTCTTCCTGGTCCCGCCTAAACCTTGGTTTGGGAAGTGCCAATGGGGCCGCGGTGGTAGTTCTTGTCCTGTCTAATCAACCGCAGGAGACGAAAATGCAAGCGCTCAAATATGGCATCCACGCCATGGTGGGTTTCAACGTGATACTGGCCGGATGGCTATCGATGCATATGCTCTATGATCCCGAAGGCTGGTACTACTTCGTGCCCGGCGTGACCGACACCGGCTTCTACAATCAGCACTTTATTCGCGACATCGGGATTATTCAGGGCTTCATCGCGCTGGCCTTTGCCATCGGCGCCTTCAAGGTGGAGAGACGTATCGAACTCTGGGCGGCGGCCACGCTTTGGCTCATCGCGCACGCAGTCTTTCATCTCTGGGAGGTGGCGATCGGAATTTGCTCTGCGTCAGTCATCGTGCGCGACTTTCCTGCTGTCAGCCTTCCTGCACTCTTTGGCATCGCCACCACCATTTGGGCGGCATCGCAGGCAAAAGACATTGCAGCTTCGCGAAAGGCCCCGGCTATTATATAGGCAGCGTGACATGGTCGGCCGAGGTAGTTGAAAAACCACGGCGCGGCCATTGCATTGCTTTACGCGTAAACGGTTCTTGAAAGCCAGTCATGAAATGACAGCTCGCCGGATATGCCTGTTCCGGCAGGCAGCAGGCTCTCCGGGGCAAGAGACACACCGAAATAGGCGACGTCCGGATCGCTAGCCACTGGACGTGCGTCTTCGGTCGCGGTAAGCAGCTCGCGCGCGATATCAAGCAATTCCATGGGCTCTGGGCCGCCAACTTCCAGGACCGAATTAATGGGCTCGCCGGTCGCCAGTTTTGCTATCAGACCCGCGGCCTCGTCGGCGGAGATCGGCTGCAGGCGCAAATTTGCAACTCGCAGGGAGTCATCTGCTGCGGATGAATTCACGATGCTTCCAAAGAACTCGAAGAACTGCGTCGAACGCACAATTGTATGGGGAACGCCCGACGCGCGGACGATGTTCTCCTGAACCAGCTTCGCCCGGAAGTAATCATTTTCGACCAGGCGCTCGGCACCGACCACCGAAAGCGCCAGGTAATGGCGCACGCCGGCAAGCTTGGCGGCCTTCAGGAGGTTCCTACCAGCCTGCTTGAAGAAGGCAAGCGCATCACCATCGCCGAACGACCCGTGATTCGTGGCGTCGATGACCACGTCGGCGTTGGCGAATGCGGCATCGAGACCGTCTCCGCGAAGAACATCAATCCCTGACCTGCTCGAGGCTTCCCCGACGTTCTGCCCGGCGCGCTCCAGTGCACGAACGATCTTCGATCCCATCATCCCGCTCGCACCGACTACCACGACTTTCATGACGTGCTCCATGAGGCTCTACGGCATGCAATACTAGGTTTTCCGCCGGCTTGGTCGACTAAACGAAGTGTTGGCTTGACCCAAACGGACGTTCTATTTCCGCGCTGCTCTCGAGTGGCTAGTGGGCCTCGGATCGATGTTGCGTTTCTGCGCGGTTTCGATCTTCCGCCTGATGCGGCTGCTAAGGAGAAGCTGTTGCTCGTGCTGGGCACGTCTTCATCGGAGGCCGCCTCACCGGGCCTGATGGCCAAGCTTGAAGCGGCTGGCTGCTCGCGCTCTGTTGTCTGGCTCGTCGTGCCGACGGGATTTCCTTCAACCTCGGCGGAACAGCATTTATGCGAGGAGCGCAGCACTGTTCATCGCTCAGACGACCGACACGCCTCACGTCTCAAGATCACCTTTTGCTAGTGGGTCACAATCTTTAGTTCAAGGGCGTAGCCGGCATAACGGGCGCCGGGTTCATCGCCTTGGCCGCTCTCGGCTGTGCCCTCGATACCGGTCGCTGGGATGGCGCTGATTCCAAGCGTTGATCGGTTCGTCGTGGGTGCCGAGCCTTGGTAAATTTTCTCGGCAACGGGGTGACGGCGATCGTCCAAATGGGAGGGTCAGCTCGACGAGGAGACGTTGAGGGCGTCGCTCGATCGTGGAGGGCTATAGAAGTTGGCCGTCGATCCCGGGGCTATGCAAACCAACTTAGGATGGCAGGTGCAAAATCCAACTGGTATCTGGCTCCTCGTGAGCCGTCTTAACCGGAGACGATGGAGATGATGAACGCGGGATTTTTTCGTTTCGTCCCGCAGCCGACGAAGTAGCAGACGAGCGTCTATCCATTCGTCGCATTCCTCACTGCCGAAACGGGTGAAGCGACCAGGAACGCTCTGCTGGTTTCGGCCTAATGACGTCGCGTTGGCCGGTCGGACCTAAACCAAGGTTTAAGGTCTGTGCGGGGGAAACCATGGTATAAGGGCAACCACATCGAATGGGACCACTTCGCGCGCCCAAGTCTTGGCAAGGGCGAGGTATAGGGCTCCGGTTACAGGGTCAGCGTCTTGATCTACTTAGGATTTTTGGCTTAGCTGAGGCAGACCATGCACAACTTACAAGTGAAAACAGAAGCGTTCGCCGAACCGATCGTATATGTGGTTGATGACGATGAAGAAATGCGCGGGGCACTCCTGGACCTCTTCATGGTGACGAAGAAGAGGGCAACGGCCTTTCCGAACGGCGATGAGTTCCTCCAGGCGGCAGACACCAACGCTCCCGGCTGCGTCGTCGTTGATCTACGGATGCCAGGAGGTACCGGACTCGACCTGCAAAAGCAGCTCATCACTATCGGTAGCAAGATGCCGATAATCTTCCTGACGGCATATGCCGACATTCCGACCAGCGTGCGGGCAATGAAGGCCGGAGCCACCGATTTCATCACAAAGCCGTTCGTGAATCAGGATCTGCTTGAGGCCGTGGATCACGCGATCCAACTCGATGCAGAACGCCGGAAGATCGAGGCTGAAACGGACCGCATTCGCGCCTTGGCCGGAACTCTCACACCTCGTGAGAAGGAAGTGATGTGGCAGGTCGTCAGTGGCTTGATGAACAAGCAGGTCGCCTATGAGCTGGGGATCAGCGAAATGACCGTGAAGCTGCACCGAATGAGCGTCATGCGGAAGATGGAAAGCCGGTCGCTCGCCGATCTGGTCCGTAAGGCCGAGCAGCTCGAGAAAGCACCAATTAGGCCAGCCGCGCCTTCGAACGCAGATCAGCCTTCAGCTTCACTTAGGTTCCGCAACATCCCTTCGCGGTAGTCGGCCGCGTTCCTCGAGCCCGATTTCACGAGCTTGTGGGCTCGACGAGGCCCCTAGCGCGGCCGTGGCTCGCATCCCCGCAGAAGCTATGCGCAATCATTGTGCCGAGCGCCATCAAGATTCGTCAGATGCGGTGTCGCCCGCGCATACGGAAGCGGATCGCGGTCATGATCGGTGGCAGACGGATAATCAGCCGGCCCGACAATAACTTAGGCGCCCCCAAACCTACGTTTATCTATGCCGTGCTCTATTACCACCTAGAGTTCACTTCGGCCGCCACAGGGGCCTTCCAGAATTTTACGAAAGCAGGAATGCCCAATGTCACACCGCATCAACTTCGCGACCAAATCGCCGGACATCATGAAGAAGTTCGTGGCGTTCTTTGTCGCGAGCAAGCAAAATGCGGTCGAGGAGTCCATTCGCGACCTGGTTAACGTGCGTATCGCGCAGCTCAACGCCTGCACGTTCTCCCTGGACATGTACGTCAAGCAGGCGAAGCGCGATGGCGAGCGCGAACTACGCCTCTACCACCTGGCGTCCTGGCGCGGGGTCACATTGTTCTCGCCCCGCGAACGCGCTTCGCTCGCAGGGCCGAAATCGTCACGACGCTGCCTGATCTCGGCGTTTCGGACGAACTCTAGGACGCGTGTGTACCCAGTTGAGCGAGAGGCTCGGACCTCACGTTTGCGATGGCCGCAAATGCTTGGACGCGTATCAATGCGGGCTTCAAAACTGTTCCTGGCTCATCGGATGCGATGCTCCGACTCGACAAGATGGGATTGAACGAAATGCGCATGGCCGCGCTCGATGGAGCGCGGCCGTCTCCCTCGAACGATTGATGATTCAAGGACCCAGAAAAATGAAGATCGTTGTAATTGGCGGAACCGGACTTATCGGCTCGAAACTGGTGAAGCGCCTGCAAGCCAAGGGCCATGAAGTCGTCGCAGCTTCCCCTGCGTCGGGCGTGAATACCGCAACTGGGGAAGGCCTCGCAGATGTCTTGATCGGAGCCCAGATCGTCGTAGACGTCGCCAATTCGCCGTCCTTTGAAGACAAAGCCGTCATGGAGTTCTTCCAGAAGTCCGGACAAAATCTCCTTGCCGCCGAGGCGGCTGCCGGCGTCAAGCATCATGTGGCTCTCTCGGTCGTCGGGACCGATCGCCTTCAGGACAGCGGTTACTTTCGCGCCAAGCTGGCTCAGGAAAAGCTCATCAAGGACGCCAAGATTCCGTACACTCTGGTTCACTCCACCCAGTTTTTCGAGTTTATGTTCGGCATCGCTCAATCCGGTGCGCAGGGTGAGAAGGTACACCTTTCTCCTGCTATGATGCAGCCGATCTTCTCTGACGACGTCGCCGACCTGCTTGCCGACCTTGTCCTCGGGCAACCGGTGAATGGTGTTGCTGAAATCGCTGGTCCGGAGCCGATCCGTATCGCTGACGCGGTCACCAAGTACCTCCGCCAAATCGGCGACGGCCGGGAGGTCGTGGTCGATGAAAAGACGCCTTACTTTGGCGCACTGCTGGACGACAAGACCCTGATGCCGTCGAAGAGCGTCCGCCTCGGCAAGACCAAATACTCGGAGTGGGTGAAAACAGCGACGCCTCCGCCGGCACGCTGAAGTGTCCCTGGGCAACAGTTAGTCATATGTAGGCCATCCAGCCCGGCGTGTAGCTTCGCAGCGTCTGCTCGACGCTCACGGTGTCATCGCCTGGGTAAGCGATCGGCGGCCGCGCACCACCGTCCAGATCTTGGTGACGTCCGCGCCGGCCAGCGTGCCCGGGTCAGCGACGTTGATCCGCTCGAGCGGCAGGGCGTCAGCAGATGCCATAGGGCCGCGGCGAGATGCGCGCGCAGTATTGGCGTTCGGCACCTGCACCGCCTTCCGCTCCCAGATGACGGCATCTTCGAATTCGCTGCGAAGCATGTGGGTCAGCGCTTGGTATGAGTACGGAGGTCTCTACTAGGCTGGCCCCCGCCAACCTTGCCCAGCGTCACCATTCCTAAATTTCCGATACTTGAGAACCATTTTCGCCCATGGCCACCGATCTGGACCTGGACACTGTTTTATCGAGGCGGGTTTTTCGCGCGCTCACCTACATTTCGTTTGTCCTCAAACATGCTATTTACAAGCAAGAGATGTGGAATGAGCCGTGAGCAAAAAAGATGGGAAGCCCTCGTATTCGCCAACTGCTGGAGTTAGCTGCGACCTTGTCCGGGGTGATTGTCTATACGTCTGCGAACGGTTTTATGACTGGCGGTCTTGCGGTCGCCGGGCGCCAGGTCGGCGTAAGTGAAATCGAGGTCGGGGCGATCCTTGGCCTCGGAGCATTGGTCGGCGTTGTCATCGCACCGCTCTGGGGCTATGCCGCGGAAATCTGGAGTCGGCGGAAACTCATGCTTCTGGCTGTTCCGATGATCACACTCGGTCCAGCAGCGGTTGCGATCATTACCGCACATTCGGCATTGCTTCCTATGGCGGCAGTCGGATTCGCATTGGGAGCCGCAAGGCTGGTGCAGGCGGCGTTCGGGGCCGCCTCAATACCTGTCGCGCAAGCCTTCATCGCCAACATGACAACTCCCGACCATCGTGTCAGGGGGATGGGCGGCCTAAGCGCGGTGGTAAGTTCGGGTACCTTGATAGGCTCGGCCCTTCTTTGGGTCACCGGCCGTTTTGGGGTGGCGACGGGTTTCGCGGCCGTTGCGTCGTTTGGCGCTGCCGCGTGTGTATTGGTCTTCGCCTTCTTGCCTGACGCGGGACCCCGGATGAAGCTGCAGCCCGGCGAAACTGCGTTGCCTCTAGTTAGGATCTCTCCTTACCTCCTCATTACGTTTGTGGGATTTATCTCCTACACACTAGTGCCGCCAATATTTGCTCTGAGATTGATGGACCGGTTTGGACAGGAAGGCGGTACGGCGGCGGCGCAGACGGGATTTGTTCTCACCGTCGGCGTTCTGGCTGTCTGTATCGCTCAGGCGTTAATCGCCGTGCGTTCGAATTGGAACATACTCATCATGCTACGGGCCGGGGCTGCAGGTATTTTGCTCGGACTCGTAATGTTGCTGATGGCCACGGACTTGCTCGAGATGTGCATTGCGATGGGGGTTATCGGCTTCTCTGTCGGTTTTATAGCACCCGCAAATCTCGGAGCGATCAGCCTGGCTGCTGGGCGGGGTGCCCAAGGCAAGGTCGGTGGGCTCAATATGGCAGCGCGTGGGCTGGGTACAGCGATCGGACCCGTGGTAGGCACAACTCTTTATAGCATGAGCGTCGACGCTCCAATTTACGGCTCCCTGGTGCTTGTTGGGATTCTCCTTGTGATGACCTTCCTCGTGCCCGCTCGTGATGGCAGGCACCCTGTTGTCTCAGCCGCCGACAATCAGTCCTTCTCGAAAGATACGCTGATCTGGCGTGATCATCGCGAGCGGTGAAAGAGAAGGTAGCTACGCATACACGGGCTTCCGATCAATATCCGACAAGATTAGGAAAGGGCGGCTCAGCAACACCGACAATAGCCGTTGAAAGAATGTCTTTCAGTCAACCATTGGTTCTAGTGACAGCAGCTTTGGCCGTCGGCATAGTCGCTTACATGCTGACAGGAATGCACTTGATGCTTTTTCTCCCGATTGTCGCGTTGGCTCACTACGTCAGGGGCGCGGGAAAGCTCTTCATATTTGCAGCCTTTGCTGTCGGACTGTCCGTCTCGGCAGCGGCCGCGCTAAGCTTTACCGGCAATTCACGCGATCAAGCAGTGTCGTGGGCAATGTTCTTCGCCGTGGCGCTGGGTGCCAGCGCCATCATTCAAGGCCCCGCGGGTTTCACGCCTTCCGAAGTTGCCGGACAGTCGGCGGGAATGCAGGGAAACAAGAAGGCCGAAACCGCTACAAAATTTTCGGGCTTCGTCCATCCAGAGGACCGCGACGCGGCACATCAGGCGGCCTCCCGAGCATTCTGGAGCGGTTTTCCGCAGGTCATGAAGTACCGTCAGATCCAGCCCGACGGCAGCTATGTTTGGACCGAATACAGAGCCGAGCCAGGATACAGCGTAGCCATTGATACCCCGGCCAAGATTTCGGCTCAGCATCTGCCATGGACGGCCCCTGAATCGCTTGGTGAAACAGCTGAAGCCGCGCAAATAGCGCTGGTTCTTGAAACGATCTTCGGGACCGGTTGGGCAATGGATACGGTCGGAAGGTTTACATACACAACGCCAAACGCCCAGACGACGGTGGGCCAGACGCTTGCACAGATGAACGAACCTCTAACCGAAGCGACCTTCCTCGACGGGGGCGATCTGGGATGGAAACGAATATTCCACCCGGACGAATATGAGCGTGTAGCAGCTTCTCTTCGTCACTGTCTGCGGACGGGCGACAATTGGAACAACGAGTATCGCCTGAAAAGGGCCTCCACGGGAGAATATGGCTGGTACCGGGTCGCCATGCGGCCGACCCGCGATAGCCGCGGTCGCGTCACCGGATGGTACGGCATGTCCATCGACATCACGGTGTACAAGCAAACAGAAACCGCATTGCGTATACGGGAGCGTGAGCTTTCGCAGCTTATCGACATGGTCCCCGTTCACATCATGCGTCTCACCGGCACGGGGAGGCCAACGTTTTTCAGCAAGGGTACGCTAGGTTTCTTCGCACTTGGTGATCAGTATGTCGAGAGACCCGAGGCGACGCTGGGGATCATGCGAGACGCCGTTCATCCCGATGATGCAGTTAGACTGGGGGCAACGCTTCACCAGGCACTGAACTCGGGCGAGCCACTCGCAATAAGGTACCGGGTTCGCCGAGCCGACGGCATCTATCGCTGGATGGATAGCCGCGCCGAGCCGATTCGAGACGGCAGCGGAGTAATAGTCCAGTGGTACGCCGTTTCGCTGGACGTCGACGATCAGGTAGTGGCGCAGGATGAGTTGCGCCGCGCCCAGGAAGATCTCGCGCGTGCGAGCCAAGCCGCTAGCCTTTCCGAACTCTCTGCGTCCATAGCTCACGAGGTGGCGCAGCCATTGGCGGCTTTACTGTCGAGCTCGGAGGCTTGCCAGCGGTGGCTTGCAATCGACCCGCCAAATGTCGATCGGGCGCAACAGGCGTTGGAACGCATTGTTCGCAGCGGAAACGCCGCCACCGACATCGTACGTCGCATCCGCGCTTTGTTCGCACGATCTGGAGGCACCAGAGAGCCGACGGATCTGGGTCGCGTCGTGACTGAAGTGCATGATCTGCTGGCCGAGGAGCTACTACGGAACGATGTCAAACTCGAAGTCGAGGTCGAAAATGACCTACCTGTTCTCGCACTAGATCGGGTCCAGATTCAGCAGGTTCTGATCAATCTCCTGCGCAATGGTGTGGAGGCCATGGGTGCGGCCACGGAAAATCGAATCCTTCGCCTTGCCGTCGAGCAAGCTGAGGACATGGTTGAGATCGGTGTCAGCGACAGTGGTCCCGGCGTAGAAGACCCAAAGAAGATATTCGAGCCCTTCTTCACAACGAAACGTCAGGGGATGGGTATGGGCCTCGCAATCTGCAGGTCGATTGCTGAGTTCCATGGCGGCCGGCTGTGGGTGGAGAACAGCAAACCGCACGGTGCTCGCTTTGTCTTCACCTTGCCGATACTCCAGGATCGCTCTTGAGCAAACTCGTTTGATGAGCGAATGGGCGCTCGCCGCCGGAAATCAGCAGGTCGACCTCGATGGCCATTGCATCATTGGGCAGCACCGTCTTGTTGTGAGCCCGGCTCAGAAGGTTCATCGAGCGCCAGTCGGTTTCGGCAACCCGTCCTTCCGTGCCGTCGCTGAGCTGGACGGAGAATCTCCTTCAAAAGCCGGATTGGTGCGCAGACGAAAACAACGTAAGCGCTGTTCTGACCCCCACCTTTCGGCTCAGCGTCTGATCGTCGATTTTCGGGCCCAAAGAGGGCTCCGACACATGACGGTCAAAAGGGTTTACGCATAGCGCCAAGTCAGATGAGGCGGTGCAACCGTTCGAGATATTCACCGGCTCGGGCCGGCGTCGCGATTGCAGCGACGAGGAGAAGGAGCGGATCGTCACCGAGAGCTATGACGGTGCGATGTCGGTCTGCGCTGTTGCTCGATATACCCGTCGTGGGGATCTTTGCGAAAAACTTCCCACTCCTCCTTCAGTTTGCCATGGCCATAAGTCTTGCGGGCGCGGCCATCGATGATCTCGGTGCGCTTCTCGCTTTTGCGTTAAGATAAACGCCAGCGTAAAACGGATTCTTCAGCACCGAGATGACATTGCGATATCGGATGGGTGTCCAGTCGAAAGTCGTCGTGCTGCGTCCGTCCGTCGGACGTGGGAGGCAAAGCTTGTCTTCCGTCAGTGACAACAGTACCTGGCGACCGCTTCTCAGCTCTCGAAACCGGCTGAGGATCAGACGGACGGCTTCCTGCACGCGCAGATCCGGATCGAAACCAAGGCCCGCATCGCGGT
>Ga0315913_1003884_pt1 | contig 18009 bp, 9 predicted proteins | sample MpolsnodulesMG_FD_207736 | JGI IMG/M metagenome (GOLD analysis project Ga0315913, IMG submission 207736) | Medicago polymorpha root nodule microbial communities from Los Angeles, California, United States - small nodules | ecosystem: Host-associated > Plants > Roots > Nodule | place: USA... | reverse complement strand
ACTTGACAATATAATTACACAATTCAAGAACAAAAAATAATTGCAATCTATTACTATGAAAAGATAAGGATTTAAAAACAACATACATGAATTCCAATGATTTTGAATTACGAATAAGTGAATGATCAAAACTTACTTTCAACATAATCCTTGGAAAAAGACCATATTATTTTATTACCACTAGCTTGCTCTGCTCTATTATCTCTCAAATAATAGAGAATTTCCTTGTCTCCACAATAGCTTACTAACATCAATGTATCCCCATTCTCAGAAAGACACGATGGGAACATAAAAAATGGATGATATCTCCCGTCCCTAAACTTATCCTCTACTTGAATATTCTGAAAACTAATTTTAACGAATTGAGTCCAAGACTGTTCAACTCCAAATTCCGTCATCTGCCATATAACAAAATGAGTTCTTTTGAGAATGTGAGAAAAACAAAGGCAGTCCATTAACACAGCAATAGTTGGTTCAATATCTGGCACTTCATCAACACCAGGAGGACCCAACAAATGCTTGTATGTCTCAATATCAAGATCAAGCGAGATAAACACGAATTGTTCAACAGTGAAATCCTTGTGATAATAACTAAAACTCAACTTATTTTGAATGGAAAACCAGTAAATAGTGCCGCTCAAATACACACCTTCATTAAAGTAAGCAGAGCCATGAGTAACAACAACATGGTCAAAGTACGAAAAGTTGGAATATTTCTCCAAACATTGTCACGCAAATTAAAAACTTTCACCTCATCAGAAGAGAAGGCCACCACCTTATAAGTGTGAGTTGAATTATCATAACCAACTGTGTATCTGAGCCTGCAGTTTATGTTTAAAAGATCCTAGTCTTTAAGATATTGAGGTTCGGATGAAAATGGAGATGAAGAGGATGAATAACATAGCAAACAAAGCAATCCAATGCATGAACCAACCACTTGGGCTCGGTTATATTCTTGGGGAACGCTGAAAGTGTAGTTTGATGAATGTGGGATCGGAGATGAGTGTCTTCCATGACTTGCAGACACATTATCTCACTGGAAGGAATGATAGGACTTCAACGATAAGATCATTGCGGAGGAATACATGCGACATTTGAGGGCTTGGAGTGCTGCGACTAGCTGATTCAATAAACTGGCTACTACACAATATGCAATAAGCTGCCAATAGGCCTACACCACAAATCAAATGAACAAGCTCTAATCACTGATACATTTACTTGACAACTTCAGGGGGTGGACCAGCAGTTCTCCATTGCATGAATTCTCTCGGGAAAGTATCGATGAATAGTTTCGTCTTCATTTTGTTGTCGTCTTCCGATCTTACGATTCACTTATCAGTGTCGAATGTCATCACAAGGTTTCCTTGTGAATGACTTTGCTGCCAATCCAACAGTAAGCCATGTAGAGTAATTGCTAAACATACACTTATTTCATTCCTAAAAAATAAGGTAACAAGAAATGTGCAAGTTAATAAGGTAACTTGAAATTTTGGTTCTTATTAGTTGAACAAAGTTTTATCATATTTAAATCTAACAAAAAAAAACTAAATAAAGAGACAAAGTATAGTTACCTCAACATCACTTGATTTATTCTTTCTTTATAAAAAAGAGTGTTGTGTCTTTGACAAAAAGGATGACCCAAATAATAATGATAATAATAAAAATGAAAAAAGAGAGAAAAGGGCGAAGAAAAATACTTATCTTTGTTGTTGTAATCCATTTATGTGGCAGCACAGCATCAACAAAACAGGCGTTACCAAATACATATGATGAGAAATACTACCGATGATTCAAAAGCTGGGGAGTAAAAGATTTGTTAGAGTCTGGAGTGTCGAAAAGTTCCACCAATATTCTACGCCGAGAATCAGAGTCAAACTTCTTAGAGTAAATCATTAGTGAACATTCGACACCCCACTCTAACAAACATTTTACTCCTACTTTAGAATCATCAAAAGCATTAACTTTAACTTCTAATGGTTTTTCAACATTTGTGAATCTTAATCATGTTGAGTCGTAGTGTTTTGTGCACAAGAGCCTAAGAGTGTTAGTGGCGGAAAAGGCTTCAAGTGTTAGAGCATCTCCTCTCTTAAAATGCTCACAAATCTCTCTCCAAGACTCTCTCTCCTCTTCTCTCCCAAAAACTTCCTATTTATAGAGTTGAGACCTTTTGGAGATCAAGTTAAAATAGAAGCTTGAAAATTAAGCCTAAAGCGTTGGATGCAAGCTGTCATGCATCTTAGTTGGCTTTGATCATGTCATCTCATTCATTTTATAGCACTAGGCTCCATATCATTCTCAATAAAACAAATCTCAGTTTATGCCCATTGTTTTTTTAGATATTTTGGAGGAAATTAATAATGATGGAAAACAATAAAATCAAACAAATTTAACACTTATATTTTGGAATTTGCCAAGATAAAATTAGGGTAGTACATGTACTAAGATTCTGAACAAGTTGTTGGACATTTAATTGTTTCATTTCCCTCCTAAAATGTTAATGTTGGCAGCAAGTCAGGTTGTTAACCACTTCAAGAGAAGAAATGTTATTATAAACGTAATTTTATATATGAAAGCTCTAAAGAACCTCCAATTGTGGTGGTTGAGGGGCAATTAGTGATTTGGTAGCACATAGAGAATTTTTCATATGTTTGAGGATGTAGAAAATAGAGAGAATTTGAAGTGATTTTTAACACTTTTGTATGAAGATCTTCCGGACTACGTTTGAAACATCATTTTAAACTAAAAAAGATAATAAATAACAATTAAACACATTCATTTAATAGAGAGAATATATCAAGTAATCAAGACTTAAGATTATTTCCAATTAAGATTTTTTTTATTACAATTTTTAGCTATGGTGGTCCTATTTGCCTATTTTATCAGTGATCATTAAACCCATGCCCACACATTTGAAGGAGTATTCTATTTTATTTTATTTTTGACAAAAAAACATCTTCATTCAATTAGAATACGGAGGGAAACATACAAGTTGATCAAAACTAATATTGTGAGACATTCTTCATATACATAACAATAAACTCTTTATTTCAATAAAGTAATCTAAATGTTTTAAATGAATTCTCTATATTTTGATAAAGTAACTAAATTATTCAATGTTAGAAAATTAGAAATCAATTTAAGGAAGATGCTCTCCTTTAGTGAAGTACTCTACCATATAAGCAAAATTATATAATGCTGTCCAACAACATTAACCACGAAAGTTATCATAAAGAGGCTTAAAAAGCAAAGTGAATAGACCGTATTCCTTTGTTCTTTTATCTCCTCGTATTTCATGTTACTATTGAGACCATTGCATGTGCATTAATTATTTGTTACTGGTGTACCTTCATTGACACTGATATGTTATTATTGCTTTCAGTTTCTAGTAAATTTGTAGGGTCACCAAGCAACCTTTAGCCAGAGAGGGTGCTACACATTATTTGAGAATTTTACCTTATTTTTTAATGGACTTATATATAAAATTAAATATTTACTTATAATCATATTGTTTTGCCTTCACCAAAAAAATCATATTTGCTTTCTAACTGAACTAATGGCTATGTAAGATAATTTCAGCTACAGATACTACAAAATGAAAATCAGAAACATAGTCAAAGAGGTACTGAAATTCGATAGGTGGCATTCGAAAGAAATCTTTTAAAAGTAGATGCCATGATATATTCTCTTGATGCCAATCTTACTGAAAATTAGCAGAAATAATTCAAAGATTTGATAGGGAATTACCAATCAACAAAACTTTGGAGAATAACCAAATTATAGTAAATTAAATTTTTGGACCAAAAAGAACATAAAAAAATATAGTAAATTAAAAAAAAAAAACAAATAAAATAAGGCATAAGTCTCTCATGCGTATTGTACCCTAGTGGTGGGGCATACATACAAAACAAAAACGATGTTGACAATTTCCAAAAATAGAATCGATGTAATGGAAATAAAGATTTCCTTGTTCTTCTTGTAACTTACATGCATTTGTCAAAAGTAAAAAAGAAAAAGTAGAAACCACGTGGTTCAAAGAATTCCAACAGAGACATCAAGAGGGAGTGGCCATAACTATCTTATACATAATAATGAGAACTAAATCTACTTCTTTCTTTCTTCCTAATCCTATCATACCACCAATAATAACTCCCTATGTGTTGCAGTTGAAGTAGTGTGCCTATAATTCAAAAAAGGACCCATATTATACAAGAGAGTAATACGCCAAAATACAAAAGAAATGAGTTTATAAAATCCCAATAAATCATCAAGTAATTAAATGATTGAATGTTACAAAATTTAGAAATCAATTTTGCAAATTTTCAATTTAAATGAACTAATTTACAATATTTTGATAATCATAAGGATCAATTTGTATTTTATGGAAACCAATAGAGACTACAAGAAAAAAATTAATTTGGGACGGAATTTGAGATTTAAAGTAAAAAAAAAAAAACGGATTGATGTCTAAATCTTTATAACATTTAAAAAGTAATTTGAGATTCATGTGTATATAGTAAGGAAATAATTTCCAATTCATACATTTATGGCTGCATTTGAAATTGTCACTTTTAAATTTTTGTTGTTAACCCTCTTGTTTCATAATAAGGGGTTTTGGTAATCCGGAGTTTAATCGTGAACTAAGTATAAACCAATAACTGTTTCACATAAGAATCAAACGAGGGTTCTCTCAAAATTCATCATTTGATGTCGCTATTAACCACTTGAGTTCAATAATTTGATTAAAATAATATAAATTTAATTTTGACATAATACTAAATATAAAGTCCAAAACAATCTTAAAAACAAAATATTCAATCCTGAAATAAGGACAAATAGTATATCAAATTAGAACTTGAAAAACAATATTCTACCATGTGCTAAGAGTTCTTGAATAACTGGTGAGGCTTTTCCACCAAGATTATAATGTACTATTTCATCTATAACATTCTGCAAAACAAAACGGAAAGAAATGCTTGGCTTTTAATATCCATAAAAGTTACAGAGCTAGCAGGAGAACTAAGTAGTACTCTTTCCTTCATGAATCCCAGGTCTGTTCAAATGAGTGACATTTGCAGCAGCATATGCAATATTTTGCAGGTGCTCTACTAAGGGATTTGTGCTCCCTTTCTTTGTTGAATAATTGAATTCTTCATTCTTAGATGCCATCTCCTATGTATTCGCAGCATCCGAATTATCTCCCTCACTTGAATTTACATTACATTTCGTTAGATGCTTCATCTAGATGAACTATATCTTAGGCTTAACCCCAGCGACACTATCAACCTTGGCGAATCAAAAATCTCCTTTCTGAAAGGATTTAGAGCTTAGATCATTATAGGGAATTTCATCATTAACATTATGCAAAGCATAATGAGACGATGTGCTGGTCTTATTACTGTCAACTGGTTCCATAATTAATAGTATCTTGTTACGCAAGTTACCTTGATCATTGGTGATATATGTTTTCTTTTGACATTCTTTCTTAAGAGGAATCTCTGGCTTCTTACCCTTGTCGTCTTTAACATGTTTCCCGACCTTGTCCACCGATTGCTTGCTAGGTTTCTTGGAGTTTTTACCATCATCCACCACAAGTTAAGTTATGTCATCGTACATTTTGATGCACTGGTGGATAGAATGCTGATAATCATGAAATTAGCTAAAAAATATGGCATCTTATCCACCAGAATTACAGAGTAATAACCGAATATTCGATTTCTTGTGGCGTCATCAATAGACAGGGGTGTTCCGACACCCGATGCTATTTCAAATAGATGTTTGTTCTGCAGTATTCTTGAGGGAGGTAAATCAATAGTATCTAGACTTGCGCATTTGTTTGACGTTGCGTATGTAGACTACAATTCGGGTACCATTTAATGAGACGAAGAACCTGAGGTTTGAGGTTGAATGTGCCAATAGACCAGACTTTTCTCATGTCAACAGGAAAAAACTGAAACTCGTAGAACCTCTTTCCGAATGAGATTAGTTTCCACATGCCAATATCTTTCCAGATGGAGACCATTTAGACCAATTTCTTGTATACTTCCCAAGCCGTAACTGGATTATCGCCCTATTATAACAAGAAACAGCCACAAAGGTGCTTCTCTGAATCTTCATGTGCCGTTAATATTCACCCTGACTGATTTTGATGCAAACAACATCGCTTTTGATGAATTTTGATGGAAGTTGGCTTGGACTGATATCGTAGGTATCTGACACTGCCCGAGGAATAGCTTTCTTTGGAGGAGCTTTCTGTTCTGGCACACCCGGAGAAGGTGGACCGAGAAACTTCCAAGGGCATATCATGGTTGAGGGGTAATGTTAAATGATTAACATTGCTGAAGATAAACAAGAAAGGAAGAATCATGAGAAACCTTGAAGCAAATCTCAGAGAATTCTTGGAGCTATGATCAATTTGCGGTATACTTATGACAGAGAATATAATTTGGACGTTATTTTAAAAGTTTGTAGATTTTATTTTGACCGATTTGGATGTGAATGACTACCATAAACTTTGCTTTATTTTTGACTTCTTATGTATTGCATCTCAGCTTGTATAAGCTGGTCTAATTACTAACTTCACCGATCTCATATCAAGAAATCATCATGCTCTCATTATAACATTCTACAACGTATTCAGAATGCCAACCCTCAAGTACTTCTCATGACCTCAATTAATTCCTTTTATATAATAATACTGATATTTCTCCTTCACACAAACAATATGTTTTTTCTTTTCTTTATTCACATTAGATTAACCTCAAACTTGTAGCCAAAAAATAAAAGGCAAAGAACCTCAAACAATTAAACACAAGATAAATGGAAGTATACAAAGATACAGAAGATAAATGGATTCAAAATAACTATTTTGTAAGCAAGATCTAATAAGCATTTTATTTTTATAAACTGAGTTTTGGAATTAGATAACAGAATGCATCAAATATAAGTCAGTTTAAGTCATCATCCAAAATCCATTATAATTGAAGTCTTAAAGACTTACAACAACAACAACAACAACAAAAAAGCCTTATCCCACTAAGCAATTGAATCTCTCCAATTTGCAGGCCGGCCACTGAACAGGGTTGAATTTGAGTAATACCTAACGTTTTTCTTAAAATCTTGAGAGTAAAACTGCTTTCTTGCAGAAGCTTTCCTTCGATCATTTCATCCAACACAGAGGTTGGGATTTCATGATTGATCACTTGAAGAGAAAAAAACACTCATTGCAGGCCCTTTGAATCTGGTCGATTACTTCCACACGCCGAGTTGGATCAGTGTGAATGTCTTTGAGGTCTACTGTAGGGAAACACAAGTTAGAGCCACTAGACGAGTTTTCACCGATGTCCAACTTGCCGGTGTAGAAGATACTAGCTAGGAACCTTAGTTATTCCAGACTCTAGTAAACCCTTCATTCCTGAAACCTTCGACACTCCAGACTCTAACAAACCTCTAACTGGTTTTTTTTTCTTTCAAAACTCATCATGTTGAGAGAGGCCTCAAGTGGTTTTTTTGGCTCCCCTAGTGCTGTGTTAACTTTGGAATCTCCCTTACGATCAGAGGTATTTAATGGCTCAGTTAAGTCCCTCCCTAACTCATTTTTTGAAAGATGCTCTCCCTCACACTACTCCCTTACACTATCCCAGTATAAGCAAAGTTAGTTAATGTTAATTATTATTGGCACTGAACTAGAAAGATTCTCTCCCCCACACCTTTAGTAAGTACTCTCCCAATACTGCAACGGGAGATTTAATTTGTTAGGCAGATATGCTATACAGTTGTAAGATGCTCTCATTTCTTCTTTAGTCTATACCATTAAATTTTTTAATGAGTGCTGTTCCATTAAATTTGCTAGGCATATATGCTATACATCTATTACCTAGTGCCATAGACTTTGCATTATTTTCAAATTGGTGGTCCTATTTCCCTATGTGATCAATAAAACCATGCCTACACATCTGAAGGAGTATTTATTTTTATTTTTATTTTGATAAAGAAGCATCTTCTTCAATCAATTAGCTGAAATTATCTTACACAATTACACAACCATTACTTCAGGTTGGATGATGAAATGGACCGACTTGACGGTCGTCGACATGAATCATTTGATTGGTCATTTGTATTCAAATTCAAGTTTTACCCGTGAATTTGTGGTACCTCTAATCCAATGCTACATAAAATTAAACTTGTACTCCATAGAACTCATTTCTTTAATAAAAGGAAAATTTAGCAAATTTGTACACATGATAATATTACAAAGCATGACATGAATTTACAAATTTTTACTTCTGATCAAATTGATGAAGTTTTATACATTGCATTGCCAATACTACCACACTTGGACAAAGACATGACACATGGAACATAGCGGTGAAAAGTAGTTACACCAAATAATGTCTTGATCTCTATACAAGACTTGGTAATTTGTGAAAATGTTCAAGCAATAAGACTTACCGGCCCACACTAAGATTTGTAGCATCATTGATTGTTTGTAACAAATTATGCACACATGGCAGATTAGTATAGATAATTTAGACGTTTTGGATTATTTTAGCATCAACCAAAGTTTGATTTTCTATTTTGATTCTGATACAGTGTATTAGAATAGAAAGTGTCCCAAGTGTTTTTTTTTCTTAACACGCCTTTAGACACTTTTCAAACACAACTCGAACACGTTTACAGTAATAATAGACATCCAGAACGAATAAGAAAAAAAAGATTTTAGAAGTGATATATTGGCATTTTAATAAGGCGTTTGAAAAATTCTCGCACATGTACATCTTTTCACATACATATATATGTTCATCTTCTGCAAGAGGCCAAAACTAATTCTTCTCTTAACCCAGAAGAAGAAAACATAAACCTGATTGGATCAGACTTAGTATTATAGTCATAGTAATTCATTTGAAGTATGTCATAAAGTGATACCCGACATCATCAGACCTATAAGCTGGTTTCTTCACTTTCAAGTTTCAACAACATAGCTTCTTCAAAGAAAAAAAAGTTTCAACACCTTAAAATTGTATATATGTATACAGATTTGGATCCTCTAAAGTGAGTAAAGTATAAAGGGTTGTTGTTGTAACAAATTCATGATTTGTTACGATGTACCTACAATATCTATCTTTAATTTGTTAATTAACGGTTTATATTACTCACTTTAGACTCTAAAGTGATGTATACTATACATACATACTAGACAACTTCAGTTCTAAAATGGTTCCTTCTAATTGAAATTACGAAACATGAGGATCATCAGTTCATTGATTTTTCCTTATTTGGTTAGTGAGAGAAGAATTTGAACTAAAAGACATAGTTTTACATACTTCAGACTTTGAAGATGAGGCACAGGCAACCACAAACAGTGCTGTTATAAAACCAACCTAATTCGTTTTCATTAGGATTTTTTTTCCATCAAATTTACCTCCTCTTTCTGCTGTTCATCGCGAAACTTTATCAGCTCCCTGAATAAGTACCATACTGCTGGACATGAAATTAGCAAAGCAGAGGTTAACATCAAAAGCAAAATTTTCAGAATATTAATAGACAGGGTTTTTCATACTTCAAATTCAAATTTTGAAAAATGAACCGGAAAAACTATGGTTCATATCATCTGCAACAAATGACCCAAGACAAATCACACAAAGGAAAAGAGCTGTATTAAACCTAAACTGCACGAGTAAGTAATTTGTCAAAGTCCTTAGAAGTGTAGCCCTTCCTACTTAGGTAGAGATTAGGCTCATAATATGAAGCAAGGGTACTCCAAAATCAGAGCTATCAGTAAAATGTACAGCTCATATACTTCTCTGCTTGGTGATTGGATGTCTTTCCTATACTTTCCTAAATTTCTTCTATGAACAAAAAAAATTGAATCTAGATAGGTTGCTTGGGGTCATATCATCATTCTATAATTGTGTACAGTCTCTCTTTCATATGTTCTAGACTTTACGATATTTGTTTTCTTCGTTTGCAAGCAATGATGGTTTAGATATGTTTCAGCAATAAACTTATAAGTATTATATCGATATATGGGTTTGTATGTTGAATCGATCACAAAGTATACAAAATCATTGATTGCCAAAGGGGAAGCTACTTCTATGATTGAAAATAAAGAAACTTTATATAATTGTATATTATTATCTATGAGTAATGGTTCACCTTTGTGGGGGTTCATGGTAGTTACAACTTACTACTGGTTAACAAGGAACTTAGTATTTCTAGATAAGCTGTTTTGCAAATTAATTGTTGTGTTTAATTTTAAATTTGAAATGCTTCATGTTCCAAACTGAATTAAGTTTAATTCCTCACCAAATTATATCCTTCAAATTGCACATCTATAATTTGAGATGCAACCCACTAAATAGATGAGAGTTTCTGTTTGTTTCTATAAATTTATTAAGTAATGGATCAGAACAGCAAATGTCACACTGCAAAAACACTACCATCTAACTAGATGCATATGACATGTCCATATGAAGTGAAAGATTAAGATCGAACCGAGCTAACGAGCAACATGATTCTTTAGGCTATCAAGTCACTCTCAATCTCCTTTAACTTAATGATGCTGGATTAGAACCTTATGTAATTTAAATATTAGCCTAAGTTTCTTTGTGGACCTTATTCCTTGAAAGTAATATGTTTAAATAGCAGCAATACTTAAAAATATCTGCACACTGTGGTAGCATTTATAATTTGATCAAAGCTAGAAAAATTGAAATGCAAAGCAGGACACAAGTTTTTAAATTATGGAAGATCATAAGGTGTATTATAATTACTACCAGAACTGGCAGGGAATCAAGCAATCTGACAGAACCGCCTGTTGAGCACCGTGCTAGAAAATAATATGCATTATACCTCGTCAACATATCTTTTTTCTACAGTTGTAGTAATTCTACATCCAGGCCAAGATATCTGCCACAAATAACCAAACACCTTACTTGAATGGTTTGGCATTGATCATAGGAATAACTTTTGGAAAAGGTCAAGTGACCAAAATGGGGAGAGTGGACATTTCCTAACCTCTTGTTCACTGATATCTTCTCAGAACAAGGACATGAGATATTTTTGGTTGATCTTGTATTAATAATAGTTCAGAAAAGGAGAGAACTTGAACATGAAGAAAGTAACTGAACTAGTGTGACATAATAGCCTGTGAAGCAAGCTCCTCACTGGTTGCAAACATTTACATAAACACTAATTACAGAATACTACCTTCATGAAAATTAAGACACCGACACTCCAAGCTTGGATCACAAAGCAAGAAATTGAGAAGGAGATAAGGCCTTAGTCGTCAGCACAATATGATCAAATGCAAGAACGTGCATAAGTCAAAGTTATTTGCTGAGGACCCTGCACCTGCAACCTCTACAATGATGCCTAAAACCCAGTACAAGAGGTGATCACACAATTTATTCAATTAGAAAGCAGTTGGTACTCATTCCAATGCTCCGATCACCGATAAATAAAAAATAGGTAGGTTAACAAACATACGTCCAACCAATCAGAATGAATGTTAATACAATGATACAAACACACTCATTTTATGTGTTATGAAGTAAATGGAACTGATATAACTTTGAAGAAGAAAAAAACTGTTTTTCCTGTCCATGTCCACAGATATGTGCCACTTGCCCGATGACATGTTACTTGCTTTAACCTTTCACTGTACAAATTTTACGTCTTTACCTTTCATTTATGTACTGGAGACCGACCAAATAATGATCATTCATGAGAGATTGAATTTTCTTTTCCATGGATCATCTTTTAGTTATAGAAACAAAAACAAAACAGATTCATTTAAGCTTGATATTGTTAAACACTTATAAATAGATAAGCACTTTGCAGTATATAACCAAACTTAAAGAGTACTCACATCGAACTATAATTATGAAATGACAAGGATTTTTAAACAACATAGTGACCTACATGAATTAACATAAATTCATGCAAGTGAATCATTGAAGATGAACTTACTTTCAACCTGTTGAGACCAAACTTTCAACATATTCCTTCACAAAACACCAATTTATTCCATTGGTAATTTCAGTTGCCTCTAATCTTTTATCTCTCCAATTATAATGATATGCTTCACCTCCAATTATAAAGTGTATCTTACTTTGATTTTTACTGTCTCTTTCTTATGTATTACTAGTAGGAAAAACCCGTGCTAACGCACGGGTACAGTTATAGTTATATAAATATAAATTTAAATCATATGTCAATTATCATTATGAAATTAATTGAAACCATATGTGACTTTTAATAATGTGTGAGAAAATGTAACCTTAAAATAGGGGATTAAGTCTAAATATAAGACATTAATTAGCATTACAAAAGATGGTTATATATATTGTCAAACATTGTTGGTGTCAAATGGTAATTGTTAGTTAGTGAAATAAGATGCAGAGTGTCTGTTTATCATTGGGTTGGGTTGGTTAGTTTACACTGACTCGAATTATTGGGCTTCCGATCAAATTGAGTCTTTAATGTTAAAAGGGACAAATAGTTTAGTTATAAACCCCCAAAATAATGTTTAAACATTTTTAAAAACGAATTATATTGACTTATATAGGCCTCTTGATAATTTTATAGATATGAACGTAAGTTGGTTAAAATTAAGTAAATTTAATAATAGTAAATATACAAAAGCATTAACATTTTTCTATAAAAAAAATTGTAGATATAATTTAAATCCTAAATAAACAATAATAGGTACATCCATAATAAAATTGAACTAATGAAAGGAATTCAATAAAATTCATATTTTTACATGTTATATTATAAACTAATTTTTAGTATTATTTAAATGTATTTTAAAAAACAAAACAAATGGAACATTGAAATGCTTTCCCTAGGATTTGAAGATTTGTCATCCATGCATTAAGTTAACGTGTATCACCCTAGAAATTCTGCAAATATGGTAACTTTAGCAGGAATCTTTACTATTGGCATATAAAAGTGAGCTTTTATTGAGATTCTACACAATATTGTTTTGTAGTGTTTGGAAATTGATAGTCAAAGATAAGGTATCATCATTTTTTTTAACATATAGCGGATACATATAGCTGGGTGGTACATATGCATGGTGAGTTCAAAATTCGAAGTCCAAAAAAGAATTATATTACATCAAATATATTTGCAAGGCGACATGGATTTGTCAAAAAGAATTGTAAACGGATAGTGAAAAAATAAAGTTATGTTAGTTTATAAAGATAAAATGATGGTAAATAATTGTATCGAGAAAGTACTGATTGGGCACATATCCTACACCTAAATTGTGGACACATACTCAACTAAAATTATAAAATGTAAATAAATAAAATATAGTCACATAAGTTGAGATATTATACAATAAAAAAATGACTTAACTGTTTTGTGTGAAAAGATTTGAGGTGTTTCGATAGTTGTCAACCTTAACTTTATATAAGGCCCATTTGGATTAGCTTATTTTAAAGCTTATATAAAACAGATTATGCAAATAAATAAGTTTTCATGTACTATTTATAAGTTTTTAAGGTAGTTTATGAAAAACCCGTTTATGAAGATACAATTTTCGTTAGTGAGAGTTTATAAATTAAAATAAAAGCTTATTTATTTACATAAGCTATTTTTCATAAACTCAAAATAAGCTTAAACCAAACAGGGCCATAGTTTATATTAAATGCTATTGTCATGAAATTATGTGAGTCTTAAACAGATATGTTGGGCCTGTGGATGAATAATAAAAACAAATATTTTATGTTTATATTAAGTTGGTCTTTTCAAAGTTCAATTATAGAACTGAGTACACATGGTCTGATCGTATAATATTTTGTCATATGTCCACTACACATGCATCATGTATATTTATTTGAATAAAAAATTACTAAGTGCAAGTTGCAGTGACACCATAGATCCAGATTATGCAAGATATCTTGCAACCTTGGACCAAGCTGGATTTGAAGAACAGTTTGGTGTGTTGAATGCAGATGGGACAGTAACCAAAGGGAAAATTGGTGAGCAAATTGATAAGTTCAAATGGAAGATAATAGTTAAGGAGTCCACTCTGCAACCAAACACCATTTTGGTAAGATTTCGAATTATAGGATGAATTAGATATTTATGTCGTTAAAACCAAGTGAAAATCATACACTGACATATTTAAAACACCTTGTCCGCAGAATTTGCCCAGCAAAATTTTAAAAAAATGCTTGTATCCGAATCAGAAGTTAGTGATGTTTGTTGATGAAGAAATAAATTATTCATTCAACTGTGATATTTTTTTTGAATCTGGAGATTGTACTCAAAAGTTTATTGGGACAGGATGTTATGAATATGTGGTGGCAAAGAAACTTCAAAATGGAGATAAATGAGAGTTTTATTATGACAATTCGGCAGACATTATATTTGTTTCAAAGTTTCATTAAGTAGAAGTTATAACAACTATTAGTTTATTATGTTTTTTTTGTTAAGTATAATGAGTGTGGTGTGATAGTCATGAGGTTTGGTTTATGTTTGGTGTTGACTGATTTGTGTGTATGCTATTTAATGCACTGTAATCGTTTATTTATGCAAGTTTGTGACAATTTGTTGTTTATTAAGCAGTACTATTTTTATTATAATTGATTGTTAACATAATTTATAATTGTTTTTTAAAATTTACAATAGACACAACAAATCAGCTACATTCATTATTTATATCAAGTAGGTGAAACTATTAATGACATGTTCAGTATCACTTATTGAAGTAGGAAAGTTGGTGAGATAAGTAAGAAGATTTATCAGCATATAGTTACTGTAAATTGTCATTGTTCATGTATTTGATCTTGAACTCCAAAGAGGTTTATCATTTTGGCAGGTAACAATTTTGAATTAAAATGTTTATGGGTCATTTAGATAGCTGACATTGTGAATTAACTTAGTGAATGTTCAAGTTGACATAATTTTGCAAACAATAGAAAATAGATAGCAGTCATAATAAATTTACAAATTATAATATCATTCAGAACTTGAAAGAAATGATGATAAAATGCTAACAGTGCACAGTTGTATCAAATTTCAGTCACCAGAGTTCTTCAAAGGAGATGATCTGTGAGTCCATTCAATTGGCTATCAGTTAGAAAACAACAGCTTCAACCTGCATGCCAGAATGATGTATAAGGTAAGCATTTATAGGATTTTGTCCAAACCTTATTGACAATTATTTTGATGTAATATAATTTTTGATATTATATATAACTTGGGTGATAAATGAATTGTTAGAGTATTAAGTTTATAGAGAACTTACTTTTTAAATATTTTGGAAAACTTCTTTATAGACAACATTTGTTGTTGTGTCTTTGGGTAGCTGTTTTTCATCATGAACCAAAATCTTAATGCCTTTTTTGGTTGTGACTCTAGAGATTGCTACATAAATTTGACCATGGCTAAATACATCTTTTGGTAGATATAGACCAACCCAATCCAGAGACTGACCTTGTGATTTGTTGATGGTCATTGAATAAGAAACCACAATTGGAAATTGTCTTCTACATAATTTGAATGGCCATGGAGACTGTGAAGGTGACATATCCATACGTGGAATATATATAATATTTCCATGATGTTTGCCACCCATGATCTTAGCTTCCAAAACATGATTAGCCATTTTTGTAACAATTAACCTGGTTCCGTTACAAAGACCCTCAGACTGATCTATATTTCTCAGTAGCATAATTGGACATCCTACCTTCAATTTAATTTGATGATTTGGTAATCCTGAAGTACGTAAAGTACTAAGGAACTCTGGTGTCAATACATCAACGATGTTGTTATCATGCATTTCTGATCTATCGACTGTGTTAGCACTCAAATAAATTCTTTCTTCGCCTGCATATTATTAAAAATCATGTAAGCTAACTAATCATTTTATGATTACTAATGATTGTTGTATAATTATAGTATTAAATGATGATACCTGGCATGATTCCGAGAACATAATCATTTATCTGATCAACAACCTCAATGGTTGATGCTAAAATTGCTCTACTCTTCAGGTAATCATATGACCTGTAATTGTCCAAGAAATTGGGATAGGTACTTTGTATAATGGCTTGAATTGGATCATCATATTCAGTAATTAACATTTCTGATGGAATATTAATTTCAGCATATCCATCATTTGGCTCACTAATCTTCCCCTCTCCCACATTTAATAGCCACTCTGAAAATTGAGAGATCTCTTCATTTTCTTCTAAATTCGCACCTGGCTTCAATCTCATATTTTTTGTTAAAGTCAAAACTTCACAATGATCCCAAATGTATGAAGCATTGATTGAGGCATGGACAATATCAGAACGACCACCTCTTGGAACCACTGGTAGTATTTGTCTAAAATCCCCTCCAAAAATGATTACCTTCCCACCAAAAATAGTCTCACATTTTTTATCACCGACACTCATAATATCTTTAAGTGTCCTGTCCAAACACTCGAAAGTATATTTATGTGCCATTGGTGCTTCATCCCAGATGATTAACTTAGTCTGTCTAAGAAGTTCTGTCATATCACTGTCATGATCAAATTTGCAGGTTGAGTTGTCTAATGTTGGCACAGGAATTCTAAACTTAGAATGAGCAGTTCTCCCTCCTGGTAACAATAGAGATGCTATTCCACTTGTAGCCACGGTTAAAACAATTTCATGTTTTGACCGCAGTGAACTTGCTAAAGTGCGCCACATAAAAGTCTTTCCTGTGCCACCATGTCCATGCAAGAAAAATACACCTCCTTTCTGATTTTCTACTGCCAACATTATTTTATCATATATTGCTCTTTGTTCATCTGTTAAAAAACATGAAGAGTTTTGTAAGCTTTGGATAACAAAAGATGCATATTGAACATTTCAAAAATACAACACGTAGAATTAATCTATAAATACCTGTAAGCGATGAAAATAGTTCAAGAAATTCAACTTTAAGTGTATCGGTATTATAATTGCGCTCATCATATATGAGTCTGTTTCCCAATTGTTCAAGTACATAACCTTGTGGATAAGGTAAGGAAGGGAAATCCTTCAAAGTTCTCCTACTTGATTGTAACAACTTCTCAATATCTAACAATGTTAAGTTGTGCAGTTGTTCTTCATTGAGAATGAGTTCTGAGAAAGTGATACAATTTGAAACAGATGAATATAATACATTATGCAGCATAAAAATAATGTAATGATTTAAATGTGAAAGTTAAAATAGTTTAAATACCTGGATTGTTAGCGAAGATACGTTGTTCACGTAAAATACCATCTGACAACCAATGAACAGTTTTATTCCATACATGTTGTGGCCTATTCAATGTTCCTGCTAATAACATAACAACGAACAATCTCCTTAAAAAATAACCTGAACCCCATTGATATGCTTCTCTGATTGCTCCAATGAATTCTTTATCATCATTTAGAAATCCCATTGCAAAACATGCATCTCTAAAACTGTCATATAGTACATCACCTACTCTTCGTATATCTTTGTATGTTCTTGGTCCTTTGACAACAGTTAACATCAATCGTAAGTGGAACAACTCTCCAGTTGTAGGTGGGACCCATATTACTCTACCAATTGTGAAACCCCTCTTCCTTGGTGTCCAAGTTCTTTTCTTTTTGTTATAAACAAACTTTGTTACAAATTGACCATATGTTAGTTCTCTTGCTTCGGCATAAAGTGCATTAGCTTGTAACCAAGCAGTGAACATAAACTCGGTGACACTTGCTTTTTCAAGAACATTTTCCATGCTAGAATGATCAGTAAAATAAATAGTTTTCTCTCCAAATAAATGGAAAAACATGCGCTCTACAGCTGGTTTTCTGCCATGGATAGAAAAACCAAATATTCTCCAACATGCTTCACATGGAGAGATATATCAGCAATCTAAATACTGTTTGATTTCATCAATTGGTTGCTGAACTGCTCTTGCATTATGTTGAGAAGGGACTATTCTTGCTGTGATTCGATCATAACCTTTGTGGATGTACTTGAATAAGTATTTAATTGAAGAACTTTGATTACACC
>Ga0315913_1003882_pt1 | contig 18010 bp, 7 predicted proteins | sample MpolsnodulesMG_FD_207736 | JGI IMG/M metagenome (GOLD analysis project Ga0315913, IMG submission 207736) | Medicago polymorpha root nodule microbial communities from Los Angeles, California, United States - small nodules | ecosystem: Host-associated > Plants > Roots > Nodule | place: USA... | reverse complement strand
AAAAATGTCAAAAATACGTCAAAATTATATCTATTAAGGACGAAAAACAAAATAAAAAATTTTGTGAGGATGAAAACATTCAGTTTAATTTTATAGGGACTAAAATCAAAATTCATTATATTTATAGGGACGAAAAACTTATTTAACCCTATATTTATATCACCCATATACTCCTACATATTTGAGAAGAGAGAGATGGATGAAAGGGAAGAGAGACAAAGTGTTTGTGGGGTCTAAGTGTGTGTCCCACCTATGCACCACTCATTTTTAATATTCCTTAATTAACTGTATTTTACTGTTTTTGGTATTAATTGCCTCTGACATAACAACAGATGGCAAGGTACACACATGCAATGAGAGGGTTGAACAAGTTGATGAGCAGAACAAAAAAATCACTTTCAAGCTGTTTGGTGGAGATATTGAAAACTATAAGGTCTTTAAGCTCATCTTAGAAGTGATTAACAAGGCTGATGGAAGTTCTGCTGTTAGATGGACTATTGATTATGAGAAGAACAATGAGGATGTTGATACTCCAAATGGCTGGATGGACTACCTTAGCAAAAGCACTAGAGATATTGATGGTCATCTTGTCAAGGGGGAAAAGGTAGCTCTATAAGTCATAAAGATATTTGAATTATGGTTCAATGGGGTTGGCTTTTATGGATAAATGTGAGCATATAAATAAAATAAAAGCTAGTGTGATGTTTGTATTTTGGCATGTAGCATAAGCATGCATATTTCTTTTACTTGATCCTTCGTTTGTATCGAATATATGTGTCGGTGATGTCTTGAAGATCGTGTCTTAAATTATGTGTGACGCAAATAAATGGATATTTGTGTACTATGCAGTTTAAATTTGTGTAATAATGTTCTCAATTACTTTAAGTTTAATTTAACAACTCTTCAGCACTACGTGTTACTAAAGCATTAACTAGAAATTAGTGTATGAAGATTGATTCCAAGTTAAACATGATCATTCTTTTATTATAAGCGGATTACTTTTGACAAATATTTATGCTAATTAAATATGATCAATAATTAAATAAAAAACAAGGTAATTTGTGAAGTTCATGCCATTGATAAAGTTGATTGACACGATCTTTGTTTTATTATAAGCTGATTACTTTTGACAAATATTTATTTTGATTAAATATGATCAATAATTAAATAAAAAATATGGCAATTTGTAAAATTCATGCCATTGATAAAGTTCGATTCCTTACGCAAGTGATGACAAGTTCGACTGCAGACTCTTGCATATGGATAAAAATTGGTTAAAAGGAAAGAACTCACGTTGTGTTCTTCACATATTGTTAAGTTTCTCGACAGAGATTAAACATTACTAAATGGCAGTAAAATCGTCATATTTATAACTAGTAATAAAAAAAATTACAACAGCAACATCTTATACAAGGTAAGGTAAATAGTGCACATATACAGTGGCGGAGTCAGAAATTTTATATAGTCTAGTAAAATTTTAACCGCAAATTCACATGTGGCATAATATATAAATAGTCATAAATCGAAATAAAAGAAGTTCGTCATTTTGTTAACAAAATTACAATTTGAAATAGGAGAGATGAAACATAACTTGCTAATTGTGTGCTAAATAAAATTAGGAAGTAAATGCCCTTTCCAAGAAAATATAAAAAAATAAAACAATAATAAGTTTTACTGACAGCTGCAACCGTAGGTAGAGGTCCTTAATGTTTTTAAATTGGTAGCCTTAGATTAGAATTACCTACGGTTTTGTCCGTAGGTAAAGGTGGAAAACATGCGGTGACAGACATTTGGCAATGACATACGACCACATTTTGCTACGGAAATTAATCCTATGTTGACGTGTTTTCGTTGTCACTACAGGTCAAGTTTCTTGTATTAATACAAAGAAAGTATGGGTTGTGCCCGGGCATGTGCCCAGACTCGTCAGGGGTAAAACCGCCGCTGCATATATTCCTTTTAGTGAGAGGAGGAAATATCTAATTGTTAATACGCTGTTTGTTAAATTTCCTAAACTCTTTGTAATGATGTAAAAATGAAAAGAAGCTTTGTGTGGGGAGATAATGGCCAAAGTCGTAAAGCCCTTTTGTTTTAGGTGTGAAACATGTTTAACTAAAGTAGAGAGCTGATTAATGAGGATTTTCTTCTAAAGGACCTGATTAACAAGCCTAAGTATCTCTGGTGTAAGGATCTATTTAACAGAATTCTTTTGGACTTTGTAATCTTTTTTCCTCTTTTAAATTCACCATTAAACACCATTCAAATTCCCATCAAAATCCATTAAACCAGTTTTCCATTTTCATCAAACTTTGAACATATAAATAGAGCTCTCACTCCTCACTTATACACACACCAAAAGTTCTCTTGAGTTGTCAAATAACTTTTCTCTCTTCTCCCTCCTTTAGCTTGTGTTGACGAGCTATTCTTTTCCTATCCCTCTTTTTATGTCCCGTCGGATTTTAAGAGTGGTCTTAAGACCATAGTCCCTATTCGGTTTATTTTTCCTGAGAGATATTTTAAAATACTTCATTTTTTGGATCGTTTTTGGTCCAATTTTTATTTATTTTATTTTTGTTTCATTGTTTATTTATTTGATAGCATTTTAATTTTTGTTACCTATTAATTTGCAATTAAAATATATTTTAGGGAAGTTGTAAATATAAAAAAAAATATGCATTGTCTTTATTTATTTATTTATTTATTCAGCTTTTATATATTAAAAAATGCAAAAAAAAATAAGGTTTAGTTTATCATCCAAGAAAAAGGGGATTCGTTTTGATCGAGTGTCACTACGGAATTCTCTCGCACTTAATTCACCGTCATTTAATTTTTTAGGTTTCTAAACAAATAAAAAAACCAAAAAAACATTCAAATAATCAAAAACAAATATCACAAAAAAGGATTTTATTTTTTTCTAAAAAACCTTGATCTTCATCAAGTGATTTTCCATTTTATTTTCTCAAAAAAACTTTAATCCATTTTAATATATTTAAACCTTTTCTTTAAAATAAAAAACACTAAACAAATTTTATCTTTGCCATTTGGCTTTTATTTTTAAAACCTTTTCAAAAATAATAAAAAACATCAAACAAATCACTCGGTTTTTACCCTAAACTACGTGGTTTTGATCCCTCACGGATACGTAGGCAAAACACATTTGTCTTTCCAAATCAAAAATAATAAAAAACATTTTTCTATTACTCATCGCATTAATCTTTTTTAAGCAAATAAAACTAAGTATAGCCAAAAATAAATAAAAGCAAGAGGTTCATATAGAATATCATAGACGTTTAGGGTGCTAATACCTTCCCTTCACGTAACTAACCCCCGAACATTAAATCTTTAAAAATTGTGGGTTTATTCGAACTTTTCCCTCTTTCCCTTGGAAAAAATAAAAGCTCGGTGGTGAGTCTAAATTTGTGAGTCAACGCTAATCAATAGTTTGATCTCTGAAAATCACCGCGACAAAATTGACGACTTCAATGGGGATATCCTCTAAGAGGGTTGATCCTATCTTAATTTTATTTATTTTTGTGCTATAATTGGCTTGTAAAAAATTGTAAATTTGTGCTTATGTGTTTTGGTTTCTTCGTGAGTGATGAGATAAGTCCCCTACCCGGACTTGAGGGAAACAAATAAGATAGGATGGTGGTATAATCATAGTGCCATACCAAGAGTAGCCTTGAGCCTTGTGTACATGTGATATAACCCCACTCAGTGGAGGCCTCTTTAAGGTAATACTCTGTCGTCACGAGTAGTCGTGTCGGCGTTATTACTTTTGAGTGTCCCATGAAGCCGATGACCTTTAGAGTTACTTTTAACCCATATTGGCCTTTTAGGGCGTAGTGCGGTGACTAATCAATAGTAGTCTTGAAATTAGTTGACACGTGGAACTACACTCAAATGAGACTTTCTTGCAAATGTTGTTGGACTAGGAGTCAGTCCTGTAAGCCAATAATATCAGGAAGGGGTCAATGACTTTGGGAACTTGGTAGAGCCCATCATACAGGTACAAATGAAATCATAGTCCCTACCATGTGGCGGTACTCTTACCCTTTACTCCATCATCATGGACTTAAACCTAAGACCATTTTTTCACCGTTTTTGTTGCATAATCATGCATGCATGCATATATTCATAAAAAAAAAATCTCATTAATATCGAAGGATTTTGATAAGTTATTTTGTAAACATCACAGATATGGACCCTGTAAAAAGGAACACGGTTAAATTATTAAATAAAACAAGGTTGCTCCATGATATTTACTATCACTTTGAAAAGTCCTTCGAAAAATAAAACTGTCCATTTTTGCATAAGCATCATGCATCATTCTGCATTTATAGTTTCAAGGTCCAAGTCTCACACGTTGATTTTCCAATAAAGGGTCAATTTGCCTCTAAAGTGGCCCGAAGTCCTCGTTCAAAGTCAACTCGCACCTACAACACTCGTGCAAACAAGAAAAAGAGAATGTATTAGTTTGAACAAGAGATCCACAAGCTTCGTGAAGAGTTGATAACACTCCGCGCAAGTTAGAGAAGTTGAGTCCCCTGGTAGCCTCGCTGGCAGTTGCACAAAATCCGCCACAATTCTATCAAAGGTCCCAACAACCATATCATCAACGGTATCACCAACAGCCTCGACAACAGACTAGCCAACAGTTCGCCCCACATAATCATGTTCATAGGACGCCCCAATTTGGTTTGATCCCTACGGTGTATGCGAAACTGCTTCTGGTTTTTCTTGAGAAGAACCTTGTCCCGACTAGGGCGCCTCCTCGGGTGCCTGAAAGATTGTCGAATTGGTATCAATTTGACCGCTCTTATGCCTTCCATCAAGGGGTACCAGAACATGACATCGAGCACTGTTACGCTTTGAAAGTCGAAGTTCAGAAGTTGGTTCAAGTTGATATCTTGTCCTTCAAAGGTTTGAATCCAAACGTGTAAGTTAACTCGTTACCGAAGCACGGTACCTAGTGTGGTGACACATAGAGTGGTTAGCCACAATTGGTTCGATGTTGATGTTTCTTCCGCTACTCATTTGTTCAAATAATATGTTTGTTTGTTGTTTTCTATTTTTTTAAAAAAAATCCTTTCATCCCGCCCGAAACGAAAGTTAACTTGTGTAGGGCTTTTTGATTCATGTATTTCCATTATCAATAAAAAAGTCGTTTTGATCCCGACTTTGTTTTTATTTTGTGCTTTTTCTGGAAAAAAAATGGTAATACAAAGAACCTAAAAGAATAACCATTTCCTAATGTCTGCATACAATCATTCACTTTCTAAAATTAAACATTGATGCAGATTTAAACATTGATATGCCCGTTGAACACATTAACCATGTACTTTCTCCCAACTTTGAGTTCCCTATGTCTGAAGCTGAAGAAGGGAAAGATGAAGAGATTCCCGATGAGATCTCTCGCCTACTGGGACATCTTAGCTGTCGAAGTTGCAAACAAAAAATATCAAGAAGATTTGTCATGAAGATGACATTCACTTACAAAAACTGGCACAAGATGCTACCATTTGCCTTGCACGGATATCATACCTTAGTACGCACTTCAACAGAGGCAACCCCTTTTTCCTTAGTATACGACATGGAGGTCGTGCTTCCCGTGAAGGCCAAAGTCCCGTCAATGAGAGTTCTGACGAAAGCCAAGCTTGATTGAACTTAAACGCATGACTGTCTTATGTCATGAACAATTATCTCAAAAGAGGATGAAACAAGCTTTTGGCAAGAAAGGTCGCCCCCGTGAAGGAGACCTTATGAAAATATATATATATATATATATCTTTTCAATCAGACTCCAGGGGCAAGTGGACGCCTAACTATGAAGGCCCGTGTGCAATGATTCTTGCGACTATGGATGGTGACAAACTCACACGTCCTGTGAACGCCGATGCAGTCAAGAAATACTTTGTCTAAAAATATAAGAACAACTCGGTAAGTCGCAAACCTGAAAAGGCGGCTTAGGCAAAAATGAGCGTCTTGGTAGACTGAAAACCCGAAATGGCGGTCCAGGTAAAGATTAGAGACATGAACAAAAATGATTATCCTGATAGGTTGAAAACCTAAAAAGGCAATCTATGCAAAAGTTAAGAGTTATGACAAAGTAACTGCATCAGGTCGGACGTGATTCACTTGGGGCATTTCAGCTGTCAAAAGACCTCTGATTTGAAGCATCTGCAAATCAAAGACTCAGAACGTTTGAATTCAAAGTTGTTAGGGAGAATAGCAGTTATTGTGTTCAATGTACCTTTCCCATATATTTACCATTTTCCAAACTTTGCAAAGACCCGTGGGGCCACTCCATTGGCAGGTCACCACTTCATTAATAAAATTTGAGCTTGTGCCCATATATTTGGAATTCTCATTTATTCTGTTTGCAAAATTTCTTCTATTTTTGATGGCAATACTTGAAGCAAATTTTTTTCAACAAAAATATAAAACTTTTTCACATCTTTTGAAAAGTGTAAACAACAAACACACTATCTTTGAACTCGTGAGTAGATGAAGTGTACGTCCACATCCGCCACGAGAATGGTTAAATTCTGCAGAGGAAACATGGCTAAACGCTATGGGAGGACTTCTGTCAAAAAATATACAAAAAATAAAAGCTCGCTAAGTTGAAAACTCGAAAGGGCGGCTTAGGCAATAGAAAGCGTCCTGGTGGAATGAAAACCCAAAAGGGCGGTCCAGGCAAAAATTAGGGGCATAAAAAACGAATAAACTCTCGGTGGACGGAAAACCTGAAAAGGCGGTCCAAACAAAAGTTAGGGATTCAAACAAAAAGGCAAGATGGCTAAGGCATACCAATGTAAGAACGCTCTGTGCCGGTTTACAAATGACAACTTCTTCCAGATTTTTTGGTTAACAACGGGCTTTCTCCCCATAAGGTATCTACTTCCCCATCAGTTGCAACCTTGGGACTGGGCTTTACCCCGTTAATGGCTCAATTTGTCCCCAATAATATCATCTTCAATGAAGATTGTCGAGTGTTTATACTGCGATATCAGTCCACTTCCCATCTTACCTGTCCTGTTTTGTTTCGTCCAGGTCACCTGTTATATGCAGTCATACAATCATGCATTCGCAGATTCATACATTCGTGTATTCATTACATTCATACATTCACGCATACACATCATACACGCAACATCATTCATACATGATTGCATTCGTCACCCAAAGTCTTGTTTGGCAATATCTCTTTTGTTCGGTCTTGACCCAAACAACAAGTGGCAGGTTCAACAAACGAACAACTTGCAATTTTTATTTTCTCTAAAAGTGTCATCCCCAGTGTGTCTGGTCAAGAGATGTCTCTGTCGTTTTACCTTCATACAACTATAAACCCCGTTAGTAGATAAATACATGTCATTTGTCTTCATACAACTATCCGTACAGATAGTAGACAATGTCTTTTTTCAATCTTACCTTCATACAGCTATCGATCTTGATAGCAGGTAATCCTCGTCATTTGTCTTCATACAGCTATCCATACAGATAGTAGACAATGTCTTTTTCAATCTTACCTTCATACAACTATTAATTATGATAGTAGGTAATACATGTCATTTGTCTTCATATAGCTATCCGTACAGATAATAGACAATGTCTTTTTTCAATCTTACTTTTATACAACTATCGATCCCGATAGTAGGTAATCCTCGTCATTTGTCTTCATACAACTATCCGTATAGATATTAGACAATGTCTTTTTCAATCTTACCTTCATACAACTATCGATCCCGATAGTAGGTAATCCTTGTCATTTGTCTTCATAAAGCTATCCGTACAGATATTGGACAGTGTGTTTTTCAATCTTACCTTCATACAACTATCGACCCAGATAGTAGGTAAATACATGTCATTTGTCTTCATATAGCTATCATACAGATAGTAGACAGTGTCTCTTTCATTTTACCTTCATACAGCTATCAATTTCGATAGTAGGTAATCCTTGTCATTTGTCTTCATACGGCTATCATACAGGTAGTAGACAATGTCTCCTTTTATTTTACCTTCATACAACTATCAATTCCGATAATCCTTATCATTTGTTTTCATACAACTATCATATAGGTAGTAGACAATGTCTCCTTTCATTTTACCTTCATATAACTATCAATCCCGATAGTAGGTAATCATTGTCATCTATCTTCATACGGCTATCATACAGTGTCTCTTTCATTTTACCTTCATACAGTTATCAATCCCGATAGTAGGTAAAACATGTCATCTGTCTTCATTAAGCTATTCTTACACCGATAGTAGATAATGTTTTCTTTTTTAAAATTTACCTTCATTAAGCTACCATGTGATAGTAGGTAACCTCGATCTTTTGTCTTCATTATCCTAATACGATAGTAGACAACCTTTTTCCCTAGTGAAACTACATTAACCCCTAGAGGAGTTGGATTCCTTTCTTCAACGAACTTGGGTACATGTTGTTGTTTCTCTCCATCAGTCAGATCGTCTTTGCCGTCCTACATTCATACTTGCATCACGAGCATTCATAGTATCTTAAGGTAAAAAAAATGGTGTACTATGTATTTAAGTCTCTTCGGCTAGTCTAATCAAAGATTTCATCTTCAAATCTCCGGACGAAGATTCTTAAATAGGAGCATCTGTCATACCCCAATTTTTGACTTAAGATCATACTTTCACATGCTCTTTGACCCGAAATATTCCTTGACTTTTCAAGGAAAATTTCCACAGAGAGCTATTTTAAAATAACTCATTTTGCTTCGTTATCGGGTCCACTTTTTTATTATTTTTTATGTTATTTTATTTTTAGTCTTTTACTTATTTTATTTTATTTTTTATTTTTAGTTTTAGTTTTTTTATTTACTTATTATGTTTTTACCTTTTATTTTTTTAAAATTTTTTTAGTCTTTTAGATTAGTCCAAAAAAAAGTTCTAAAAATGTCGAATGTCCGATTTTCTATCTCAACCACAGTGCCACCATTTGTGGCAAAGTTTCAAGTGTCAACTTTCAAATTCACCATTAAACATCATTCAAATCTCCACAAAATCCATTAAACCAGTTTTTCATTTTCATCAATCTTTGAACCTATAAATAGAGCTCTCACTCCTCACTTATACACACACCAAAAGTTCTCTTGAGTTGTCAAAGAACTTTTTATCTCTTCTCCCTCCTTTAGCTTGTGTTGACGACCTATTCTTTTCCTATCCCTCTTTTTTTGTCCCGTCGAATTTTAAGAGTAGTCTTAAGACCATAGTCTCTATTCAGTTTATTGTTCCTAAGAGGTATTTTAAAATACCTCATTTTTTGATTCGTTTTTGGTCCACTTTTTATTTATTTTATTTTTGTTTCATTGTTTATTTATTTGATAGCATTTTAATTTTTGTTATTTATTAATTTGCAATTAGAATTATATATTAAAAAATGCAAAAATAATTAGGTTTAGTTTATCATCTAAGGGAAAGGGGATTCGTTTTGACCGAGTGTCACTACGGAATTCTCTCGCGTTTAATTTACCGTCATTTAATTTTTTGGGTTTCGAAAAATAAATAAAAAAAAACCATAAAAACATTCAAATAATCAAAAACAAATTTCACAAAAAAGGAATTTTTTTTCTAAAAAACCTTGATTTTCATCAAGTGATTTTCCATTTTAGTTTCTCAAAAAAAACTTGAATCCATTTTAATATATTTAAACCTTTTCTTTAAAATAAAAAACACTAAACGAATTTTATCTTTGCCATTTGGATTTTATTTTTAAAACTTTTCAAAAATAATAAAAAATATCAAACAAATCACTCAGCTTTTTACCTCGAACTACGTAGTTTTGATCCCTCACGAGTATGTAGGGAAAAGACCTTTGTCTATCCAAATCAAAAATAATAAAAAACATTTTTCTTTTACTCATCGCATTAATTGTTTTTAAGCAAATAAAAATAAGTATAGCCAAAAATATATATAATCAAGAGGTCTCTATAGAATTCTATAGACATTTAGGGTGCTAATACTTTCCCTTCATGTTACTAACCCTTGTACCTTAAATCTCTAAAAAATGTGGGTTTATTCGAATTTTTCCCCTTTCCCTTTGGAAAAAAAATTAAGGGTTAATACCTCTTTTGGTCCCTGTAATATGAGCGAATTTCGATTTTAGTTCCTGTAAAAAAAAAATTAAGGGTTAATACCTCTTTTAGTCCCTTAAATATGAGCGAATTTCGGTTTTGGTCCCTCACTTAAACCAGTGAGCACAGTTATGCAATTAAATTCCATCTTCTTCTTCTCCCCAGCGTTCTTCTTTTTCTTCATACTCCTCTAGCAGGTTCTTCACCTTTTCTAATTCACCAAGGCTTTAAATAGTTAAACACAAAATCTCTATTCAATTTCTCGGTCAGAACCATGATCCCTCACTTCAAACAACAACCCCACAAATTGAGTAACCTGTTGCGATGAAGCTCATCATAAAATGTTGTTCATAAATTGAGTAATTTACAAGAACATAACAAAATGAAAAATATAAAGGGAAGAAGGAGAATCAGAAAACAAAAAACTACAAAGAAATCAAATTCTGAACTCTTAAACAACAAGAACAAAACACAAGCTCCAAACTCATATCTCTTTAACCCAAATTCACAATCTGATGCAAATATAAAATGTTAGGGGTTTTCAAAACAAAACGCCATCAAATCTGACGCAAATTTAAAAGGTTAAATTATGAATTTTGAAGGGGAAAATAATTAGGGTTTAGAATCAAAGTTTGGGGCTTTTGATTTAAAGCATAAATTGGCAAAGAACATGCACTTGAGTAAGAAGACGAAGGATGATGGTGAGAACAGCAGGCGAAAGGCAATATGATGTCATATGGGCATGAGTTTAAGGTTAGGGATTTGGGAACAAGGAGGATGATGTTCAGAACAAAGGGAATCAATAATGGGAATGAATGAGTTTGTGGAGGATTTGAACAAAGTTGACATGGAGATAAAGATGTAAGAAGAAGGGGATGGATGAGTGGAATGATGAAGAATGGGAAGACGCTGAGAGAGAGGGAGAAAGGTAAGAATTTTGATTTTTGTTTTTTAATTTGTTTTTTATATTTATGGTTTTGAATTTTAAATAATGAAATAATTATAAATTTATGGTGGATTAAAAAATATTAAAATTACACAGTCAGCATGACATGTGGCCAGATTATGCTGATTGATTTAAGTGAGGGACCAATAGTGGAAGAATCTGAAACGTTGGGGATAGAATCTAAACTTTTTTTTTACAGGGACTAAAACCGAAATTCGCTCATTTTATAGGGACCAAAAGAGGTATTAATCCAAAAATTAAAGCTCGGTGGTGAGTCTAAATTTGTGAGTCAATGCTAATCAATAGCTCGATCTCCTAAAATCACCGCGACATTATCATAAGCATAAAGTCATTTGTAAGCTAACAAGTCATACATATTTCATCATTTCACCAAAGTTCGTCTATATTTTCCAAAGTCCTACTATTTTCACATTTTTACCAAAACCAAGTTACATGACCTTATACTTCTTTATCAATCTTACATGCTTCGTCTATGTTCATTAGCACAGTAGTCCAAGCATAACATCATTATTTCATCAAAATCAAGAGTTCAACATCATGTGCAAATCAAATATTCACATCTTTAATTTACACATTATCTTCACATCATTATATACACTTTATTAGATATCACAACTTCATGATTACATATTCATTTATTTACTAAAAAGACTTCCCTAAACTCAATATTAATTTTGAGGATGTTTCATGCTTCATTGAAAAAGTTATGATAAAGTTTCATGAAAAATGCAACTTAATCTACGTGTAGTAATTTGACCATAAATCAAATTCTCGAAGTGATAATGGAGTCAAACTAAAGCCACAAGAAAGCTAACATCCATATCTGCAACTTTCGTGTTTACAAATAAGGCTGAACCGATTCACATATTATAGAATCAATTCAAACAATTCGGAGAAAAATATTGATACTTTTCAAAAATGTCTGACTCGATTCAATACTGCCCAGATGCAGATTGATATGATTATTCAAACTTTCTTGAATCGACTCAATAGCTTGGAAAACATATTTTTAACCTTGGTTTCATCCTCAAATCATCTAAAAAATCCATATTTTGATCCCCAACATACGCAAAACGATTAAAATCATTTTCCAAGGTTCAAATACACCATTAAGGCTCTTTTCACAACAACAAAAAACAACTTATACTTTAATTCACTTAGTTCATCAAAGTTCCAAGAACAAGAATTTAGTTTGACCAAACACAACTTTAAGCATTATCAACGATTTAATTAAATTAATTTCTTATACCAAATCACATAGCAAGAACATAAATTCATATCATTCAACAACAACAATCATGATTTCCATCAAATTAACCTAGAAACACATAGTTATCAACTTAATATAATCAAACATTGAATTTCATGCAACAACAAGATTCTACTACTTTTCACATACCCAAAATTATCACCTTAATTAGAGCATGAAAATCAACTTAAATAATTATTATTTTCATAATTCCACAAGAACAAACATGACCAAAATGTCATAAAAGTGATTATAACTTATTATGAGAATATAATCTTTCTCCCTACCTCAAACTCCAAAAAGCTTAAGCTAGAGTTTCAATCTCCTCTTCTAACTTGCTTGCTAGCTTGCTCTCTCTCTCTCTCTTGCTCCTCTTGAATCTCGTTCTTCTTTCTTTCTCTTCTATCTATCTCTCTATCTAGCCACCTTTTGGTAAAACTTATGAAATGAATGCACAACCCTAATTCACCACTAGTGCTATCCTTATATAGTCTCACTAATAGGTTAGGTTTCCCTCTCTCTTAATGAGCCTAGTAACGTTTCTTCACTCATTAAAATGTTACTACAAAATTACTTCATAAAACCTCTTTCTGAATACTCATACACCACTATCTTAATTAATTGCCCCAAGTTACTACTAGCTCCACTAAAATAACTCACCACACCAAAATTATTAAAATATCCTTTAGTTCTAAGATTACTAAAATACCCTCACTCATCAAATGACCAAGATGCCCTTAGTCCTAAAATGACTAAAATACACTTCTCATCTAAAAATCCACTAAACCCGAATCAAACACACAAACAAACAATTAAACATATGTAATAAATAAATAAATAAATAAATAATCCTAGCAAAAAACAAGATGTTACAATAAATACCCTTCAAACCTTCATAATTTCTCACACCATCATCTCATACTCTCTCCTCCTCTTCCTTTTACAACAATGTGTTTTCATCGTTGGCCTTTCATAAAAAAAAAGCTACTTTGAAAATTCAGAGATTGTATGAACTGTCAATGGAGACGGGGACACACTGAAAAGAAACGCGGTCTGTCTGGGTGTGAGGTTGGATTGTTTGGGTGCAAGGATGACCATCAAGGTCTCTTCGCCCTATAAAGGAAACAAACCTTACCCCAACCCCTCCCCATCATCCTTTTGTCCTTCCCCCTACTGTTTCCCCCTCCCTTTTCTTGCACCACAGGTTGAGCTTTGGATTTTTAATAGGTTAGCATTTGGTTCAAATATTTTATGTAAAAAGCTTTAAACTTAAGCTTTATTTTTTTTTTTAAATGTACTGATATATTAATAAAATAAGATTTTGTTTGTATCATTTTGTTCTTTTTAATTTTGTTTATATTTATATTTATTTTATGTTTTTATCATTTATATTTATGTCATCAAAATAATATACGCCACTGATTTTTTAAAAATCTGGGTGAAGCATATATCGGATATATATTTTGAAAAACCTAGTAATTTATTTTGGATTATATATTCTGAACAAATGGTAATTTTGAAGACGCGTAACAAACTGTTAGGATGGGAAAAGTAATATAAAAAAGAAAACTTATTTCATATTTCCAATTTTGAAGAGAATTCGTCATTTAATATTTCCAATTATTTCTTTTTGTCTTAACTTTTGGGTTCGTTACCTATCAAACTTAATCAATAGAAATATGGTAAAAACTCGAATACCTCTCTAATTTATAGTTTGGTATGTGTCTATCATCAAATTATTGAATTCTATTTCATATTTTTATATTAATTTATTTGACAAAAAATTTAAATTTTTAATAATTTTTGTCTATAGAACATGGGCACTTAAAAATATATTTCATTTTATACTTGTCATATTCCTTTTGTATCATCCCATTACTTTGCATACTATTCCTATTAATAATAGTAGAAACCCATTTTAACTTTACTCAATTTCAGTATATGATAGTGGTTAATATTTTATTCGATGATTTACATTATTGGCGTTGCTAGTGTAGGAATAATTAAGAAATAAAATAAGAGCCTTGAGAGTAAGACTAGGTTACACCTTTTATATTATTTTCTTATTGCATGGCTTCTTTTGCTTATTCTACTAATATGAGCAATTTATAATTTTAAGAGAGTCACCATCATTAAGGGTAGACTGAGCGGAGTAGATACTGTTGCGTGTGGATTGAAATTTTTGCTAGAGAGTAAAATGCATAAGGTAAAGGCACTGGTTTTGACTATGGTTTAGATGAAAACAATAGTTATGTTATTGAATTTGACATGCTTCTTGAATTCAATGGATGTGTGAAGAGATTAATTATATTGTCTAAATTTTATGATGAGATTAATTGTATTCTTTAATTTTCGTGTTGATGCGTGGAATTGAGAATTTGATTGATTCAAAGTGACTCATCTTTGATGTCGATGTCTTATGAAATTTTGTTAATTATGAAGTTATAGTGATTTTGGGAATTGATAAATTATGTGGTTTCAGAGTATAAAACTTTGAAGATTTAACAAAGGAATACATTGCATACATAGAATGTAATTGTCAATTGGGCGATGATCGTACCTGATCAGAAGGTGGTTGACGGTGCTGGATTGAATGTGGTGGTTCACGGTGGTAGTTTGTACTTTCGGTGAGCATTGGACCGAATGAGGATGTGTACCTGCAGACACTCCGACGCTCAAGTCAGTAGAGTTCAGAATGGGGGTTTGAGAATGTGAGAGATTTTACCTTAGAGGCTGCGAGAGCCTCCTATTTATAGATGTAGGTGAATGCAGAGTCGTTGTAATGACACACGTGTGACCGGCGGTTACGAAATCATAAGAAGTGTAACCGCCGATGAGATATTCGCGGGAACGTGGGAAAAGAGACGTTACTGTTTGTCTAAGTTTTCGTTAGGAATTATTATTGAAAAAAAAAGTCCTATTTTTCTAAAAGGAAAAAATCGATGTAGTGTTATGGATAAAAAATCCGGAATGTTATTTTCTAAAAAGAAGAATTAGACGTAATGTTACAGATCAAAAATCTGGGACGTTACACCTTTCTTCTTTATTCTTTTCGTGAATACTCTATCTGTCTCAAAACATGTGTCCTTTTTTATTAATTTTCTTTGTATTAAAATATTGTCTCTTTTAAAATACCAATACAAATTTATTATTATTTTTCTCACTAAGACACCTTATTTATTGCATTTCAATCATATATAACTATTCTAATAACTGTAATTAATAAGAATATTTTAGTAAATGACACGTACTCCATTAGTCCTAGTATATAAACACCCATTAGACTTAAAATTTGTCTCTACACATAAGCCCCCTTTAGAATTACCAGATGCATTTATTAACTTTCTCTTAAATTTACCCTTAATTAATACTACTATCTTCTCTTGAAAAATGAAAAATCAAATTTAATACATATACAAATAAAAGATAATTAGGTAATATTAACACACAATAGATACATTAATTGTACTCACAACTTTTCTTAAGAAATGTGAAAAGGGCAAAAGGGGTTTGCATATAAAGACGGAAGAAGTATTATTTTGGCTAAAGTGCATTTTTCACCCCTTAAGTTTTAAAAAGTTGCGATTTTGGCCCCCTATGAAAAAAAAATGACAAAAGTGACCCCATGTGTTAGGAAATTATGCTCTTTTGACCCCCCCTAACATAAGGGAAATATGATCTTTTGACGTCTTATCTTCTCAAAAAGTTGCGATTATGACCATTTTTTGGGACATGTGGCGTCTTCTCAGTAATTTTGGGACGAAATGGGCCAAAATTGTAATTCTTTTTAATATGGGGCCAAAATCGCAACATTTTGAAACTTAGGGGTCGAAAAGTGCAATTTAGCCTATTATTTTACCAATGAAATCAACACTACTCCTTCTGGTCCTTTTTATAAAAACAAAAAACATAAATCATCAAGACCAAGGAAATACATTTTTTTTTTTGAGAGAGAAACCAATGAAGTACATTGAAAGTGACTATTTTTATTTAATACTCCTATACATTTACATTTCTTCCAAGAATACCCTTAAATTAATTACTCTTGATTTCATCAACTTACTTAATTTTAATACTATTTCTCATAATAAATAAAGGTACAAATGAAATTTAATTTCCAATACACTTGAAAATTGTTCAATGTTTCTTATAACAAAAACCAAAAAATAATCATTTTTAATTCTTTTAAAAAGAACCGGAGAACCGGAGGGAGTATTAAATTTATAAATGATATGGCTGGACAATAATAAATATTTCGTAAATTAGATCATATGACATGATATGGGTTGGGGGAGCACAGAACAATAAGTGGGTCACATAATTTAATTTAATTTAATTTGTTGGGTCTACTGCATAGTAAAAAATTTCTATTTAAGTCATGGTTTCATATACAATCATATTCCAAAACTTTTCCTTATTTGTTGGGTCTGCTATTTCTTTCTTTCTATTATTGTGTATTTAGTTTCTTTTTCTACAAAATGGTGCTTGCTGGTAAACTTATCACTGAACTTGGGATCAAATCACCCGGGGAGAAGTTCTTCAAACTATTTGCAGCAGAACTCCACGAAGTGCACAAAGTTTGTGAAAGAGTTCATCATGCCAAGCTTCATGAAGGTGAAGATTGGCATCACAATGATTCGGTTAAACATTGGACTTATGTCATAGGTAATAATAATTGTGTTTCTAATTCAATTGATCTGATAACTAGATCATCAGCTTGATTCATTTGAAAAAGTTTTCATCTTTAAATTTTTTATTTTTAATATTTTATAATGATGACTTAATTTATAATATTCAAAAAGGGGAGAGGTATAACGTCCCTAGAGAAGATATAATTAATTTATAATCACTTAATTTAAACTCACTTAATTTAGCACGTTATGAAGTCCGAAGTTTAACCCATCAGACTTCGGACAAACTCTCTTTATATTGACTTAATTTAGCACATTAAGAAGTCCCAAGTTTAACCCATCAGAGTCAGACAAACTTTCTGGGCTTAGAACGTATAATCACTTCATTTATACTTCCTCTATCTTAAATTATATGACATTTTAAACATTTCATACGTATTAAGAACTATAATAATTAAATATTATGAATTATTTTACAAAATTGTTCTTAATAATGATATGGAAAAGATAAATTAAAGAATTGAAAGAAGAAGGAGTAATAGTTAAGGGTTTGTTAAAAAAAAAAGTTAAGGATATAATAGAAAAAATAATATTGTTTCATTGATATTGTAGAGCTACGTATAATTTGGGACAAATTTTTTTTCCAAAGCGACATATAATTTGGAAAGGAGAGAGTAGTAAATAAGTTAAGATACGAGTTAGCTATAATATTTTATAATACTTTAATAAAAATAATAAGAGTCCATTATAGGTGCACCATATTTTTTGTGCATCTCTTCCATCCGTTTTGCAGTCTTTTTACGACCCTTTTGCTTTTAGTTTATATGCACTCCCAGGTTCACCTTGTTAAGGAGGACTTGCTTGTTCAATAAAATTTGATGATTTAGAAGAAGAAGAAGAAGAAAAAGTAGGAATGTTAAATATTTGAAATACGGAAAATTAAATAAAAAATAATAGAACAAGAAAAACTATTATTAGTAACGACGTCTTTTGTTTGTATGCTCCGAATTATTATCGGTCTCTGCTTGTGTTGAACAGTGATCTGGTTATCAAATAAAATTTG
>Ga0315913_1003881_pt1 | contig 18011 bp, 11 predicted proteins | sample MpolsnodulesMG_FD_207736 | JGI IMG/M metagenome (GOLD analysis project Ga0315913, IMG submission 207736) | Medicago polymorpha root nodule microbial communities from Los Angeles, California, United States - small nodules | ecosystem: Host-associated > Plants > Roots > Nodule | place: USA... | reverse complement strand
TGGGAGGACAAGATTAGTTAGCCAGAATGTTTATTACCAAGAAAACATGTACATTATAATAAATAGAATTAGAACATACTAATCTCAACAAAATCTAAACAGTTCATCATTATCTTTTGCAAGAGCTCCTCTTTTGTGATTGAAGTTCTTTTGACAGAGTCAAATATAGAATCAATCACATTAACCAGTTCCACCAATGATGACGGACTGTTGTTATCCGATGCATCCAAACAATGTTGATCTACGTTGATTTTCTGAAAAGAATGACCAAGGTTCTCATCTACCTGCATCGAGAAACCAATTAACAAGAAATCAATTACTTTCAAGAAAGAAAAAATTGTTTTTACAATAAAAGAAATTAAGGAAGATAATATTGATCAAAGTGCAGAAGTAAGGGATATTAGATATCAAGAATATACAAAAGTATGAACAATTATAAACACAGACCAAAAGCATATGCTTGTGAACTGTGAATGAACAAGAGATTTGAATGGAGCAAGAACATGGGAGAATAGTAAAGTAAGAAAATACAAAATGAGTGAAGTGCAGTTAGTAAATCCCTTTCTTGTCGTCAATCTAGAAAGAGAGGAGTATTCTAAAAATATAAACCATCTCTACTATTTGACACAGCCAATCTAAGAAATCGACTAAACTACGATATAATAAGTGTGTTATAAATAAAAACTTAACCATTTTTGTATAACCATCCTCAATGTTTCACTCTAAATTTTTTTGAAGAAGCAAAAATGGTATATATTAACACAGACAGAGTCACCTCTTTAGCACAAGGCATACTAAAAAGACCATTCATAATACAATCTGTCAATCAAATAATTACAAGTACACCGGTTAGCCGATACCCAAACAAGACAACGGGTTCGACCACCATTGCTGACAACCATACACAATCTTCGACATGTTTCTCACCCAGTATGTTCATTATCTTATAACAATCTCTAAGGCTCCTCTTTTTTCATGCATGAATATATGATGAGTATCCCACTCACTAGTTAGAATTTAACATGAACTACTAAATGTCAGGAAAATAAATTGCTTTCTTTGCAAGCTGTCCATCAAGGATAAATTCAAAGGTACAAAATAGAATAACAAGTGAATATCAAAGTCTGATTTTAGGGATAAATCGAAAATTAAAACAAAAACTAGATAGCAGGCGCATACCTCCTGAGGCAGGGAAACAGAATCAAAAGATTTGAAGTCCTCAGAACATCCTCTGCTAGGTTTAGACATGTATACTCTATTGTCGAAATCATCACTGCCTTCGGTGAGTGTAAAGTCGAGCACTCTTTTTGCAGGCTTAAAACACGACCCAGACTTTTGGGCAGTCATTTTCTGAAGCTTAACATCAGAACCGAGCAACAATCTCTCAGGTGCCGACTGTGCAGGAGTGTGTGTCAACAAACTATCCGTACAAGAAACAATTTTCAAATCAGGGCTTTCAATGCGGCTAACAGAATGTGGAGGGGAGATCTTATGTACTGGTGTATTAATAACATTTTGTTGAATACACATGGACTGTGATTCCTTCTGCTTGCCTCTTTCTACATTATTACTCACACAATCAGACAATGGTGTACATTCTCTCTGCCATGTGCTTTCACTTTCTTGGTTATCCATCCAGTCAGATTCATGGGATGACATAGAGTTTTCAGATGATGAAAAGCTCTGAACTAGCTCAGTCTCATTAGTAACATTCTTCTGAGAAAAGTGTCTTTTAAAAGATGGACTCAGATGTAAGTTGTTCAGTGACAGTTCAATTTCATTGGAAGTTGATGAAAGTTCTTTTGACAAATTTACAGTTCCATCTTTGAAAATCAAGTTATAAGGTCTTTGGCTAAAGGGCTCTGGTAGTGTGGCCTCTGGAATATCAGTCCCCTGATATCCACAACAAAAAGCAAAAACAAAAAATTAAAATCAAAATTAAAGTGATGAGATAAATTCTTTTACATACCCAAAGAAAAGCAGTTGTCAAAAGGTAAGCATAACCAGTAGCCAAAAAATCTCATAAATCATAATCATCAACATTTTCAATTCAACTAAATCTCATATAATAATTTTTTATTATCATCAATACATTTTCAACCAAGTATAACATGCTTACGTAATCACCAATGATCCAATATATTTTCAACAAAATATCATACAACACCTTATTATTATGATTAATACATATTCAACTACTTATAACATGCTTCCATCTACCTACCATATGGAATTACAAATCACAGCACAGAGTACTGTGCAGAGAATGAAAACCTAAATGCCACCACAACAGTAGTAATCTTGAATTCTGCAATCCCTTGACTATGTTACCAAAAAATGACAGTACTACATCCATTACATAGGACTTTTCAGACTTTAGACACAACCAATGAAGTTCTAGAACTCACTCAGATTGGATTTAGAAATGTGAACTCCGACATCCAAAATAATAATCCAAATCAAAGCTAACAGTCAAACAAGATCCCATATACCACTGTTAAGATAGCGCACATTGCTCCTTCAAATACAGAAAATACAATCAATAAGAGTAACACCCCAAAATCAAAAAATGTTACCTCAGGATGCAGATTAAAGAAATTAATCAGCCTGGAATTAAAATATCGTATAAGAGCCAAATCAGCAGACTGTTCGGAATGATCTTCTACAACGTCAAATACCAAGGTTATCTTCAAATCCGGCTTCATACACAAGCTCTTCTTATTCACAACAACCACCTTTTCAATTTCTATACCTTTGGGAAGTATATACTTCATCTGCGCTAGATGAGTATAAGAGAAGTTTCTGAAAATAAACCACACTAAAGTCACTTCCTCAATCAATCAATCAATCAAGGGAAATCAAAACTTTGACTACATATGGTGACCTTTAGTGAAGTCGATCACGGATCTCAGAAAATAGTAGTTTGTTCAAATTTCGCTACACTACAATGCTCTAGCATTAGCCTCTATTTGACAACACTTTGAACTAAATCACATGTCATGGAACAATAGCGATTTGTTAAAATTCTACAACGGCATAGTGCCACTATATGCACTAATTGAGAACTCTGATACACTTGCACACAAACTCATACACGCATACACCTTTGTAGCACCAACACTTCTTATCGAAGGTGCGTCCAGTGTTCGATACCGACATATTTGATTACATTCAATTATATCATTTTTTCAAATAATTACTAGTGTCCACATGTCAGTGTCTGTAGCAGTACTTCATGTATATACATATTAGAAATCGTGGTTGGGCCTAACACAACCCCACAAAACCGGTTTGTGAGGTGAGGATTGCCCCCACTTATAAACAAATTGCCAGGCCAACTCCTAACCGATGTCGGACTCTTAACAATACACACACAAAGATTATTTTAATTAGAGGGAAAATATCAAAATACAACCTTAAAATGGTTAGCACCCATAAATAAATAAATAAATTTGAAAGAATTTGAAAACAAAACAATTACCTCTTAGCAAGAACTTCAACCTTGTTGCAAATATTTAGAAAAGTTGGAGACTTTTTACGCAGATGCAACAATCTAAGTGCACAACTCATACCACTAAACAAATCAGCAACATTCTTGTACCTGCATAAAAAAAAAATCAAAAATTACATTTTTTTTCTTCTGCTAAACGTTCAAAAATCAAATTTTTACTATAAAAATTGGAAAAATGTTGGATTTAATTAGGGTTCATACTTTTCTGGAAGCTGGGTATTTGAATCTTTGAAATTAGTCGCTAATAACGGTTCAGTCTTCTTCTCTGGAGTGGGACATGCAATTGATTTATCAACTATGTGAAGAATCTTCTTCTCAGACTTGAAATCTGAAGAATCTTTCACTGATTTATCACATGCTTTTGGATCCATTCTTCAGCAACAAAATTGAGAATGATGCAGAAAAAACTGTGTTAAGGGATTGAAATCATGAGGGTGAGAATTGAAATTGGAGAAGAGATTGAAGGAAATTGTGGTTTTGAGAAAGAGCGGTTACCTGAGTTGAAACCCTAGATGAGGTTGATAGGTAGACGAGGGAAAATTTGTGTATTCGAAATATGAGGGACGAAAGTATTCCACTTTATTTTATAGTGACAAAAAAATTGAATTTTTTTTGCTTTTTTAAAGACAAAAATATTATTTAACCCAACAATTTATTAAATAATATAAATCCAAGAAAGAGAATGGGGATTCTACTATCATATCCCTCTAAATTATCAATAAGTTTGTATTATTATTATTATAAACTAGTTGATCCTTAAGTTGGATATCGAGTTTTGAAAAAAAAAATATTTTAAACTAGTGTGAAGACTTAATGTGGCCGTTTTTTGTTGTAATCGATAAAAATAATAAAAATTTGTTAAATTTTATCAAATTACTTATATAATATTAAGTTATTTGATTGATAAAATGAAGGAATGAATAAGAGGTAATAAAAAAAGAGGAATAAATAAATATTATGAAATTAAGATATGGTGTGTAAGATTAACAGGTTGATGATAATAAAACCTTAGTCATATAATTCTTTTGTTTTTTTTTTAAACTCGGTATCCGATCCAAGGATCGACTAATCTGAAGGGACCAATCCCACTGTCCATTTGTGGGGACCCCGTTCTAAGCTAGAGCAAAGTTTTGTATGGACATGTCCACCGAAATTGGTACCAGAGGGAATCGAACCTGAGACCTTGAGAGGAGCACACTCCAAGATCTCAAGCCAACCACTAGGCCAACCCCAAACGGATTCATATAATTCTTTTGTTAACCGAGAGATATGATTAAGTATGGTGAGAAGAAGAAGAAGACATGTTGTGTGAGATTAGTTGATGATGATAAACTCTAGTCACAAATTCATTTGATAATCGAGATGAATAATTAAATATGGTGAGACAAAGATATGATGCATGGTATTAGTCGATGATAATAAACTCTTAGCCATAAGAATCATTTGATAAATGCTGCTATTAAATATTGGGATTAACAAAGAATAGTTAACAAAGACATGTTTTTTTTAACTAAATTATAATTGATGAATTTAAGAGTAAAACTATTTGAGGATAATTTAGTTTTATTAAAAATAGGTTATACCAATAAAATGTGTATGCTTTTTTTTAGTTAAGTAGTTTAAAGGTTAAAGTATCACACTTTTAAGTATGAATAATGGGAGAGAGAGGCGTAGCCTCTCGATCCAATGTGGTAGCCATGGCTACCCTAAAGTGAATTTTATTGGGATTAACTAAGTATATTGTAGTATTTAGCTATCCAAAAGATGTTTATTCAGCTACCCTATACAAATTCAATGGTTCAAACAACTATAAGACCATTCATAATGGGGGAATTTTAACTACATGAACCTTGGTAGTGAATAAGTGTTTCTTTAACCACTACCTCTCTCCTCAGGACCCACGCCAATTTAAAATCAAACTATTGAAATATAATTATATAAAGTTATTAGTCGATCCAATTTAAGAAATTTATAGGAGGTGTTGAGTTGAAGAAATCGAGTCTTTATTATGTATTCCAATTAAAAAATTATAAAGGAGTAAGACCATCTACAACAGAGCACCCTAAATTGGGTACTTAAATTGAATTCATATGGCCACGTCATTCATTTTACAGTAATATTTAATAAGCACCAATTTTCTCCAACTTAGCACCTTAAAAGAAATTATTAAATAAGTCCCACAAATAATTTTATATCATTATATTTCAACAAAATTTATTTATTTTATTAAGATTTATTAAATGGGACCCATAAAAAATGAAGAGAGAGGGCGCTTCCATAGTCACCCTTCTCCATAGCCACCCATGTATTATATTCCACAATGGGGGTGTCAATTTAATGTGGTGCTAAATAGGTGAAGCACCCACCATTGTGGATGGTCTAAGACCATCCACAACAGAGCATCCTAAATTAGGTGCTTCCATTTATTTTATATGTCCACATCACTCGTTTTATATCATTACATTTTAACAACATTTATTTATTTTATTAAGATTTATTAAATGGGACCTATGAAAAATGAAGAGAGAGATGGTGCTTCCATAGCTACCATTCTCCATAGCCACGTATATATTATTCTTCACAATGGGGGTGCTTATTTAATGTGGTGCTAAATAGGTAAAGCACCCACCATTGTGAATGATCTAACGTGTCTACATAGAACTCACTTAAGCACCAACATATAAATGTCTCGCACAAACATTTGTGAATCTATGTACTAAGATGTTAATTATGTATGGATATGACTTATTGATCATCGTCTTGCTCAACTATGTTAAATACTACACTGATAAGTACATTTTTTTTATTTTTAAGGGACACTTATAAGTACATAATTCATATATAATTTAGGATATGAATAAGAACAAGAAGAATTCTTCATATTAAAAAAATGGAACATTTATATCGGAACTTGGGTTTAAATCTGATAAACATTGTTCAAAATTTACTATTTTTTCAATCAAAATATGAAAATATATGGAATTTATTTTTGAGAATCGAAGGTTTAAGATGAAAAATAAAATACAATTTTTTTAAAGTAGTTTAGAGGCTATAATTTCACTATTTAAGACTAATAGTCGGTGAACTTTATATTTGAACATCGATATATATATATTATAATGTATGTACCAATTGAGCTATGCTTAATGCTTATAAGAACACAAATATAATACAATTGTGTTTTTTTTCTTCAAGTGGTTAGAAATTCACCCGTTATTAAGATGAATAAATCAAAAATCTAGAGTTCAAACTCTAATTCGTACATATATAAATAATGTGATATCTACCAAGTTAGCTATACTCCCGGTCACAGCAATATAATACAACTTATTCGATCACAATTTGATGACAAAATTAATTTGCATTATGACAAATTATTATGTTTTTTCTGTAAGTTACGAATTCATTTTTTTGAAAGGGAAGTTAGGACTTCATTATAACAACAAAAAAAACGATACAATCCATATTTAATAAGATCCAGTCCAGAAATAAAATAAAAATACAAAAAGAAAGGTATTTTAAAATACCTTATTAAATCAAATATACTCTCTCTGTCTCTCTCTCGCCAGTTTCGAACCGAGGATGCAAGAGTGGGGTTCAATCAGATAAATCAATCCAACCAACTAAGCCACTCGTGAAACTGGCGATAACTTTTCCAGATATAAACAATTTAAACAGAATCATGAATAGTATGGTAACATTCAAAGTGGTAGTTTTACGGTGAGATTAATTGTTAGATAATTTCATTGATTTTTTTTCATATAAATCCAGTTAAATTTTATAGGTAGACGTTTCTGAAAATATTTTAGAAACAAATGTAACAATTTTTAATATGATGTGATCAATGGTGGATGTTTTAAAGAAGTCGTTAATGAGTTTCATCAAATGAAAGTTGTTTGAGTAAATCTGAGTTTGATTTCTGGTGAAACAATTTTTTATATGACTTTACTTACATTTTGGCAGAACTCCGAATTATTGAAACTCATTTCCTGAAAAATTCAGAGATTAATACAAAAAAACAAAGGGTGGGTGCTTGGATTCTTTACCAATTAGACTTATAGTTCCATACTTTTGATTGTGTCTATGGACAAATATATCGCAAGATGTCAACTCTGTAGATAAATCTTACTATCTTAGTTCCTTTAAAAAAAATTATGTTGAGTAATTAAATCTCGTCAAAAAGTTATTAAAAAATTAATTAATATATTAGATAAAAAAGGAAGTACAAAAAGCGGGGATATAAACCTGACCTAGCAACCACAAACAACCCTAATAGGGTAATACAACAAAGATTAACAAAAAAAAAATGGTATATGAAAAAAATCAACTGGGCATAAATCCAGTGATGAACTCAAATGCGTCGCACAAAAATACACACCATACGCTCAAACAAGCAAGCGCAACGCGAAACTCGAAATCAGATTGCAAAAGAAATTGATGTGTAAAAATCTGCAACGAACCAACACGAATTGAACAAAAGAAAGCAGAATAAAATCAATCCATCTGTTGGGGAATGCTGTGTGAATCGACCACCAACGCAGACAAATTCATGAACCAATTGCTTGTACGACAAATCACAACAAGCATTACTAGCCGTTTCGAGCTAAACGAACTCCGTACGAAATGAACTAGATATGAGAAAACAAAATTAGTAAGACGACAACAAGGATTTTGAAGAAGAACCTACGCAACCCAGAACATAAGTTCCAGATGCGTCTTGATATTAGCCAGACAAACATCGACAAGTTTTGGTTCCTATAAAAAAAATTCAGCACGTAGTTTTAGTCCTTGTTAAATTAAAATTTGTTTAATTATACTTAAACTTTAAAACTTTTTAATAATATTTTACTTACTCGTTCAAATCATTATAAAAAGTTCATCCGCAGTAAGTTAGCTCAAAATATCATTTTTAGGTTCAAATTTTAATTAGTTTTATCTTGAAATTTGGACGTTTTAAAAATTCATATTTAATTCATTACACGTTAAAAAGTTCTAATTTTTAATAAAAGAGATTATTATAATGTTCTTAAGATGCATGTAAAAAATCATTTAAAAATATAAAATTTTAAGTATAATTAAAAAAATTAATTTGATAAGGACTAACCATACTATTAATCCTTGTAAACGCCTCCATCATAGTGATGGAGTTTGTTCGTCGTTGATGTGGCAGGTTGTGTTTGTTCAAGCGAGATATTTCAACATCGAAGGTGTAGTCATCGACTGTATTCGGTTGGTGGTTATGTTTCTCAACAGATTTACACCACTGTCGCCGTCTTATCCGAGTCACTATTAATTTGACAATGGACTGTTAGGCTCGAAATAGCCATGAATGCTCGCTGTTTTTCGTTGTGGTGAGTTGCTTGTGAGTAAACTTGTTATCCGTGTTGGCGGTCAAGTTACCTCACCACCCTCAAAATAAGTTCCGTGCTTGCAAACATCACAAAGTGCACTGGTGCGCGATAGTTTGTTTGCTTTTAAACTGCTAATTAGTTGGTGCGCGTGGATTCGCTAATTATCGTGTTGGCGGTCGAACCCACCCCCCACTTTCAAGCATTTTTTGACTGACATGGGACTGTTTGGACTCGAAAGAGTCGTCAATGCTTGTTGTCGTTGTTGCAGGGAGTTGATGGCACGTGATTCGATTTCGTGTTGACGATCGATTCACTCGCCAAACTTTAGACCCGTGCTTAATTGTTAGAACTGTTTAAGGTTGAATCCACTTTGTGGAAATTTTTTTGTTTTGCCCGTTAGGGTTGTTGACTGGGTCAGGTTTTATGTCCCCCAGTTTTATTTTGTAATTTTGCCTTTTTTAATAATATATATGAGCAATGGACAATATATTAGAGTAGGGTACCAACTTAGTTGGACACTATTCTTTTTTATGTCATTTTGCTCTTTGCTTATAAAAAAAAATCCTTGTAAAATTAAAATTTGTTTAATTATACTTACACTTTTAAATTTTTAACAGATTTTTTACATACTTATTTAGAACATTATATATAGTTTTACCACAAAAAGTAGCTCAAAATTTGTTTGTTAGGTCCAAATTTTCATTAATTTAATATGTAAATTTGGTTTTAGAGAATTCATATTTAATTCAATACATGTTAAAAAACTAAAACGATTTATAAAATAGTTTCTTATGATGTTCTTAACAGGTTCGTAAAACATTTAAAAGTTTAGAAGTTGGATTATAATTAAACAAATTTTAATTTCTTTTTTGATAAGGCCAGAACAAAATGACATGTAAGGAATAGAGGACGTCTCAACGAAGTTGACACCCCACTCTAAGTCTACGTTTGTCAAATACTTATATAAATACTTGTGAGACGGTTTGACATAATTTATGAAAACAACTTTTGACAATATATTATAAACAAGGACTAAAACTATGTGCTGAAAATTTTATAGAGACCAAAACCTGTCACTTTTATTTATGAGGACCAAAAATGATTATAAGATTAAAAACATATTTAACCTTATAAAAGTTTTTAACACTTAAAAATTCATAATTTTGAGGGAAGCTCTCAAAATCTCTTCTTTTTTTGAATTGTGTGATAAGTTATTCTGCTTTCTTCCCTCCAAAAAAAAAGTTATTATGCTTTCAATTGAGTACTTCAAAATTCTGAATTTGCTAGCATTGAACCGTTCATGGTAAAAGTTTCTATTTATTTTTATTTGAATTTATTGGAAGTGATATGAGTTTAAGGCTTGGAATTTTGAGAGAAATGTAACGGTGGCAACTTTGGAAATTCTTGTTTTTTTTTTTTTTTGAGGAAAGTTGGCAATTTTGGATTTTCCCATGTTGGAAAATTAGCTCAATATAATATAGTTCTAATGTGGTTTTAGGATGAATCCGGAAAATGTTTGTTTGAATTTTTTACGATATAAATACCAAGTTTCCATCGCAGTTTACCGGTGATTAATTTTGTAAAATATTTGTCGGGCATTGGTGGATACTCTCCTCTCGATATGATTTTCTTTGGATGCAAGAGTTGTTCATGGAATCTTTGACCACTTGTTTAAACGGACCTCCCTGCCACTTAATATTTTAATAATCCAAATTCTGGATTTTTGTTGTTGTTTAATCAAAATAATGGATCAACATTTTTTTTTAATATTTAATTTGTTGAATTGTTCATTTTTGGAACATTGTTGGTTAACCTAGTGGTTATGTTTCTGAAGCTTCGAAAGACACGTTATTTCATGAATTGGCACAAGAAAGAGATTAATGAAACCAAAAGTTTTCCATTGTTGCTTGTTTAGATTTTTTGGATTTCTTTTTGGACACCCTTTACTCTCAATTATCCTTCTTTTATTGAATTTTAACTCTTTAAAACTTTTACTTTAAGCAACCATTTAAGTGTTATTAAAACCGTGCAAGCATAGTTTAATCTTTTGAAAACTTTATAGTTTTTGTCTAGTTGGCACAATTTTTAAACATTGACACGGACATCACTTGTCATATCTCATGCTGTTCTTGTGATATTGTTTCTTTTTATCTCTATTTTTTATATTTTCTTTCTCAAACTCAAAAGCCCTACCTATGAATTTTCTATGCAGAAAATACCATAACTTTTGACTTGACTAGTCAACAACCAAGGCTAAGGACAAGGTTTGTTAGTTAAATAATTAAGGGTCTGTTTGGATCGTCTTATCTGAGTACTTATATAAATACTTGTGAGACGGTTTGACAGAACTTATGAAAACAACTTTTGACATGTTTATAAGTTGTTTCAGCTAATTTTCATAAGCTCTTTAGGATAGTTTATGAAAACAGCTTATATGAAAACATTTTGACTTTTTTTTTATCTTTTGTAATAAGAAGATTTTTAGCTTATGAGAGAGTGGATGAATAAGAGACAATCATTAATGGTGATGATGACAAGAGCCTAAAAAAGGGTACAAAAATAATGCTAATGAATAAAATATTTGTTTGTTTATATAAAGTAATGATGTGGAGAATGGAGAGTGCCCTTATAAGTTAAATGTAATGCTTCTCGTGAGCAACCTAATACCACTTTTTGTTGGTTGGCAACTTGGCATTTAATTAGTCTTGTTAGTGACTTTTTAGTGTTAATCTCTTAGCTTCCATGTAAATGGTCTTTAATATCATAATACTTCAATAAAATGAATCAACATTTCTATGAGTGATAGAGATTCTTAGGGTGATTTATTGTAACTTGTTTGTATCAGCATTCAGCAAGGTATAGTAAACCTTCAAAGATGGGATGCATAGGGTCAACTCCGAAGGATTCTGGTGGAAATCGAAGGAGGCCAGGGAGTATTGGAGAGGTTTCGGTATATGTTCCTGGTTTAAGAATTCCTAAACCTGTTGATTTTTCTCAATCATCACTTGGTGATTATTTGTCGAAGAATATAATTGAACGGCTATCTGCTCTTAGAACGCGTATAGTTGTAATGGCTAGCCAAGAAGGTCCTACAATTACAAGAACAAAAAGAAAAAGTGTTACTCAACATGGTTAGTTTTTTTAGCAAAAGTAAAATTATTCTATGTGACATATAGGCGGTGTTAAATTTTATTGATGCATTGGTGTCGTGTGATTTCATCTTCAGGTGGTTCAACGCTGGCTAACCTTTTCCAGGCTCTTGAAGATTACTTGCCGGTTCTTCTAGGATTAGTTAAAGACGGTAAATCTTGTGTTTGTTCGTTAGTACCTCGATGTTTAAACCATTTACACACCATGCGCACCAACCACTTGTGCTAGACCCCAGTGGTTGATGTATGCTATCTGTAAGACAGAGAATTGATCATTACTTATCTTTATTGTGTAGGAAGTCATTTACAATACAAAGTACAGTTTGTTTGGATGAACCAAGAAGATGATAAAGAGGTAGCTTCTGAAATTCATAAATGTTACTGAGTTTAATTTGGATCTTATTTCCAATAATGAAGAATGCCGATCAATTTGTTCCGGATACTTTTGTGCACTTTTTATAGGAAACAACCATGTCTAATGCTTGGTATGAGGTGTTGTCAGTTTTGCATTTGATGGCAATGCTATTACTGTCAAAGGCTAATCTTTTGCTTCTTCCAAGATCATCCAGTGATGGTCATCAGCAGAAAGTATCAGATGGTACGTACCAATACTACAAAAAGATTGGTAAATGCTTTCAAATCGCGTATAAATGGTGACAACTGCATAATTTCTTGACATTATCAAATGATCTTGTTTCTTCTGTGTGCTTCTGTGCATGTACATTCAATGACTAGTAATTGCTAATTTGTCGCAGTAGTCAAATTAAACCGAAAAGTAAAAGTTTATAGATTCTTTGTTTTTTCATTCCATTTTGCCACAATCCGATAATGTGAAAGTTAAGATTTTGGTATCGACTAACAGAAAGCAGACGAACTTCTATTGATATCTTCCTAAAGGCTTCTGGATATCTGGATTGCGCAGTCAAACATGTTCTTCCACAGCTACCTGCAGAACTCAGGTTTGTACATATCTGGATTGTCCCATTTTTGTATTGTTTAATCTAAATAACCTTCTTCATTCCTTTGATGTTTATTACTCTGGCTTTGATTTTAGGAGAAACTTACCAGTTGATCTAGCGGAAGGAGTTCTCCGCGCACTCTCTCTACAAGCTTTAGGACAGGTATCGATGTTTCTTTTGCGTAGACTCATCAAGTGTCATTTGTATCATTGTTCCTCAATGGCTAAACCGTTATGTTGATTATGCAAACCGTTGATTTAGCATCGCTATGGAATAATGCATCTATCATAATATTATGCTCATGTTTTCCATGGAGATAGCAATTTATTTTCTCAACACTGAAAAACAATTTGTTTTCCACGGAGATAACAATTTGTCCGTCCATCCCAAAATTCATTAGTTTTCTTAATACTGTTCTAAGGGAATTTAGTTTTATCTAGGGGATTTGTTTCAACTAATGTAATTTCTGATTCAAATCCATTAATTTGTATCGTGAATCTTTCACTAGGATAAGGGGAATGTTCAATGTTTAGATACTAGATACCATTAATCTAGTTCACATCATTTTTTATGTTTATTGATTTCCTTTACTGTTTTTTCTTCAGGGTGTAGATATACAAATTGGAATGGCAATTGATAGTGCTAAAGCAACTCTTGCAGTGAAGCGTAGACTTGCATGCGAGATGCTGAAATGTTGGCAACAGGTATAACGACTTGTTTCTTATGATATGAGATCTGTACTTTACTGTTTTTTCGCTTATGTCAAAAAAATCTTAGCGATCTTCAACCTGTTTCCTTTTAGGTCTACATTGTATCATTTAGAACATTTATTTTGTCCTTGGACATGTTTGTTTTTATTCTATAATCTCTTTTTATGTCTTTAACATGTGTGCATTTTTTTAGCAAACATTGATTTGATTACTTACATTGTTCTGTTATACAGGCTCAAGATAACATTATGAACCTTCCGCTAGCAAATGGTTGGGGCGAAAAACATCACTTTCTTGTGAAATGGAAATATGTTGAAGCCAAGGTATATGCTTTTCCTCTCAGTTATTTGCATCTTTGTGTAACGAAAATCGAGGCCTAACTCATCCGTACAAAACCGGCTTGTACGGTGAGGAGCGCCTCCTCTTTATAAACTCTTCTCAAGAATCCTATCTATTCGATGTGGAACTAAATCCCCTCGAGTGTTGGCCACTAACACACCCCTCACGCTTCAGCCCACCCCAATGGGCCTAAAGCGTGGACAATGCAAGCCCAACGATGGACCCGATAGGCTCTGATACCATGTAACGAAAATCGAGGCCTAACTCATCTGTACAAAACCGGCTTGTACGGTGAGGAGTGCCTCCTCTTCATAAACTCTTCTCAAGAATCCTATCTATCCGATGTGGAACTAAATCCCCTCGAGTGTTGGCCGCTAACACTTTGTACTTGGTTATTACGTCTTCCTGCATAGTGCTACTCTCTACTTTCCTTTTTAGTTGTTGTTTTAGAGATATTACACAAACCAAGAAAACTTGTAAATTTTGTTACTTTTGATGGAATGATTTGTATTTTTTCTATAATATTAGCCTGGACTATTTATTATCTCATTCCACCTACTTCGATCTTTGCAATAAATAGTTAAGGGTATTATTGACAAAACAATATTTAATGTTACGATGAACTTTAAAAACGATTTACCAGGCTGTGGCATATTATTATCATGGTTTGATTCTTGATGAGGGAAATACAGAGAAATCTCATGGGATGGCTGTAGCTGCTTTGCAAGCAGCAGATGAATATTTCAAAGAAAGCAAGAAGTTGTGCGAGGCATTCAACACTGCTCCTCCATTGTCAAGGTTATCTATTGTCTTCCCCTTTATCCAATGCTACGCTATTATCTGTTCTCAAAACAGGTTTTTACTTTATGCTAATTGCGCGAATGTACATGACACAAGCAGGGGAATAATAATGACCTTGGAATGCACATGAAACCTATGTGATTGTGCATGTAAAATTACTATCGTACTATTTTTGTTATAAAATACTTTGGTTTACGATGAATTTAGTTTCTTGTTAAGTAAGGATGTTTTTGGAAAAATTGGAGTCTCGCTGGTTAAAACAAAAGCTCATATAGTATAGAGTATACACATATCTGTCGTATAAAGTTCTTTTGCATATAGAAAATGAAGTCTGTTATACAAGAATTCCATGGTTAGTAATATAACTACTCATTTTTTGGTCTTAACCCTTCGATTGCCAATAAAAGGGCTGTAGTAATCTAGAGTTCAACCAGGGGAAGTAAGTAAAGTCTAGCGAATGATTATTCCAATCAGGGGTTGAACTCGGCTGGAGCAGTCCTTGGCTAGGGTTTACTTGAAATATATAATCACTATTTACTATTCTAGCTCATTAATCTAGCGATTTTCACATTTGTTTTTTGTTTTGCACAAAAATAAACTATGTTCCACAAAATTTTGTACTCACTTGTTTTGATTAATCCTATGAAGCATCTTGTATTTGGCATCCTTGTGATCATGAGTTTCTTCTAGTGTTTTGTACTTTTGAAAATTTGGTCCATAGTTTCACCCCTGGAAGCAAATTGATTTTGCTCTCACTATAATTTGAATGAAAACTGGTAATTATTCTCAAATCTCCAATTGACTTTTGAGGATCATAATGAAGATGTTGTATCTTGTATGTATGTAACTATAGTTGAAGGTGTATAAAGAAACGTATTTCAAGAGCTTGTGGCATAATAAGAATTTTATACACCAAAAGCTATAGTAATATATAGAGCTTTCAATTTCAAATTTTCTGAGAAATAGAGAGGATCTTTACTCCACTTCTGCAAGAGCCTGTAACATTTTTGGAAGGCATTTATCGATCATGATTCATTGGGAATTACCATGACAATGTTTTCTTATACTATACTATAATTCCGGTCTTGTGCTGTATTATGGCCCATCTAACTTGCAGTCATGATGCAGAAATCCACCACTTTGGGGGACCATGAAATATCTCTCTGAAAAAATTCCTAAGGATACTTCAAGCAAGGTGCGAATAAACCGTGATCTATACACTCACGAAAGGTAAATTTTCCGGAGTTCATGACTAATCTGGTTTCCTAACTGCAATCTGATGATCATTCTGGTAGTACAAGAAAAGAAAAGGACTAAAAAAAACAATACTTTTATATTTTATAACAGGATCATGGAGACAGCACCAACATTGCCTGAATTTTCCTTGGCATTGAAACCAGATGAATATCAACTTCCATTAGTGGACTCTTCTTGGAGAACAGAGAACATAAAAGTGACACAAACTCATTCTAACCATCTCAATGGTGACAAATGATAAAAAATACTATGAATTTGCAAATCTTATGGAAATGTTGACTTTCTTGAAAGGTGGAAGTCAAAGAAGGGTGTTTTTGTTTTCCATTCTAGTCAATAGGAAAAAATAAAGTTTTTGTTTAGTTTTTCCATTCTCTTTTTTATTGTACTTTAATATATTAATTTGTTTTCTCTTGATCCACATAATTCAAAGATACCTTGAAAGTAGAGCTTCCATTGGCTTTAATGAAAATTTGACACTCAATGAAAAAGATAGGGGATCCTTCCCAATATATACCAATAAATAAAGACAGTTACATCATTCATTTGTTGTACAGAATTTTTGCAAGTGTTTGTGTGTAAAATTGACTTGTGCATTGGGGGTGAAACAAGTATAATACAAGCACACAGTGTTAATGTAATTTCACCAAGAGGTGGTTTTGTGATTGAATGGAATATTCGGAATGTTGATCATCATCATAATCGCCGTCAACTATTTTTCTCTTTTTAAAAGGAAGGATTAGTGAATTGAATATCCTCCAAGCTACTTTTGTGATTGAGTACATTGATTCCGCATTTTACACGAAGTGATTTCATCTTCGAACCTGCATACCTAACCTCTGCATGGAGCCATTCATTTTTTAAAACATTTCCATCTTTGTCCAGTATAGATTTGAGACTCTTGTCATGCAGTTGCAAATCAAAGACATGCCTATGGTCCTGTTTTACCTCGAGATTGCAAAATCCGTATTCATATCCATTGATGAACAGTTGGACATTGAATGGAATGAGTTCGTTATTGTGGCCTTGGTTATGTGTTGAGTATGAGTCAAAGTTATCCCACATCGATTTACAAACGACGAAGAGGGTTATGGTAGGGAGCTTGTTACGAAACCAAAAAGATACCCAAGTTCAATTTAGCAAGACAAATTACACTATACTATGAAATATGTAGTAATATTAATTAACAATGAAAAAGGAAGTCAAAACCTGATCCAGTAGCATGCGTCTAGAGATGGATGTCAAAGATTTGAAGTGCAATGCGGACAAACGTTTTAATTTCGGAGGAACCCCTTGAATTTCTCCAAGATACTTGCAACCGTTGACATTAAGCAAACTTAAAAAACAACATTCTTCAAGACATTTCGGAAGAACTGTGAAATTGTTCCATGACAGCTCTAAATGTTCCACATTAGCAAACCACGTTAGAATTATTGGATGAAAATCATCTGATGGGTTACATTTTGGGAGTCCAAGTATTCGTACATCTGAAGGTACTATGGAGCTCAGTTCAGTATTTTGTTTTGGAAATAAACAACCTGAAGAATCAGTCAATAATTTTGGCATCATGAGAATGCTACTTTGTAGAATTTGCTTTCCATGTCTCCATAGTCGTAACTTTTGAAGCCGAGTGAGATTTTGAAATGAAAATGGCAATTCTTTTATGGAAGTTCCCACACAAAGAATGTCAGTTATATTTTCCATCTTCCCTAAGACCATGTGCAATGGAGTAGTTGAATGCCATATTAAACATGTTGAACCATTGTAGGAGGGCGTTGAAAATGATAGAAAAATGATGTGGAGGTGAGAGGAGATGAAAGAAGTAAACATGTTGAATTCTGACACACAGGGGTACGTAGCGCGCTCCTATTTGCTGAAGCTGGCGCGTGTGATGCACTCACCGACAGGGCGCGTGAGGTGCAGATAACGCGGAGAGA
>Ga0315913_1003878_pt1 | contig 18014 bp, 10 predicted proteins | sample MpolsnodulesMG_FD_207736 | JGI IMG/M metagenome (GOLD analysis project Ga0315913, IMG submission 207736) | Medicago polymorpha root nodule microbial communities from Los Angeles, California, United States - small nodules | ecosystem: Host-associated > Plants > Roots > Nodule | place: USA... | reverse complement strand
CAAATAATTTAGAAAATAAATAATTTAGAATAAAGTGAACAAATAATTTAGAATAAAGTAAATAAAATATTTTAGAATAAAATAAATAAAATAATTTGAATATAGTAAACAAATTTTAAAAAAAAGCAACTATGCGCCACTTAACTCACGCCACTCAACTTAACTTGCGCATTATTTTACACTTGCGCTAGTTAACTAGCGCAGAGACATTTTGGCATGGCTGCAGGGCGCGAGTGTTTTGTGCTGGGGGAAGAGCATAAATCTAATAATTTATGTTTTATTTTCAGATTTGGATCCCATTAGAGTTTCCTTAGTATTTGGCCCATTAGGGTTCAGTAGTATTCATTCAATAATATTTCAGGGAGTTTTTTCAATTTCTGGTGAGTTCTAAAACCTTATTTTCACATGCTTATCGCTTACAAACTTGTTTTTTTCTCTATCTAAATTTAGCGTTGGCTAACTTCCATCAGCGTCATATTCTTCTTAACCACATTGTGTTATTTCTCACAAGATTCAAAGACGAATTTAATCAATGGAAGAAAAATATATCATAAATACGAGAAATAGTAAATATTTTGAGATATAATAATTATATGTGTCTAAGTGCACATTATCGTTTTCCATTATATATTTATCACCGAGCAGAATATTGACGACTATAAAAAGTATCTCATTTTATATCTAAAAATATCAAAGACACCTAAATATTTAGGTATTATTATATGGGTCCTGCTAACCGGTGCTCCCGGGGCACTGGTTAAGCATACCATAAAAGGGAATTATTACCATAAAAAGAAACTGTTTTTGACTTTATTATAAATTAATTACACAATTTCAATGCATTAATTACTATATAATTTCCTTTTTCATATCCTTAACCAACGCCCGGGGGCACCGGTTAGCATTTCCTTATTATATTTCCAACACTAAATTTCCTATAGAGAAAAGTAAAATGATTCAATAACTTGTAACAAAAAATTAAGTTAATCTGCCCTCAATTTTATGAACCATTGAACCAATCCTTCCCTCCTCATATATTCATTTCACATGAGTTAATACCCTGTTTAAAACTTAATTTTTGCAAACTTGAACCAATTTGGAAAATGATATCACATTTAATCTTTTATGGCAATAATACATTTAACAACTTTTATTATTATGTTGACTTAATATAGCAAAAACAGAAAACAAATGATTAGTAGTAATAGTCTATGAGCAGTTAAAGGAAACAAAATATCTAGCTATGATTGTGAGTAAATGTGAGAGTTTGTTTGTGAAACTCAAGATCAAAACACATTCACTGAACTGAATCTTCATCACCATGCAAATCTAAAACTCAATTGTTTGAACAAACAAATGTTCCAACCTTAATTAACAGCTGTAACTGTCTGAAAACATAGTTGTCTGTGTTGGAAGTCACTGTCGCCACTTTAACAACACTCTTCTTCTCATCCCAACAACAACTTCATCACTTTCACTCACATATTCATATTAATACTATTTTCAGTTACATTTTCTCTCTCTTTCTTTCTTCACTCTTTCCTTAGAGAGAGAGAGAGAGAAAGAGAAAGAGAAGCAAAGTTTTTAAGGGAGGGGGGGGGGTCCTACTGGTGTTTATATTTTTGTTGGCAACAACAGTCTCTATCAATGATTTGGGTGGTGGTGTGTGGTTACTCTCTATGATCAATTGACCCACCCAATCAATATCACTCTTCTTTCTACCTTAACATTTTAATCCAATTAACCAATACTTCATCTTCTTCTTCTTCACCTTTTTTCTTGTCTCTTGAGTCTTTTTCATTGCTAGGAACACAATTCAAAAGGTGAAAACGGATCTCATTCATATGAGGAGACCTTCAACAGTAAGTACTTCTCTTCCACTTTTTGCATCAATGTTGTTGTGAATGGAGTAATTAAGTAAGATCTAAAACTACTTTTTATTTTATTTTATTTTAGAATACTACTAGTTTGATCATCTACTTGTTAATTTTGATATAATTTCAGTTAATTCACTTAATTGTTTATGCTGATTCTCAATTAATTTGTACTTTGGTTAGAGAAAACAAAAAATGGGTTGTGATTGTTTTTTCAGTTTTTGATAATGTAACTGATCTGAGTTGAATTGTTTTTAGCTCTGATCCTACTTCAATTTCATAATTTTCAGCATGGTTTTTTTACTTATTGTTTGAAGAAGCGTGAGAAATAAACTTGTGCTGTTTTAGTTCATGGTTTAATTAATTTGATAGAATCCAAAGTTGGGAAGTTGCTAGTGCTTGTAGTTTCACCGATGGTGATTTTTTTTTAAAATATTTTTTTCTGTTTTGCAGCTTGTGGATGTGTTTCTGGTACTTGCATTGTTCTGTTGTAGCTCATGGAAAGTGTGGAGCAGCACACTATGCAAAGAGACAAACTTGGACGAAGTTAGGCCTCATAGTGTTAGTATTACTGAATTTGGTGCAGTTGGCGATGGGATCACTCTCAACACAAAAGCGTTTCAGAATGCGATTTTCTACCTAAATTCTTTCTCAGACAAAGGTGGAGCCAAACTCTTTGTTCCAGCCGGTCGGTGGTTAACCGGTAGTTTTGATCTCATTAGCCACCTGACTTTGTGGTTGGACAAGGATGCAATAATTCTTGGATCAACGGTAAGCATTCACTCTTTGAAAATAATTTGGAATGTCACTTTCGGTTTCAGCATAACTTTCTTATTCTTACTAATCAATCAATGTAGTGGTGGTTTATTTTAGTTGATAACTATATATAGGTAATTTCTGAGATATGGATTAGTTTACTATAAAAGGATTGAGTATTTGTACCAAAAAAAAAAGCATTGAGTATTAATTTTTCAAAATTGGGGTATAAGTAATCTTTATAGTAAGCCAGATTTGTATATTATGCACTGGTATTTAAGTTTGTGGGTATTTGGTCCCACTTTTGAAGGAGGCAAAATTGATTTCAGAGGTGTAGAGTTGATTTTGACATGTTTGGATGTTCTCAAGTAGTATTGATTTTGCTTCTAGAATTGATTCTAATTTGAAGCTAGAATTCGGAGCTTTTGCCTCTAAAATTGATTTGTAGCGGTGAATTATTTGTTCAGTTTACTTTTACTTGAGTTTATCCAAACATTATTCACTTTACATTCAACTCACTTGTAGCCATAATCAAGTCATTTAAAATAAATTTTAATATTGTAGAACCAAACACATGCTTAGTCTAATCTGCTAAGATCTTGCAATTCGTTCAATTATGATATGTATATGTTCCTTGTTACAGAACTCTGAGGATTGGCCGGTTGTTGATCCTCTACCGTCTTATGGGCGAGGAAGGGAGTTGCCAGGTGGAAGGCATAGGAGTCTCATCTATGGATGTAATTTGACTGATGTTATCATAACAGGTTGGTGATATAAATATTCCGCAAATAACCGTGGTCTCTATACATGTTGGTTACTTGATTCTATTGCTGTCTAAATGAAGGTAATGAGGGGATTATTGATGGTCAAGGGAGTATCTGGTGGAGCAAGTTTAGGAACAGAACTCTGGATTATACGCGTCCGCATTTGGTAGAATTGATGAATTCAACTGGGATTCTTATTTCAAATTTAACCTTCTTGAATTCTCCATTTTGGACTATTCATCCTGTATATTGCAGCCAAGTTACAGTTCAGAATGTCACGATCCTTGCTCCTCTTGATTCACCAAACACAGATGGGATTGATCCAGGTGAACTTTCTCCCTGTTACTAATATATCTCATTTATCAATAACTTGATTGATAATGAATACAAAAGACCCTATTTATATACATGAGTCCATATGAAAATGAAAAGGATAACAAGGATAACTAATTCTTAACTAACTTTATCTATAATACCCCTTTATACTAGAATGTCATGTTCTGTGTGCAGTTGACAATTTTGAAACCTAGATTCTCACATTTACCGTCAAAATGTGTGCAGACTCTTCTGATGATGTGTGTATTGAAGATTGTTATATAAGCACTGGCGATGATCTGATTGCCATCAAAAGTGGGTGGGATGAATATGGAATTGCATTCGGTCGTCCCAGCACAAATATTGTCATCCACAGGCTTGTTGGAAAAACTCACACAAGCGCAGGGATAGCTATTGGAAGTGAGATGTCGGGTGGTGTATCGGATGTTCGTGTTGAAGATATTCACTTTTATGATTCATATACTGCAATCAGAATAAAGACTTCACCTGGAAGAGGTGGTTATGTTAGAAACATCTATGTTACTAACATGACTTTGGCTAATGTTGATATTGCTATTCGGTTCACCGGCTCATATGGTGATCATCCAGATGATGCTTATGACCCAAATGCTTTACCAGTAATCGAAAAGATTACAATCGAGGATGTGATAGGTGAAAATATAAAAAAAGCAGGTCTTATAGAAGGTATAGAAGGTGACAATTTCGTCAACATATGCTTATCAAACATCACCCTCAATGTGAGCTCAAACTATCCATGGAACTGCTCTAACATTAGAGGATACTCTGACATGGTTTTTCCGGAAGCTTGTGAGCCGCTCAAGGAGAGGATATTCCCGGACCATTGTTCAGACTGTTACCATTTGTCGAATCACCGACAAAGTTCAAATAATCAAAACAGAGGTGCTTGGTTCATGTCTTGGTAAATTGTGGAGTTTATAGCATTATCATACCAAAGTGTACTTCATAGATGAAATTTGATTTGGTTTGTTTTTTCGGCAGGACAAAAATTTCACTTGACATAAGAAGTTGAGTGGAGTTGCTGATTTGTGATTTGCTCGTCTGCAGAAAGATATACCGAGAGATGATTGTTTCTTGTAACGTTGTGTGCAGTGACAAATAATTGAGTGATTTATCAGGAAAAAAAAAAGAAATAGGAAGTTAAATTATTTCATGCCCTGCTTTTTCTAGCTACCTTTGGCTTTGGTAAAGAGGAAAAAAAATGAAAATGTTGTCTCTTTTTGGTTCTAAGGGAAAATAGTGTGTTTGTTGGTAGAGGTGAGATATGGTTATTCTTCTGACACAATTCCCTTTTGCTACTATGTTGTTGGACATTGAAGATTTTGCACAAGTTGGAGGCAGGTAGATGTTTGTTTGAATAAGGAATCCAATAACTAAACTTCTTATAAAGGTGGAATCTAATCAATTACATCCTTTTTTACACATAATAATAAAGAGTTATTGTTTGTTTTCATTTTTATTTTGGGCTGGTAGTCACTGGTGGTGGCCTCAGGATCTTATCTTGCTGGAAAGCAAAATGAGTGCATAAAGGCATAAGTTTGGAAACAGAATTAGATTCCCTGCTGTAACTGTGTTTACAGATCTGGCTGTCTGATATCTAATCAATGGTCGAGATCATTTGGAATTAATTTGCCGATTGTAATCTGAGTCGCTTCTTCTCAAATCATTTCTCGAAATTGACTTACGTTGTGTAACTGTGAGATGTTTTTACAGCAGGGAATCTGGGTCCAAATTCGGATAGTATTGTGTATCAAAGATAGAAAACAATGACATTGAACTGCTTATAATCTCTCTACTAAAGAAATAATTAATGTGACAGTGAAAGCCTAACTGCTTATAACATTGCTGAATTCATACGAAAATAATAAACAGATTGAATGGATAGTACTCACAGTTGCATTAACTGCCTAAGTGTAACTATCTAGGTATAAATTATAAAGAATTTCATCCCATGAATAAATTATAAGGGAATAAATGTTGTATAGAGATGAACTTGAATAATGAATACTTGACTGAGGATTTTTTTTCTCTTCAGAATCTCCCTTAATAAATGTTTGGAAAATGCCAATATGTGCCCTTAGAACAGATGTAGTGTATTATAGATGAAAATTTCACACTGGAAATTGTGTATTCCATTCATCCAAGAGTTAAAAATTGTTTACAGACATTATTAGTATTTGTAGATTTCTAACATATACTCTTAGAAAAAGAACACAAGTTAACAAGGCCGTAAATGTTTTAACTGTCTTGGGGATGATTCATGTCCATTTTTGCTCATAATTGAACCTAGAATTGTTTTGAAATGTGTCTCAAGCACCCTAGATACATTAGTTAACCTCAAGTTAAAGATACGTCTAATAAAAGCAGGAAAAGTTCCTTCTTAAGCTTGAAAATCTTGCAATTGATTCTACAGCTGGAATCTGGAACTCTCCTTTTGGGCCAAATCCCCTATTGTTTGTATTTTTGTCTGTGTTCGTCAATGGTCCACACATTTTGTCCCTAACGAAAAAGGTTTCCATGAACTATGCTTTCCCATAGGTTTTTATTTTACAAGCCTTTCCCTGCCTTCTCAAAGCATCTCCAAATCCAATGCTGTGTTCTAAAATTTCAAGACTAGAAATAGTAATTGATTTTTCTTCAGCATTAGAATTGACTTGCAACACTTGTCCGGTGTTGGACATGTGTCAGTGTCAACACATATGATTACATTCAATATTGTTCTTAAATCACACTAGCCAACTGAGGACCATTAAAAACAAGTTAAGAATATCAAGTAGTATAGTTCTTTATCTACTCGTATTCAATATGCTCTTGGTCGCTGGTGAGGCTATCTATTCTCAAGTTCAACTTTATCTTACTGTTATTCTGTTATTCTTCACAGCTATAAAACACCAAAGTCACCCATAGTATAAGAACCACATGAGTGGGGAAAAGCTGTCCCCTATAGCTGCTGATTTTTTTTTTTTGGTTGGGAAAACTGGTCAACTTTTAGCTGTGAATAAAATCAGCAGCACATGAAGCATTCCAAACATATAAAAACAAATCAAAAAGCATGTGTTAAATTTAAAATTCAAGTTTGATAGAGAATACAAAAATTGTCCAAATATACAATTTCTTTTTCTGAAGCTTAAGGAAGGTGCACTAAGAAGCATTAGCAGGACCAAAATGATTATAGGATAGAAAAAAATTAAGAAAATATTGAAAGTTTGCATTTTAAGCATGGTCTATGTTGAGAATAAATTGGATGTCTTAACACCAGATACTGAAGTTGTACAATAAATTTCAATTTTTTTATACAAGTTAAGAAAATATTATAATTTCTTTTTTTACTTAGTCAGTTTTTTGTTTTAGTTAAATCATAAATTAGCAAATGCTTTTAATTGCCGTATTACTTCTGGACTTTACTAGTAAAGAGTAAATTGTATAAATAATTTTTTGTTCCAAAAGATTGTATTCAATTCATTAAAAAAATGCTTCAACTTTTAAAAAGGTGAGTTTATCTCGATTGGTAAGGATAATGCACAAACATTCCACTTATTCATATGTTGATATTTAATTTAATTTCTTTACATATATATAGTGAACAAAGAAAAGAGTAAAATGCATGCTTAATTAATCATCTCTTCTCTTCCTATACATACTACATAGAGAAAGTATATATATGTAGTTATCTAATTGGTAGAGAATGTAGTGCATGATTGAGGAAGCTGAGGTGAACCTGGACCTGGAACTACACCTGCAAGATTATTATTACCATCACCACCTCTTTGTGCTCCAATAATTGATGAAATCGCTGCGGCCAAAGCTGTAGTAAAATTTGTATCCGAAGAAATGGCTGCACTGACACTCTCAACCATAGATGAAGGTGGCGGTTGCCCTAGTTGAAGTAATGGTGGTAGCTTGTGTGAGAAGAACAATGGGTTAATCCCTAGTAGTTGCGTCGGATGTTGCATTTGCAATGGTAGAGGAACTCTGGAGAGGTTAAGGTTTTGTGTCAAGTCGAGGGTGATTGTTGGGAAGGGTTGAGAAGCTGATAGGGTACTTGACATTGTTGCATAGGGAAATGAATTAGATAAATATCCTGCTGATTCCTTTCTTAGTGTTGATGAGGTTGAACTTGATAGCAGCATTGCTGCAGCTGCTGATGTTGTGTTTGCTATGGCAGTTGCAGCTGGTGGGAGTGGATGATTGTGGTTGCCTTCGTATGTTGTTATTAGTATTGTCTTGTCTTCTGCACATCTTTGGACCTGTTCAAGAAACAAAGTTTACCCTTGGCCATTTTTTGATCTTATGCATTGTTTCTTAGAGACTAAAATGAGATTTTGATCTTATAAATGATTACCTGTTTGCGAACTGGGCATCCTACAGCCATAGTGCAACGATAGTAGGCACGAGGACAAGGGTTACCCTTGGCCATTTTTTGTCCATATTTCCTCCATTGACATCCATCGCTGATCTAAAATCATCAACTATTAATTAGTGTATAATGTATGTATTGATCTCTAAACTAGTTAATTAGCTATATATATCCACCACAATTAGCTCTTCAAAAAACAATATGCAGCCTAGATCTCACCAATTATATATAACTGTACAATGGTGCAATAAGGGTGATGATTATTAATAGTAGTAGTTGTATAAAATATATAGTACCAGGGGAGCTTCTGATCTTGCACGTATGGAAACCCTGGCTTTTTTGAAAGGAATTAGATCTTGTGCTGGTTCTTCTAACTTGGAAGAATGTGAGGAATCTTCTGCAGGATGATCAGGAGGACAAGCCTGCTTTCCATCCGAAACCAATGCATTATTCATAATTTTTTGTTCTGATACCATCACATGATTTTCTTCCATATTCTGTTCCACAAATATTACCTTTGTTCAGCACTATAAATGAAATGTACATATTAACTGTGCTTCATGCAACAAAGCAACACATCTTATATATATTCAGAACATAAAATGTCAGTGTCAATTCAATTTTATGGCTTCAGTGTTCTGTTACTTGCTAGTTGCTACTTACTTTAAATTACACTAATTAATCGTCGTTGAAAAGGTGCCAATATTTTGAGCTGTGAAGGCGGTTTTTAATTTTAAAAGAAAAAAATATAGATATTTTTAAGAAAAAAATAAAATGAAAATAATAGAATACGGAGAATAGATAGTATTTTTTTGGGTACAACAGATAAGATATTTATTAAAGATAGTAAGATCCACTTTTAAATTAGAGATGACAATAAGTGCCAACTTACCCCGTCCATAATCTATTTAAAATAATGCGGTTGGGGTAGACCAACCAGAGGTATATGATTGAAAATCTCACATTGTCTCGTTTTATAGTAGTTTGAAGTGCTACCCGTCAATTTTTTAAATAAACATTATTAATTAAAAATTTACTAAAACAACGTAAAAACAATTTAATTAAAGATCATATTTTCAGGTAAACAAAATATATAAGTAACGGGTCTATAAAAAATATCCCTAAAAAAATAGTCTATAAGAAACATAAATTTTATCATTCAAAAGTTTATGATTCACCGCAACAAAATCTTGAATAAGCCAACAAAACAACAAAATAAGAAGTTAATGAGTTCAATGACACGAAAAATATTAAAAACATATGAGACTAAAATCTTAAAAAAGTGATTTAATTAAATGAGTTGTTTTTCCTCTCAACTCTATCTCTATGAGTCAAATATAAGAGAAATAAAAAGTTGATTATGATTTATAAATAAAATTAATGGGGACAAATGATTATTAATAGACCCGATGGACCAACATGCCCGCACCCTGTGACTGTCTCATTTTTAGGTTTGATTAGATGACCAATAGTGACATCTTCAAAATTTCAACTCGTTGCGCAAAAATTAAAATAATTATGGTTTAAATGGACTGACATGACCGATCCACCCTTTCTGTCATGTATCATAAAAACAAAACAAAAAAACATATATTTGAAAAATAGTTAATAAAATGTACCCCTAAAAAAATTAATAAAAATGTAATGTATTAAACGTTTCTTGACTATACTTGAGGAAAAATCCAAAGAAATGAACTGAATAGATATAGATATTACAGTAAGAATGAGTTTGAAAAAAGACAGCCAAGGTTTCTAATTTAAGTGAGGCACGCTACCTGTTTTCTTTATTGATGACTAAGAAATTCATTTAGAGTTGTAGACATTAAAAAAAAATCGAGAAACAAACAAATCATTATTTCGTAGTAGGAGAAAATAAAATAAAAGCATAGAAAAATATATTCATCTGATTGACGATGAAAATTAATTAATAATCAAATGTAGGAAACAGGCTTAGATATCAAACATACACACCTGACCATGGTCTGGTTTTTGTTTCTGCAAAGTGATGAACAACTGAGCTTGTAGTTGGCTATAGCTTTTGGTAATTTGTTCTAACATAATTCTCAGTTTATGATTCTCTTCTTGCACCCTCCTCAATTCACTTTCAAGTATACTCATCTGACAACACACATATAACAAATTAAAAAGAAAATAAAAATCCAAAATATATATGTTCTTAAAAATATAAATTAACATAGTTAAATTTTGGTCTATGGTACATACACAAACCTCAGTTTCAGAATCTTCAAGATTTTTTTCTTTTGAAACTGCAGCACTTGAACACGTTAAATTCAGTCCAGTCTGTATGAGAACAAATTAATATAGAATAAAATGATATATCAAAATTGATTTTAATTAATTACCAAAATATAAATTAAATATGTATATAATCGACATTTAAAACGTTACGTTAACAGGATCATGCTGAGTGAGGAGTAGTGTTGGTGATCCTTCTTTGATGATGCTGCCATGTTTATCTAGATCATCTTCTTTGTTGTTTTTGTTAGGTGATGGTGAGAAGAAATCCATTTCTATGATCGGAGGATCTATACTGTTGTTGTGGGGGAAATCCATTTCAAGATGGTGGGGGTGGTTTTCCATTACTAGCGATGTTGAGAGAGGAAAGAAAGTGCTAGGGATTGAGTAATGAAGTGGTAGTTAAGCTTGGAAATTAAGCGCACGTCCTCCTCCCTCTTTGGACCTCAAGCTAGGGGTCCCACATAGAAGATTAAAATGAAGAGACCTTAGATGGAGAGAACTTCTTGTGAAGAGACTAGCCGTTTTTGGCTAACAATGACGTCACCATTAGGTTACAAACAAATGGTATCCCGTATGGAAAATTACTATTTAGGCTTACCTTTTTTCTCCTAGCCACCCTAAAATTGCGTTAATACCTTCAAATTATCAAGGGTATGTTCACCCCTTCACTAGTGATACTTAGCGTCGTTGCATTTTGGCTTATACCAGACCAACAACAACACCTCACACACTTCTTTATAACCCAAACTTTTCTCACTTCAAACTCCCACAAACCAACTCCACTCAAAGCACGAACGCTTATCTAGAAGATTTGAACACCAAGTTAATGTAGTTTATTATAATGTGGAAAACCCAATTTGTTTAGGGTCTGCGTCGATGTCATACTGTCTTGTTTGAAGGATTAGTTGGACTAAATCAACGGTCGACTCAACTACAGAGACACAGGGACAATGGACAGTGTTGAGTATCGTCGTCTATCGACCGTCTCAGATGGAAACATCCAGTCACCCATATGAAGCTCATGAAGGACGATAATGTGAACACCATGTTTTTGATATTTGGTCAGTACAATTTTAAAGGACCGATCGAGTTGGATGCTTCCTTGGCCAAACCTTTCAAAGATATTCAAAAACATTTTATTTGGCCTAAAACCTACGAAGAAATCATGACTTGTATGCAGATACCAAATGAAGATGTTAATTTGGCTGATCTGTGATCTTGTGTTTGTTTTATTATGTTGACTTATGTTGTATTGGAATGTTTTTTAGTGGATGTTGTATTATTTTGTTGTTTTATGCTGTATCATTATGTTGTTGGGTTTGAGTTTAATTAATGTAAGTTCTTGGTGTTGTAGTAAAATTTGATTTAATTAATAGAAGTTTTTGAAATGTTGGCATTAAAGTACTTTACTTAGGAAAAGTATAAGGATTTACTTGTCTCTTTGAGAAAACTCGGAAGATGAGTGATGATGAAAGGGGAGGTGTCCCAAGATGTTGTTTTGACCTTGATTATGTTCTTATGTCAAACGAAATGTGTTAGTTGGATAGACAACACGTTCAAGCTCAAAACAACCTATTGGAACATCTTCCCTTTCATCACCGCTCATCTTATATGAAGTAAATGTCAGTTGATAGAACAACATGGTCAAGCTCAAAACAATCTCTTGGAACATCTTTCATTTCATCACCATTCATCTTATATGAAAGAATTCGATGTGAGAATTTGCTCAGCTGATTAGGTAGAATACAAAACATGTTCTCTCCATTCTTTTGAGTTTTCTTAAAGAGACTTGTAAATTTTTACACTAAATAAGGTACTTCAATGCCAACATTTTCAGAACTACTTCTCATAATAAATTTAATTATTTTTTATTTAACAATTTAGTCAAGTTGAAAGATATTTCTTATCATCTTATTCAAGTGCAAGGTGAAGGTAATTTTAATTATTTTTCATTTAATAATGCTATAACTTTTTTAATTCTTGTGAACTAATTTTTGGTGTTAACCTTCGATTTCCACGGAAATAAGGTCATAATAATCTGAAGTTCGATCGAGAGATAAGTAAAGTTTGACCATTAATTGTTTCACCTAAAAATTAAATTCAAGTTCTCTTAAATAATTCATCATTTGATGAAGTTCATTAACCACTTAAACTTAATTGATTGATAGGGTTTCGCTAGAAGACACTTTTTATGAAGGTGTCTTTTAACAAGTTATTCTATGAGCATTTTCTAAAAGACACTAACGAATTTTTATGAATGTGTCTTTTAACAAAGTTATAACTAAAAAGTGAAAATCACACCTTGATGTGTGAGTTGTTAAAAGACACTTTTATGAGTGGCTTCTAGAAAAACTCATATATATTTTTGAAAGATATCTTTGAACTAATTATTTGAAAGGAGATTTATTTTTTTAGGGGTATAAAATATATTTTTGCTTCTTTTTTAAAAAAAAAACTACAACGATGAATAAGTAGTATAGTGTGGGGCAAATGAATCCCATTCACGTGGGGCAGTCCCTCAAGGTCAACTTAGTTGACGGCACAGCTATTTCTCTCTCAAACGGTGGTTAGAGCAGTGAGGCCCACAAGATTGGAAAACCTAATCCTACTGACTTTGAAGGTAATGGCAACGTCATTGAGTTCATATTTCTCTCTCAACTGGCGTATTGAAAGACCCAACCGTGTATGCCCAAACCACACTTCCACAGCCTCCTGTCTCTATGAACTGCGGGTCTCCAAAGGCAAGGGAAAAAAATAACGACTTCATAATCATAACTTGATTTTTAATGATCAACCCAATCAATACAAAACTGTTGTCAATCCTAAAATCTAAAATTATCAAATGACTTGTCATTTGTTGGTTTGGTCTTGCATTGAGTCCTCCACTTATAACCAAAATTATTGACTTTAAATTTATGGACAATGTTATCCAGTGTCCCTCTAGGACATTGGTTAAGCAGCTAAAAAAAGTTAGATTTTATTAAAAAGTCGTGTAATAATTAGTTAGTCAAAACTAACAGTTTATATTTTAAAGACAACTTTTTCTACTTTTAGATTCCTTAACCAGTGTCCCGGAGGCACCGGTTAACAAAACCCTAAATTTATTATGAAACTAGGTATTTAACCTGTGCAACTGTTGGATTATAACTTCTATTTGAGAAATTAAAAATTGTGTTAAGTATAATCACATATATTTTATTGATTTATAATATTCTTAAATGTAGTGATATGATTATTTTAATATCAATTTATATTAAAATAGGAGTATTCCTTAAAACATATGAGAATTTGTATTGATTTATATCGTAGATTTTGTATTTATTTATATTGTAAATTTGTGTATATATTTTAATGACAAATAATATAGTTGCCGGTGGATCCTATAATATTTAATAAGTTGAAAGACATATATTACAGTTTATCTTAATAATGCAGTCATATAAGAAAATTCTTTTATGGCACCGTTTATCTTAATAATGCAATCATATTAAAGTCATTCATGCTAAGGTTGCATTAAGTTCAAGTTAATATATGATTAATCTTTGGTGGTTTTGTCTTTTTCATCTTTTGACCATGTTCTTTGAAATCACGCGACGTGACCTAACTGCTTACTTTTACTTTTATTTTGTACTTTTACGTCCCTTATATTTATTGAAAAGATAATCCTTATGGTGATATATAAATTAACTTATTTTGAACTTTCCTATCAAACCTTTATTTCTAAAATTTTATTCTGACATTTATTGGCCCAAATTATTTTAGCCAACGGTTTGGTTTACCTTCTTGTCACCTTTCTTAATTCATATTTTTGTTTGTTTATTTTTTATTAAATCATATATATAGACATTATGAAATAATAAATGATATTTTTTTGTAATCTATGCTTAGTTACATTAATATTAGTGATTATTAGATGGAATAAGAGTGTAACTTTTTTTCTAAGAGTTGCACATCATCACGGTTCTAACATAAAAAAACATCCAAGCTTTCAAAATTTCAAAGATACATTCCAATATTAATATGCGTTAAAGATCGTAGGTACATGTTCAACCTAAGACACTAAATTAAATGAATGCTTTTTAGTAACATTTCAATAAAAAATAATAGCAAAGAATCAAATTAACATATTGTTTCATTTTATTTTTTCTTTTAATTCTATAAAAGCTCAAGTCTATTATACTTTGTTAAGAAAAATATAATATTGTCGGATAATACTACTTCTATAATAACTCAAGTCTATTATAATAATGCGGGACCAATATTGTTGAATTTTAATATAGTGGACAAATTTTGTGAGTGAAAATAAAGAGACCAAAACTATAATGAAACCTTAATTTTATAATATGTACTCCAAAAATAAAAAATTATTTATCTTCCATATCATAAATTTGACTCTATTCCCAACTAATTATTGAAATATGCACAATTTTATTTTCTATCAAAAGAAATATTGAATCATTAACATTATGATAAAAAATTAGGGGGAAATTGATCAACTATTTCTAAATTGAATTAACAGAATATGACAATTATAAAGACAAAATTGATAATTTACTTCTAACAAACAATTGCTCAAATTCCATAACCCTCGTAGTATATAGTATAAGTACAATGCAACTCTTACACATGAATAGACATAGCTTTTGAGATTCAAGAAAACTTAAATTTATCTAAGTTGGAGATAAAAATGAGAATTTGCGTAACTCAAACTAAGTTAAGTTATTTATGAAATGGAATAAGAGAGATATGAAGCTTTTTTAGAGGTGACACATCATCAATATCTAGCTTAAGAATAACCCAAAGTTAGACACACAAATAATTGCACAAAATTCCACTACTCTCATAGAATATAATACATGTATATATGGCTTAGTGAAACATATGAATGCCTTAAAAAATGGCAAGCTTTACCAAACTAAGTTCCTCAAAACATAAATCAACGTAACTTATGATATTTGAGAAAACTTCAATTTATCTTAGCTTGAGATGAAATTTCATGCAATGTAGACATTCTCCAATATCACGAAATCAAACAAAAAAATATATTTATAAATGTTAATCATAATTCCTAAAAAAAATGTCATCATGATTTAGATAACAAACAAACCTAAATAAAATATGTTCTATGAAAATGTAAGATGACCAAATATCCAAATCAATGTATAAAAGTATTTCAAAAGAAACTAAATACAAAACTAAATTTGAGAGAACGAACTTTCATGTAAAGACCATGAACAAACTAATTCCAAAAATATATCATACTTCCAAAAAATAAAAGTCAGCTATTTTTAAAAGGATTTTCAATAATAAATCATGAGGAACAATACTTTGACTCAACTATCAAAAATGTCATCAACAAATAGTTTTGATAAGGAAGAAAACTATTAAAATAAATTAATAGATATAAAAGCATATCTTGGTAATCACACCTCTCTCTATTGTTATGGATAAGAAAATAATGTGCTCTCTATATATAATCTTCTATGAGTGTGACATATATGAACTTCTTTTTGAGAAAACATATCAACCAATATATGGACCAAAAATGTAAACCGAACACAAAAAATAAAGGAAAGGAAAAGGAGACCACATCACTTTAACAAAGCATAAAAGCATAGATGATCATGATAGTAGAGTTGGGTAATCATGCATATATAAGATAAGATGGGACAAAATTTTATTGAAAAAATTAAAACGTTCATTTTTAGAGTTTTCAATCTAATGAATGGAGTTTCTTTTGATAGCATAATCCTTTTAATGTTCTTTTAATTTTAGGACTTACTTTTCATTAATTTTGACAATTTTAATTAGTGTATACGTTTTTTTTATGTGGACATATAGATTTAATTATTTAATTGTAGCATACATCATATTTTCTTTGAGGTATTATAGTAACTTTCAAACAACTTTGTTTTTTTTCTTTTCATTTTTCCATTTTTTCAATGGTGAAGGAAACTAATTCAATTTGATATTTAATTACTTCTTTAATTCTTTGAAGATAATAGAAAAGTCAAGTTGTTAATATTGTGAGAATCTTTTTTAGAAGTGCCACATAGACATAATTCTAACTTTTTAAGTTTACAACTTTTTTTGTTCCATTTAATTTATGTATCTTATCATATTAAGCTGATTATTTTGGGAACTTAAATAATAACAATTAGAACTACATTAATAAAAATCAACTTCACCTATTAAAATAATGAATTTAAATATAATATTTTAAAATAAAACCATTAAATAATATCTATATCATCTACTATATAACCATCACAATACAAATTCCATGATTTTTAAATTAATTGATGCAAATATTATGGTTTGAAGACATATACTTACACGAACTATCATCTTAAGAGACTTTTTGAGCACCAATGATGCAACAGAAGAAACAATAGGCCTCCTTAGTATTCTTCTCATACATCACATGAAAAATAGTCATATTCATACTAACCAATAGAAAGAAGAAAAAAAAATAAGAATGTCGGATAGAAAAATAGACTAACAAACTTTAAGTCGAATATCAAACCAATGATAAAAAAAAATAGAGAAAAATTATTTGACCAATTTATATAATAGATCAACTTTAGTATCTATCTTACCACATAAACCAATTAATAGAAAAGGTATATGTGAGGAGTAAGAAAGATTAACAAAACTTACATCACAAAGTTGAAAAGTACCATCCAAAATTGTTTGGGGAAAGTGATGATCAATAAAAACCAACATTTACTAAAAATATTTAGATTGATGCACAAAGCATATATTTATACACACAATGATCATGGATTAGAATGAGACAATATATAGCACTTACTGAAAGCTATAACTTAAAATTTTAATAATTAAAATCTGTCATTAATACTATGTGTGAGGGAGTGATAATAAGATAGCTTAGGAATATAGAAAATAAAGTATAGTTCAAAGGTTGGAGCAAACCATAATGATTATTTTTAAATGTTTGTATTTATAAAAATAAATCCCCCTTTTTTCAAATGAAGTATCTTAATCCCTAATATTTATCATCATCATGAAATAATTTTTTTGATGATTTTATGGAGGAAATTTGAAATCTATTGTTTTATACTTGACCGAGGAGTATATATACTACAAATTTTAACTAAAGTTTTTAAAGACTGTTTAGTTTAATTTATTTATTTAACTTATAAATGCAATGATTTTTTTTACTCCAAGACGACAATGGGTCAAAACATATCAATCCTTTTAATATAGAAAGGCAGTGGTTTATTTTTTCCAGAAAGAAGACAATGGGTTGGCATTTAATTTGAAATTTATATTAGTATATACATACATTTACTTATTTAATTTAATGCATCAATTTTTCTTTTCTTCTAGGAGTTATACAATTAGACATTGAATTAGTATCATAGTTTTAAAACTCGGCTCGGTCATCGACTTGGTAGGGGTATTGGGTCAATGGGTTAATGGTCGAACCACTGAGTCATTGGTTGAACCGCACGACTGAATCGGATTAAACCGAATAACTCGGTTACATGACCCGGTCTTAAGATTAAATTTTTATAGGTATTTAATCAAATTAGATTGGGTTGAACAAGACATATTCAAAAAAAATATTCCTATAATATGTAGATTTAAAAAAAAATGGTATGTATATTATTTTTTTTAGGGGAC
>Ga0315913_1003877_pt1 | contig 18015 bp, 8 predicted proteins | sample MpolsnodulesMG_FD_207736 | JGI IMG/M metagenome (GOLD analysis project Ga0315913, IMG submission 207736) | Medicago polymorpha root nodule microbial communities from Los Angeles, California, United States - small nodules | ecosystem: Host-associated > Plants > Roots > Nodule | place: USA... | reverse complement strand
CAATTTATATGTGAATGGACTTGGAAGTTTACTGTCTACAAGCAAATAGAGTCGCTCATAGTCTTGATAGAGCGTCTATATTACATGCTAGTCCCAGTATTTTCTATCATCCACCTTATTGTATTCCCTCTCTTATTATGGATGAAATAAAATGAGCTATCCTTTCCTCAACAAAAAAAAAGTAATCACAAATAAATAAATAATAATAGAAATCAAGCGCTGATGTTTGATTTTGGATTTTCGAATATAACTGTAAATTGATCAGAGACTTAAGCAACATACTTCACTTTGTATTTGTCTTCTAGGCATCAAAATACGAACAAATAAGGTCTATTCGTAATACCTTGTGAATGTTTGATGCATTGCTTTCTTAAGAACAACAAATTACGAATTGCTTAGCGTCTAGTTCTTTTCTTCTACGATTTATACCTTGTGAATAAGGTTTATTCCACATAAGTAATCAACAATAACCATGAAATAATTCGGCTAATGTTTCCCTGTTAGAAATTGTGCCGTGTTGTGTGTTTCATCAAAGAACGATTTCCCATCACGAATGTAGTTACTGCGGTCATTATATGTTGGTGTGGCTTATTATTATAATTTCCATGATTAATGAGAATATTATTTTGAATAATGAGGTTTAATTATTTATAAACCTATTTGGGTTGGCCTATTGATTTAGCTTGGGATCTTGGAGTTTGCTGCTCTCAAGGTCTCAGGTTCGATTCCATTTGGTGGCAATTTCGGTGGGCAAGTCCATACAAAGCTTTGATTTAGCTTTAAATGGGACCCCGCAAGTGGTTGGTGGGATAGGTCTCATTGGATTAGTCAATTATTGGATCGGATACCGAGTTTTAAAAAAAAATTATTTACATATAATTTATCATACTCACTCAATACTTCGAAAGTTTTAAGTGTTGTCAACTTTCATATAGATCATGTCAGGGTAAGAAGCAAACTCGTCACATGCGAGGTTCAGAAAGAGCTTTCCAGAAGGCATACCAAAAATAAACATCAGAAAAAGAACTTGTATGGGATTAAGCAACGACATCGCTATTTGAATTTGAACAAAAAGACCTCAAAGGAGGTAAGATCCAACTAGGCGGTGAGACCAAACCCAAAGTCGGTTAGACCCAACCGGGCGGTGAGACGTAAACTCAAAGGCTGTCAGATCCAAATGGGCGGTGAGACCTAAACTTAATAGTGATAAGATCCAACTGGGTGGTGAGGCCTAAACTCAAAGGCGATAAGACCCAACCGAGAAGTGAGACCTAAACTCTAAGGTGGTAAGACCCAATTTGGAGGTGAGACCTAAACTCAAAGGCAGTAAGACCCAACTGGGAAGTGAGCTAAACTAAAATGCAGTAAGACCGAACCAGGAAGTGAGACCTAAACTCAAAGGCGGTAAGCCCTAACACGGCGGTGAGACCTAAATGAAAGGTATAGCACTAAATCATAAATCTCAGGGGCGCCGGCCAATGAGTATAGAGCTTGGGGGCCTGCCTTGTTAAATTAAGAAGGCGCCCAACAAGCATAGAATTTGACGGCCCCGCCCAATAAACGAGTTCACCCAAATGGCATATAGCTCGGGGGGTTTTGTAACAGCCCGTTTTTCGTTAGGATTATTTTAATTATTATTTATATGTGTTTATATGTGTTTAATTGCTTTCTTGTGTGATTGTTTTAGGATAAGTGGATTTTTAGGCGAGAATGGTATTTTGGTCATTTTTATGACTGAGGCTGTTTTAGTAATTTGAAAAGTGAGAGTAATTTAGTAATTTTAGAATGTGGATTATTTCCGGAGTTTTAAAATGAATAGTTATTTTTACTAAGTTAGTAGTGACTAATGGTAATTATTTTGATGTGGTAAATAATCGATGTTTTAGCGTGTTAAGTATGTATCAACTTTTTAGAATTAATTGGTGAGGGTTTTAATCCCATTATGATTTGTAGTAACCTAGTCCACTAAGGAGGAGTATATATACATTAATCATGAGAGAAACTAGGGTTAGAAACATTTTACCCATTCTCATAAGAATAGAGAGGTTAGAGAGAGAAAGTAGAAAATAGAGAGAAAACTATAAGAAAGAAGAGTAAGAACTTGGAAGAGAAGATATCAAGAGCTAAGGAGCAAGAAGAGAAGAGTGAAGCCTAAACTAGAGATTTGGAAGGTTTAAGGTAAGGGGGTGGATTCTTTCACTTAGGTAAGGTATTATCTTCTTTATCACTTATGGGTCATAATTGCTTTTGAATGAATTATAATTTTGAATGTTGAATTTCGTGCTCATAATTATGTGGTAAATTTGGGTATGTGAAATTTGTTGGAAACTTGTTCTGGGTGCTTAAATTTCATTGTTTAATTATGTTGAAGTGATTACTTTGAAGTTTTAACTTGAAATATTGAAAATAATGAATTTGGTAATGATAATTATGAAGTTTGAATGAAATTGTGGAGTTTTAGTGCTTTTGGTGAAAAATGAGTGTAGTGATGAAAACTTGGTGATTTAATTATATGAACTTGTGTTTCAATTCATTTTAATGTCATTTTGATGCATGATGACTATTAATGAAGTATGGGTAATATTTTGGGGTCAATTGGGATCAAAATAAGGGGTTTAGGGAAAAATTCGTGTGAATTCCCGAGAGGAACCCAAAATTCTGGGGTCATGTTGCTGTGTAGCTCGCCTGGGAAGCAGCCACTCGCCGTGGCGAGTGATGTAGGATAGAACCCACAATTTTGGAGGTTCCAGGCAGATGGGGTTGTTTCCGGACATCCCAAAATTCTGGGTTCATAAAGCTATTGGAACATCATTTGAGTTGGATTAAATTGATTTTATGAGTCGAAACGCATTTGGTTTGAAAAATGGCATAACCATGAGATTTTTCCTAAACTTCTTTTTCTTGAATAAAGTGATGAGGATATGAATTGATTTCTGTAATAATGAACTTAGAAATATTATGCAAGGTATAAGTGAGCTTATAACTTGGTTTTATCTATGTTTCAAAAAAAAACTTGGTTTTATCTTGAAAATGATTTGATTTTGAAGAATGAAGAAAATGAGACGAACTTAGTGATATTTTTGGAAATAACCGGAATTATGAAATGACGATAGCATGAATGCATTACTGTGATATTATGTGATATTTGAGTATGATATTTTGATGTGTTTGAATATGAATGCCTTCTTTTGGTGAAATAAATTGAAAATAGGCGATTTTGAAAAAATAGACGAACTTTGCCTAAATGAGGGTTTATGCTTTGATAATTTGTAAATGGCTTTACAATCATGATAATATGATGAAATGATAATGAATCAATGTTTGTTGAGTGTAAGATATATTGTTTATCTTTGTGTGGTTGTTTTCCCGTCTATTATGTGATTTGTGCTCTTATGAAACAATGTTGTTTCTTGGTGGTGATATTTGTTGTGATGTTTATGATATGACACTTTTGATGATCATGACTTGTTTTTTATGTGGATGTAAATGCTTGATAATGCAATTATGGGTTTTTGTTGAAGATATTATATGATGGAGGGGATTATATACTAAAGTGTTATGAGTGTCGCATTGTCGAGTCTTTACTTGTATGTTCATAGTCATGTCGAGTCTTTGGTGAAGAACATAATCGGAGGGAGTTATGTTAGTACGTAGCTGGAGGGGATTACGTAGTGGAATCTCAGTAAGATTATCTCAGAATCCAGAACTTGGTACCACATGCATCTAGAAATGTCTAGAACATTGCATGGACTTGAAATTGGTGAAACATGTCATACTTGACCATGTGAATTGGTAATTATGTGCATTGGTGAAACTTGGTGAATGTTTGCGAATAAGTGTAATTGCAAACTTGTATACTTGATGAATAATATTGTGGTGATGATATATTGATGAATATTTGGAGATTGAATATGCTTAATATGTTATGTATGTAGTATGATAATATTCCCATGAATCTAGTATTATAGGAATGATGAGTATGAATGCATGTTATACTTTATATCATTGAATGCTTATATTTGATTATGTTATCATGTGGAATGTTATCTAACCCTCAGTGGTCGTTTGGTTGACTGCTTACTTATTTCGTATGAATAGGTAGACGGCGTGCAGGATTGATTTGCTTATGCTTATGAGTTGCTTGGGGATTAGCTTTGGAGCTACCACCTCTTTTTCTTATGCTTGGGGGTCTAGTTTAGGGCTCTGATTAGGGTGTCGGTTTTATGTCATTATTTTATCTCTTGAGGAGACTTGTTGCTTGATTATGCTGAGATTTGAGATTTCCTTTGGTGATGTATTATGATACATGTGACATGGATATTTTGAGATTCTATTATATGTTGATGAGATGTTATGATATTAATTCCGCTGCGAGCTTTGAAAAATTATTTATGCATGATTTGGATTAATTGTAGATGTAGCATCTAAACTCTTTTGAAGAATTGAATTATTTGCATGATTTATCGCATTAAGGGTTTAGGGTGTTATAGGTTTGCCCAAGTTAAAAGAGTTCATCCAAAGGTTTTGCATTGATAACATATGAGGTAACACTTGAACTACAATATGGCTCGTGGATTCAACCACACCCAGATATAGCATGGTTAAGGAATTACTTAACTAGGGTGAAATTAACTAGAGTTATCGAAATGAAACATTGACCTCACCTTAAAATGCTAAAATCCCTACATGGAGGAACCTCAAAGGTAGCCTTGATTCTACACGTTAAGCCCACACTTTGTGTCTTTGTAAAAGAGATCCTGCCTATAGCGCAAGGGCTCTGAAACTTTTCAATCTCGCATTTACATTTAAAGGCCTCAAGAAATTTGACCTTGTTCTTTAGGGTCATCCAATGAATAAGAATGATAAAGACACGTTACTCAAGCACTTCGTCTTTTCAAGCCTCGTGCTTGGGGGGACTGTGTACCGATGTGATACTTTAGACAATATTCTAGGATCACATGGAACACATATGTGACTCGGTCCAAAAAAGATGACATAGTAAGGGGCCCTGCAATCTTCCCACTCCTCGAATTCCCACTCTCCACTATCCCAAAAATCCTTTCCTATAACGGACTATAAAAATAGGAGGTTAGACACCTCCGTGATTCATTCACTTCTTCATCCCCACTTTACAACCCCTAAAGAGAACTATGTAAGCTCTGATTCCTTAAAAGGATACATAGGACCAGAGATCCCCAATGTCGAGCCATAATGAATATTCTCAATCTTTCCACTCGTCATCGGGGAGATACTCTTCCTCTCAACATCATGGGAGAGGGTCAGTACTCTTATATTAAGAACGAGTACATTACATTTTTTTACTTAGTTTTAAACAAAAAAATAAATAAAAATATCTAATTAGTGTATAATAAATAAATAGTTAAATGAAAAAACTATTGACTTGTCACAATCACATCAACCTTTTTGAGCTAAAAATGGAAGAAAGCATAACAGTGTGCACTTTCAAAAATAGAAAAACTAGCAATAAACTCGTGCTAAGAACGGGCCTGTGCTCTGCACGTGTTCATTCAAAGTGGGGGGCTATGCATTGAAGCGCATTACAATGCTATATGAATTGAGAAAATAAGAAAAAACTACTGATAAAGTCGGCGTTAATGATAAAAGGGCAAATTACTTTGAATTCCCTTGAGATTGTTGAATTAAGTTAGTGTTGTAATTAAGGGTTTGTAACTAAGGAGTCATTTAGCTTAACCAATGAGTCATTTAGCATATTAATTCTCCTTTAAATATCTTATGCTATTATTAGATAGGGAGATATTGTAGCTTAATTACATGGTCCATATATGTATAAATAAACTCTCTATTATCAATAAGAGACATACCAATATATTCATAAAACCTGCTACTTTTACATGGTATCAAAGCTATCTCTGATTACCTCTTGTTTACCCTAGGAATCAGAGATTGATCTTTCCTAATGTCAAACCAAATAAACAGTGATGATGTACCTGTAAAGGAGAACACATCATCTATCATTCATATGCAAGAGTTTTCTTCGTTGCTTACCCCTGAACGTCTTGATGGTACCAACTACGTCGAATGGTCCCTAAATGTAGATAAAAAAATAAGAGGGAAAAAAAATGGGGCTTCATCTCTGGAAAAAGGGCTGCTCCAGAAGACAAACAATCTGAAGAATATGAAACATGGCAAGACGATAAGTGCATGATCAAATCTTGGCTTTTGGACGTCATGACCATAGATGTCATATCTTTGTTCATTCGTCTTCCCACTGCCAAGGAAATATTGGAAAAGGCTAAGAAAACATACTCTGTAAGTCAAGATGCATCTAAGGCATATCAATTATATTGTGAGATATCTTATGTTCGTCAAAATGGAGGATCTGTTATTTCCTTTTTTGGTAAACTACGGAAGCTCTGGCAAGAACTTGATGTTATTGAGAATTGTACGATGGAGTGCCCGAAATATGTCGAGTTATACACGATGATAGACTTAGAAAGTGTACTAAAAACTATGAAGTAATATAATAAAGTCTGTTTTCACAAGGACTGTGTTAATCTCAATTCAGCAATAAGGTTAATATTTAGGATGTGAAAATTATTTTGATTGCCCTAAACAGTAGAATTAGCTTGATTGCATAAAAAATTTAAATAACAAAAAGTAAAGATTTGATTAGAAAATATATATACATAGGGGGAGAGAGAGAGATGAGATCAGGCTTTTCGAATTCTCTGTTCTCCTAATTGATATACTGCACCTATTTCTCATGAATGATTCTATAGTTTCACGATGGTTAACAAAATAGCTCTAATCAATCCCTTGACTTAGGACCCTCTTCTCAGATTACAGCCCTAATTCCTTAGGTGGTCTAATATTGTTTGAAGGTTTTAAGAACGTTCACTTAATACAACAATTAAACGATTATCCATTCCTAAACTAACTCTGTTTATTTGAACAATTCAATTAGGGTTAAGTTGAAAGCTATGTAAGTAGTCATTCATTCTCACAAAATCATGTTTATATTTGATCTGGATATAAAAAACATTAAGAACAATTGAATTGAATAAAAACTAGATTATCATTCACAATATATAAAGTTTCATAGCAACATGTTTCAATTAGAGTTACACAGAATCATCTCAGACCTAATCTCTAAGAGATTTAGCTACTCATAATAAAAAAGAATTAAGCAATGTAAATAAAAGAAATTGAATTGTTTTGATATTGAGAATTTCTTGAACTGATATGCCTTTTTTCCTTTGTGCATGCGTTGAAGCCTTGCTTGCCTCTTCTCTGCTCTCGGGATGGGTCAGTTAACTGCCAAAGTTTTCCTCGGTAGTTAACTGCCGAAGTTTTCCTCGGCAGTTAACTGCAGCCGTGTTTTTAATTCGTCGACAGTTAACTGATGTGGGGCCATTTACATCTTTACTGGTATTTCTCAGCCTTCTCATATGTGTCAACAACAATTTTCAAGGAGTAAACATAATTGGTTTCTTTTTCTTTTTTTACGGATCAGCCTTCAGCAAGCATCACATACAGTCATACACTTCCTTGGCCCAACAAATGTCAATGCCTTCTCTTATTTTTCTATTCACACCTGCCCATAGTACAAAGCCAAGTGGCACATCAATTTCAATTCATAGAAGCATAGCCAAGTTTCCTTTCGTTGATCATATGACTATTAAATATAATAATAATACACTGACTCAATAAATTAAAAATTACAATTTATTTAAAATGGCTATAAATTAAATACTAAAATAATAATAATAGACTAAAAATTTAACTAAAAAGACTCTAACAATAGTGTATGACTGACTGTCATCACAACCCCAAACTTGAACTATTACTTTTCCTCAAGGAACAAACTTGTTAAATGAAATATGGCAGTAAAATAACAGTTTGACTTCAAAGTCCATCTCCCTGCTAGCCATATGATGAGCTAGTTTGACTTGCTTGCATCCATCATTCACAACTCCACGCAACAATTTGATAAGGGTTTCACACAGTCGATGTGCAAGTCTACATATTACGATATGCATGAAAAGTTTATAAACGTTAATCAAAGTCCATGTCATTACACACTTTAAGGTCTTTCAGGGCTTAGGTAAAGGTGAGATAATATTTGGATAAATAGGCTACACAAAATTTGTGTTAGGCACTCCTACGGAATTTTAAACACAACTTCAATCCTCTCGTTCACCCTTTGAAACAACAATTTGTAAAGGTACTAGAGAACATTTTAACTATCGGGACAATCGAGTTTGAAATTACTCAGATTTTTCATTGTTTGTCCCCTTTTTATTTTCATTCTATTTTTTTTAATACACCATTTTTGTGTGTATTTTTCATGCTTTGTTCTTTGTTCTCTAGTACCCTAACCCCAAATTTAGTTGGTTGCAAATTTCAATAGGAACCCCAAACTTATAGTTTAGCAACACCCTACATAGCTAACTCAAAATTAAATTTTTGGGTCAACTCCTAAATGTCTCTAGGTTTATAATGTAGTTTGTCACCGAACAAAAAGATCTAAACCTACCGGCTCAATTTGGTTTTCAAAATGGATACAATTTCAATAAAATCAAGGTAGGCTTCAAAGGCTCATTGGACCAAGCACTTTGTCTTAGTATGTACACGACAAGGACCAATCAACAGTAAAGAAACAATGCAAGTTCTAGAAATCTAGTTGCACGGAACACTCTATATAAGTAAATTGAAAAAGAAAATTTGGCAATGAACCTTACAGTTTTAGATTTCGGGGAATTGTGTCTACCTATCACACATGCCGTACACTTCGCCTTTGAAATTCAAGTCACTACCTCCATATGAACTTTCAAGAAACAAGAAACTATTATCATTGGTGAAACAAACTGTTATCAAACTGGAAAATTTCAAGAACAAGAAAATTCATTAATAATAAACAATCAAACAATTAAAGTTACTATATAAAAGAATCAAATTGAAAACGGACACAACTGTCATCTGATAAAGACAAGTTATTGAAAAAATAAGAACTGATGTGAACTTTGATTTTTTTTTCTCCTTTTATTATGTCCATCTTTTCACTTTTTTTTGTTTGCTTTTTTTTTCTTCATTTTTTTTTTACCAAATAAAAATACCTGCAAAATAAACAAAATTAGAAAAAGGATGGGTTGCCTCCCATCAACCGCTTTCTTTTACATCATTGAGCTTGATGCTTCAACCAATGTTAGGGTGGAAAAATGACAGAAGAAATATGTCATCTTTTTTCTTCCTCCTTTTTGGTAGGAATTCCATGAACTTCATACAAAGAAGCAGATGCTCTCATACCCAAGCTGCTAAATCTTTGTCATTTAAACTCTCCCACCATAGAGAAGAATGTGTACCGCTTTGCATATGAGTGGTTCCATTAAACTCCATTGGTTGAAACTTTAGAAAAAGACCAACACTCTTCACCTGTGGATTTTCTTCCACCACAATATCATGACAATCAGTCTCCATCTGAACCAATTTCTTCTGAGACTCATATGCTCTCTCAACAAGATCGTCACACTGAATATCAAACTTCTCAAATGAAACTTGATTTGATATCAAGAATTCATCTAAAATAGTTTGAAGTTGAGAATTATAATCTATGTTGACCACTTCCTGCTCTTCTTCTTTTTCTATGAATTGCTCCTCACAAGAGTAACCACCATGATAACCTCCACAAAATTCGCAACTCATACTCAATCTTGTTTCCAAATCCTTTATACATAGAGAGATCATCAATTTTTCTTAACGAAGGATATCGATCTCTTCGTAAACAACCGGTGATCGACTATCCAACATTGCTACAAAACTCAGAGAAACCTTTCAGTAGCGCACAAAGAAATAGACATGAAGAACATAGATCATAATATATTTTTCTTCAATATATAAACAAAAATATAAATGACAGAAATCCTAAAAAATAACGAAATTACTAAGTTGAAATGATTTAACAGTCCCCAACAGCGGCACCAAAAAATTAATAGACTTTTAGTAAGTGTACTAAAAACTATCGAAGTAATATAATACCTTTAGCAAGTGTAAATTATTTTGATTGCCCTAGACAATAGATTTGGTTTGATTGCATAAAATTTTAAATAACAGAAAATAAATATTTGATTAGAAAATACAAGAAGAGATGAGATCAGATATTTCGAATTCTCTGGTTCCCCTAATTGGTATATTGCACCTATTTCTCACGAATGATTATTTAGTTTCACGATGGTTAACAATATAGCCTAATCAATCCATTGACTTAGGACCCTCTTCTCATATTAAAGCCCCTAATATCGTAGGTGGTCTAATATTCTTTGAAGGTTTTAAAAACGTTAACTTAATATCACAAATAAATGATTATCCACTCCTAGACTAACCCTGTTTATTTGAACAATTCAATTAGGTCTAAGTTGAAACCTATGATCAGTAGTCATTAATTCTCATGAAATTATGTTTATATTTAATCAGGATATAAAAAACATTAAGAACAATTGAATTGAATAAAAACTAGATTATCATTCACAATAGATAGAGTTTCACAGCAATATATTTCAATCAAGGTTAATTATCACAGGCCTAATCTCTAAGAGATTTAGCAAAAGCAATATAAATAAAAGAAATTACAATGTTTTGATATTGAGAATTTCTTCAACTGATATGCGTTTTTTCCTTTGTGCATGCGTTGATGCCTTGCCTCTTCTCTGCTCTCGGGATCCGTGCCTCCAAAACGTGAATATTCTGTGCCGTAATGTGAATGTCTTTTTCCTGGCTGTGTAGCGCTTCTTTTATATGAACCAAGTAGACAACGTAATTGGTTTCTTTTTCATTTTTTACGGATCAGCCTTCAGCAAGCATCACACACACTTCGTTGGCCAAACAAATGTCAATGCCTTCTCTATTCACACCTGCCCATACTACAAAGCCAAGTGGCACATCAATTTCAATTCATAGAAGCACACCCAAGTTTTCTTTCTTTAATCATATGACTATTAAATATAATAATAATACACTGTTTGACTCAATAAATTAAAAATGACAATTTATTTAAAATAATTATAAATTAAATACTAAAATAATAATAATAGACTAAAAACTTAACTAAAAGGACTCTAAAAATAGTATATGACTGACTGTCATCACACGAAGGTGAATTCTCTCGGAGTTTATGTTTTCCTTGCTGGACTGGATTCTCATCTTGATGGAGTTTGTGGACGAATCCTCTCCACCATTCCTCTTCCAGATATCCAAACTACCTATGCAAATGTATGTGCAGAGGCTAATCGCCAAGAAACTATGCTACATGGAGCATCAAATGAAGGAGTTGCTATGATTGCGAAAAAGAATTCAACTCGGAAAAGGGGAATTTGCAAGTGCACCTACTGCAATGGCGATAATCACTTGGCAGAGAATTGCATTAAGCTCCACGGATATCCTGAATGGCACCTGAAAGGTAGAACTGGACTAAAGATAGAAAGCTCAAAGAACAATTTTGTTCCTACGAGTACTGCAGCTCCCGCCATTGCTACTGGTTTAGTTTCCCAATCATTTACCTCTAACTCTTCCAATAGTTTTTCTATTTTCACTAGGAATAGAAATTGGATAATTGACACAGGTGCTACTGATCATATGACTTGTGACCATGCAAAATTCACAAATTTGTCAACTAATAATTCTAAACCTCCTATTATTAATGCAAATGGTATTTCTTCCTCAGTCATAGGAATGGGTGGGTAGTGTTCATATATCCCTTTCCTTGTCCATTTCTAATGTCCTATTTGTTCCTTCACTAAATTCTAATCTTCTTTCGGTCGGTCAGTCAACTAACCAAGTCTCATGATTGTGTTATTACTTTCTTTCCAACGCATTTTGTGTTATAGAATATCCATACCAAGGAGAAGATTGGAAGTGGTTAAAGGAGTGGTGGAAGATTGGCAGTTATTACTTTCTTTCCAACACTTTTTTGGAAGACAACTTTCATGAGAAAAAAGGAGAAGTTAAGGCTCACCTAATGAGTGGCAACTTGAAAAAGGAAAATGAAGAAGTAATTTGGTTGTGGCATAGACGGCTAGGACATCCTTCATTTGGTTACCTTAGAAGATTATTCCCATCATTGTAATCCCTCAAGTTTTCATTGTGAAACATGTGTACTAGCCAAGAGTCATGGTGTATCATTTCCTTTGAATAATACAAAAGTTAATACACCTTTCTCATTTATGCATATTGATGTTTGGGGCCCTGCCCCTATGCCTACTCAAAATGGAATGAGATGGTTTGTTACCTTTGTTGATGATTGCACAAGGATGACCTGGTTGTATGAAACATAAGAGTGATGTAGTTAAAGTATTCAAATATTTTCAAAAAATGGTTGAAGTACAATTTTAGACTTGCATAAAAGTTGTTAGATCTGATAATGCAGGGGAATATTTTCATCAAGAATTAAAAGATTTCATGAACTCTTTGGGCATTATCCATCAAACATCATGTCCGTATACCCCTCAGCAAAATGGAGTTGTTGAGCGAAAAAATAGACATCTATTAGATGTTACCAGATCATTGCTAATTGATGGAAATGTTCCCACCTATATTTGGGGGAAGCTTTGAGTTCTGTTGTCTATTTAATTAACCGAGTTCTCTCAAGCATTTTGAATTTCAAGAGACCATTGAATGCCTTGCTGACCACTGCACCTTACCTCCAACTGCTCACTTGGAACCACGCATTTTTGGATGTGTTATCTATGTCCATTTACACTCACAGCAGCGTACAAAACTTGAACCACGAGCTATGAAATGTGTGTTTGTACGGTATAGTATGACACAAATGGGATATCGAGCCTATCATCCAACAACTAAATGATTTTATGTTTCTATGGATGTTACATTTCATGAGGGGTGATGAGAATGATGAATTGAAGAACCATAATACTCAGGATATAATGTCCCTCCATTTCGAAATAAAATCCAATTCCAATGCAACTCAAGAAATGGAAGTTGAACCAAATACACCTTCTGTTGGTCCTCAAAACACTGACAGTACAAGACATCCCACCGATCCAATGCCCCTGATCCAATCCACTTCAGAACAATCACTTGAGGTATCATCAAATATTGACACAATTATGCATGAAGTTGAAGTCGATGCGATTGATGAAAATCAAAGTGCATCCAGTGATACATCTGAATTGAGTCAATATCGTCTTCCACCCCAATCAAACCGTGGACAGCCCAAAATTTGTTATGAACCTGATCTAAAATCTAATACCAAATACCCTATTGGAAATTATGTGTCATCTCACAAGTTATCCAGATCATATGGTTTTTTTGTGTCACAATTATCTGTTGTCTTTATTCCTAGTGATTTACAGGAAGCTCTAGCAGATCCAAGATGGACGCAATCTATGTAAGAAGAAATGGCAGCAATAAAGAAGAATAGTACGTGGGAACTTGTTCCATTACCTAAACACAAAAAACAGTAGGATGCAGGTGGGTTTTCACTATTAAGCACAAAGCGGATGGAACTATTGAGAGATACAAAGCTCGGTTAGTTGCCAAGGGCTACACTCAATCTTATGGGATAGATTCTCAAGACACATTTTCACTTGTTGCGAAACTAAACACTGTGAGAGTACTATTGTCGCTTGCTGCAAATCTGAATTGGCCTTTCTTCCAATTTGATGTTAAAAATGCATTTTTTTCATGGAGAATTGTGTGAAGAAGTTTATATGGACCCTCCTCCAGGTATATCTGAATACTCAACTAATTTTATGGTGTGCAAGCTGAAAAAGGCTCTTCAAGGGTTGAAACAATCTCGAAGAGCGTGGTTTGGTAGATTTACCAAATCCATGAAGAATTTTGGCTACAAGCAAAGTAATTCAGATCACACTTTTTATAAGACAGAGTCAAGGTAAAATTATTGCCTTGATTATCTATGTTGATGACATGATTGTAACGGGAAATGATTATGATAGCATGAAATATTTGGCTTCTGAATTTGAGATGAGAAAGCTTAGAGACTTAAAATATTTTCTTGGAATCGAAGTGGCTCGATCAAAACATGGAATCTTCTTATCCCAAAGAAAATACATCCTTGATTTGTTGTATGAGACAGGAATGCTTGGGTGCAAACCAGTAAACACTCCCATTGAACAAAATCACAAGTATTTTCTATGTTCAAGTGTAGCCTATACCGACAAAGGGAGATATCAACGACTTGTTGGAAAGTTAATTTACTTATCTCATACTAGACCCGACATAGCATATGTAGTGAATGTGGTGAGTCAATTCATGCATGACCCACGAAAGCCTCATGTGGATGTTGTAGAGGGAATTTTGAGGTACTTGAAGTCTACTCCTGGTAAGGGAATATTGTTTTCAAAATATGGTCATCTTAGAGTAGAGGGATATACTGATGCTGATTGGGCTGGTTCAACAGATGATAGAAGGTCCACTTCTGGATATTTTACTTTTGTGGGAGGAAACCTTGTAATTTGGAGAGAAGTAAAAAACATGTGGTAGCAAGGTCTAGTGCAGACGCAAAATTTATAGGCATGGCACTTGGAGTTTGTGAACTGTTGTGACTTTAAACTTTGCTTGAAGTTGAAGATCTTGGATTCGAACCAAAAGAAGAAATGAAGCTGCATTGTGACAATACTTCAGCAATAGAAATTGCTCATAACCCTGTGCAACATGACATAACAAAACATGTTGAAATTGACAGACATTTATTAAGGAAAAACTTGAAGCTGGGATTGTTGCCTTTCCATTTGTGAAGTCTGAACACCAACTAGCAGACATTCTTACCAAAGGAGTATCAAGGAGTGTTTTGGATGACTCTTCTCACTACTAGAAAAAGCAAAATTAGCGAGGGAAATTAGTGACGGAAAAAATGAAATTCCTCACAAATTCCTTAGTCGCAAAATTTAGTGATGGAATTAGAGAGGGATTTCATGTTTTCCCTCACTAAATATCCCTCACTAATTTTTGTTTTTTTAGTAGTGTCTGTCAAGTTCGGAATGCATAATATCCATGCACCTACTTGAGAGGGGGTGTTAAATTAAGTTAGTGCTGTAATTAAGGGTCTGTAACTAAGGAGTCATTTAGTTTAACTAAGGAGTCATTTAGCATATAATTCTCCTTTAAATATCTTATGTAATTATTCTTTTCAGTTATAGAATCTCAAGAGATAGGGAGATATCGTAGCTTAATTAGAGGGTTCATATATGTATAAATAGACCCTCTATTATCAATAAAAGACATACCAATATATTCATAAAACCTGCTACTTTTACAGAGATTTTCTTAAATAACACAAGCACCCTTCTAATTTTCGAAAACATTAATCTTCCCTCATTTTATCCATTTCAATAACTTTGTAAATATACAATTTAATTTCAGTCACTTTGGTTTGTTTGTATATGTTTTCTATTCTCACAATTAAGTTAAATGTGATTTTTTTCTTGATTTGTTTGTATCTGTTTTCTCTTTTCTAAATTAAGGGAAATGGTTTTTTTTCTTCTCGCAATGGAGAAAAAATTACAACATTTGTTCTTACCACCAAATAGAATCAAACATAGGCAATTACAAAAGAGATCAAAGGAGAATAGAAATGAGAAGAGTTTTGGTGGATGAACATTATGGTTGATCAATGACAAGGAAATAATCTTCAATATATCCATTTTATTACATTAGAGTTTAAAAATTAAACCACCATGACTGCGGAACAATAAGTTGAGAAAAATCACCAAGTAAAAAAGGGAATGAAAAATGGTCGAAAAATAAATGAATTCATGCTCATATGAAGAAGTCAATTGCTCAAAATAAATGGAATTAATAAAGTTTAAACATGTTATATTGTAAGAGAAGTGATTGTCAATTTGATAAAAAAAAAAAAAGGTAGATTAATATTTAGTTAAAAAATAGAGCGGGTGTTTGTGTTATTTAAGAAGATCTTAAATGATGTTAGTATAATTTGTCCATGATAAAATCATTGAAATAATTGTTATTACATGTTATGAAATGGTAAACTAAAAATATGTAGAAATATTTAAAATAGTAAAGATTTCATTATTGATAAAGATGTTGTTATGAGTTCCTTGTATGAAATGTACAACAATACTATTAGTGGCTCATTTATCATGTTTTCAATATTTTTTATAGTCATCATTCTAAAATATATAATAATTAATAATCTACAACAAAACAAAAAAAATTTATAATATGACATGGTGGCCCGACTTCTTTATAGTTCTATGTTGTTTTCAGATATGTTGAGATATGTATGTTTCAAGGTGTTTTGTTTGTCTACACTTTGGTTCTTCAAGCTCGACTTCATGCTTGTTGATTTGTTTAGGGAGTTGTTGGCACTTGAATTTTGATACCGTGCTGACGGTCGATCCATTAATTGTTTTTCACAGAGGTTCACTTTTTTTTGTAACCTGGTTTCACGGCCGTGTACAGGTTCGCTTATTGATCAATGAATTTTTGTTACGATAGATTTTGGATAGATTTGGGTCGATCCACTTGGTGTGATTTATTGTGTGGTATCCCCGTTTTTTGTTGTACCTGAGTCAAGTCTAATGTCATCAGTCTCTTTATCTATTTCTTTTTATTTAATATAATTTTTTGTTGACTAAAAACAAATAAAGAAAAAACAAAGGCAAATTATTTTATAGAAAAGAAACAATCTTGAAAATGTGTAATTTTTTGAAAAGTGGGTATATGCCTTGTAATAAATATTTTGTAATCTTTTTTTAACTCTTTAGATATTTAAAAGTTGAATTATAGGAAATTTTGTTTTGATTGAGATTAAGATTAAGTTTGTTTGTTCTTTAAAAAAAAATTAAGTTAGTGTGTTTTATCGAGTAAGTTTGTTTTAATTTGTTTTTAAGAGAGAGAAAATAGGGGAAGGTTGAAGCAAAAGACACTAAATAAAGATATAATTTTGATGATGTGTCAAAAAATTAAGAATTGATAAAATTGTATTTTTGGTAGACATTAAATTTCATAATTTGAGAATAGATAAATGATTGAGTTAAAAAAAGATTACAAAATATCAATATCTTTAATATTGAGTTTAACTTTCAAGAACTGTTCACAATGGTTAGAATTACTTACATTTGATTGCATTTAATGCTGATCTGATATTTTCTACCTGCGGTTACTGTTCATTGCATATTTTATTTTGTTTAATCGATTAATATTACAAAAAATTCACTTGAGAGACTTTATTTTCTATGATGTCCATTCTCATTTAATTATTTGTTGTTTTCCACTTACAGCTGTGATTTCCAAACTACTTCCTCCGATCTTAAATGTAAGAAACTTTTCACTTTTTAAGTTCATTCAATAAATAATGTATGTAGTTTATAATATAGACTACATACATCATTTATTGAATGAATCTAAAAAGTAAAAAGTTGTTTACATTTGAGACGGGAGGGAGTTGCTAATGCTAGCTCTGTATGTGCAGTCTACAAAAGTCTACAAATTCTTCCTCCTACGATTAAAATTGAGTATAATAATATTCTAAAAAAAATTCATAAGGGATGTCCCACGAGAAAAACCTACATGAGAAGATGGGTGACGATCTAATGTAATTTAATATACTTTCTCCGGTCACATTTACAAGCAAAAAACAATTTGTTAGGTACATTTAATAATGGCTTAATTGCTATTTTCGTCCCTTAACTAATTTTTTGGTATCGCTTTGGTCCTATAATTAATAAAAAATCCGTTTGAATCCTTTAAATATTTCTCCGTTACATAAATTGGTCCCTTCCGTTAATTTTATTAAAAAAACGTTAACTCAAGCACACGTGTCATTTTTGCACTGGTTGGAATTTATATTCATCTTCTTCCTCCTCACCTTCATCTTCTTCAACAAATCTTCATAAAACCTTCATTCACCTTCATACAAACCTAGAAAAAAAAGAAAAAAAAAACTTAAACAACAAAACTCATCAAATAAAACTTTACCTTTATCATATGAAATCCAAATCTAAACCCTTTATCATTTTAATTTGTGAATTTCTTTAA
>Ga0315913_1003873_pt1 | contig 18023 bp, 9 predicted proteins | sample MpolsnodulesMG_FD_207736 | JGI IMG/M metagenome (GOLD analysis project Ga0315913, IMG submission 207736) | Medicago polymorpha root nodule microbial communities from Los Angeles, California, United States - small nodules | ecosystem: Host-associated > Plants > Roots > Nodule | place: USA... | reverse complement strand
GATTTTTGCAAAACTTCAAAAAACCCCTTGAAATTGTTAAACATTAGTCAATTACCCCCTTCGTCTGTTTTGGCTGTTACACCATGTGACATGTCAGTTAACTATATACGTGTCACCTCCACGTGGACTGAAAGTTATGCCACGTCATAGGGGGCTAATTGACCCTTTTTTTTTAAAAAAAAAAATTGCTTTTTTTTTTGTTTAAAATCTATGTGATTATAAAAATAGGCAAATACCCCCCTCAACTTTTAAGAAAAGATATACAATGTAAACACAGTATAGATAAAATGCAGTATATTGTATGTATTCACAAGTTCGTTACCTTCTCCAGTAAAAAATGGTCCTTCAAATAGAGGTGAAGCTTGATAATTAATACTGAAGAAACCCTTGTGTTTGAATGTCTGGCTGAATATTGAGATAATCTTGATTAAATGTAGTCATCAAATCAGCCATTCATTTCCATTAATGATGCTCATAATGAATTTTACTCAATTGCACAAGACAGGACAAAGTTTTCTTTCTTAGCATAAAGTCCTTGCATGCATCAATGACATGCACTTAAGTCAAGCATTTAGTACAGATGATCTTAGTTCATAGGCTTGAACCACAAAGCATTGACTTCCACAAAGCTTGACCTTGCTCTTGATGCAGAGCCTTGTCTTTATCTATGACACAAATATTCATTTCTAGGTCCAGAGTGGTGACTTGGTCCATAGGCAGAACTTCATTTACTTAAAATTTCATAAACACTTAAATGTATATTAGATTATCTTTATTGTTCTCGTATGTTTGTTAAGCGCTTCTAGTCTTTAACCAATATTGGTCTAACAATATAGCCTAAAAATCATTCAATTGTACTTTTTAAATTATAAATAAATATAATGTCACATCTTCTATGTGTTATTTATACAATTAGTTGTTTTCTTAATTTATTATGATTTATCTCTTCAAGAATTTTTCTTCTATCTATTACGAAAGGCCAAAATGTGTTGTGTGTTTATGCTCTTAATTTAGCGAAAAAATAATATTAATTAACTTTAATAAATGGCTTCTTGAAACTCCTAAGGGATAAAAAATTCATAATTGAAGTTAACAAAGCATGAAATTTTTACTTATAAAGTGATCAAATAAATTCTATATATTACATGCAAAGATAGAAGAATATGTCTCTAGTTGGTATGTTTGTTTATTCTTTGATCATCTTTCTCTTCCCATCTCGTGTTGTAACCAATAAAAGTATGTTGTTTTTCACACTATTTTTAAATTTTTAATTTATCTTTTACACAATATTATATCGCATCTTATGACATCTTTCTTTCTTATTTCTCAACGTAGTTGCAATTTATTGTGTTTCTGACGATGATTGTCTCAAGACATTTACACCTCTTGATTTGAAGTGTGTTGATAATGTTTGTGAGTTCAACTTGTAAGTATATATATAATTTTTGTCTTTGTTTTTACATTTTGATTTATATTTATGCAGCCTTTCACGTTCTAATAGAAGATATTAAAGAACAACATCAATACATAATAATAATAATAATAATAATAATAATAAGCTACTTTAATAAATAAATGCAATATATGATTATGTAGATTAATTATTTATTCTGCTTTTACACGTAATATGTATTTAAAAAAATCATTTGAAAGAGCTAAACTTAATATTTCCTACGATAAGTTCTTACAAAATAATTTATCATACTCATTATAAAGCACATACCTTTGTTGGGTGAGCTTAACTTCTTAAACGGATATTAGTTATCTTGAAGGATTAGAGTTTGAAGTTTAAAGAATACCTTGATTTAATAAAAAAAATTGAACGTAACATTAAACTTATTATGTGTATAATTTATATTTTTATCATAGTCATAATATGTAAAAGTCAAGGCAATAATGTTTCTTTTGTCATCATTTAAATCTTAGTAGATAATGTTTTCAAGACTTACGATATTGACAAGTTAGGATTCTCTACATTTATTAAAAAAGATAGGGAGCCCAATCTCTATGATTTTAAATTGTATAAATGATATAATTGCATACATTTTAAAAATTAGGGGATATTAATTAGACATTTATACACAAAACCAACTAATAGCGATATTCATGTGTTTTTTAAGATATGAATGTGATCTCTACTTTGTATCAATCACGGTAGTCATCTGACAAGACCCCGACTTTAAAGTTGCAATTAACCAATTTAAATCAAGAAAATAATAATTCTTCAATTTATGAATTTATAAACATATTTATAAAATTGTAACACAATGATTCAAAATGGTTTATATATTAACATTTCTTATGGGATGTTAAGATATGTCACGTAAAATAAACATATGATCGTCTGTCTTGATGACACATCAACTCCGCATCACCATAAAATTATACGACACATTAAATTCATTCATTTAAATATCAAGCAAGACGCAAAAGGAAAAGAAAATATAGAGAGAGTGAATTAGTTGATCTAATTCAGAACAATGCATCATCTTTCTAATGACTTTCTCTATCTCATTTTTTTTGGGTGCAATATGTGTATTTTGTCTACACACACACTCCAACCATCATACATGAATTTTGTTTGGCTTCATAGAAAAAAACCATTCAATGAGATTCTGTTAAACTCACTTAAAATCAGTATTGCACAATTCTTTGTTGACTCTAGTTTTAAGTTCTCTAACAAAGGAACAACACCCACTAATCCCAACACTACGATAGTTTTCAATTAGAGTGTCAATTAATTATTTTAGAAAGAATTCTACTTTCATATGATCAATATAATGGAATTTTAACAGCATAGCCAAATTATATTTAAAAGGCAAGACATATATAATTGGCAAAATATCTCTAGTAGTACTTTAAGTTAGATGTCTTTAACAAGTTCTTTAACAAGTTGGTCATTTATATTTTTTTTTTGTTAAATTCTTTTCCTTTAAGTAATATAGTATTTACGGTGTTACCAATTGCTTCAACCAAGTTTTTTAAAAAGTTCTTATGGACTATTTAGTGTTGGGTAGAAAATTCAAAAGTGCTTATGACATCAAACATGATTACTTACGCAATTTTTTTTTCATCAACAATATTATATCAAGTAATCAATCAATTTCGTTTTAAATCAAGACTGAATAATATACCTATCAACCTTAGTTTTGATAGCAATAAATTTGGGCATACTAACTTAAAATTAAGTTTCCACATAAACGCTTTTTGACTGAGTTTAATGAAAATAAGATCATAGTGTAGATATTTTCTAACTTAAATGACCAATTTGTAACAAAAATATACTTAAAGGATGAAACTGTTATAAATATCTAACTTAAAAAATCATATAAGATATTTGGCCTATCTAATGCATTAAAGATAGATCATGAACATACCATTTAAAATTTTGAGAGAGGAAGTTTGAGAGATAAACTACCCCCGTTACTGTCTAGGGTTTTAAGTAAGGATAATCGTCTAATGGACAACAATTAAATAGAAAAAAAATGTAGAGGATAGTGATCTCATATTGGGCTTAATAGAATGGTCCAATTTGTCACAATTTTTTCAGAAACAAAATCCAACACATATTCATCAATTAATGAGTGTTTGATAATAATATACTATAAATTAATAATAATTTATTACAATTTATAATTTTCAAGACATTAACATTTATTAATTAAATAATTAATCTAAAAGTCTCATATTTGGATGACAATAATTAATTACAAATGGATATATGAATTTTAATACTAACACTTTAAACATGGTCAAAACACTTGTCTATGAAAATAGAAGTTATATTCAACATTGCATAAATTTGTATTCGATAGGGAAAACAATTCATAAAACTCAAGGACTTACAATTTATATAACGAATGATGAATTTCAAGTAACATATATAAGTGTAGAGAAATATTTTATCAAACAATGATCAAAACATCTAAAAATGTTATAACAAACTCACACATCAAAAGAGTTATTCAAATCAATTTGAATTACAATACTTTTGTATATAAGTTTGTGGTTAGTAGTTCTTCCTATGGGTTTTCAATTTCTTAAAGGTTACATAATATCCAAATTGGTCCAACAATAGAAATTACAAATAGACATATCATATCACAAGATTAACTTCATTTAATCATAGGTACCTTCTTACCCCAATATAATACTCGGTAAGAGCATTTGTGTTATATTTATACTTGAATATTTATTAATTCACATAATTTGAAATGTTGGTGAAACATCAACAGAATGTAATTGCATGCTTATTGATTATTGTGCATTGTCTAACAAATCTAAGCATTCAATTATGATGCTTATCTAAATTGAAATATTTTATATATATATGATAGCTGAGTTTATTATATGGTTTTATGTCTTTATTTTTCTTGATGAATTATTTTATTTTTTGTGTGATTGTAATGTTATTTTACTACTTTTTGTTTGATTTTGATTTATAGGAGATGCAAAGGAAAATGTGGAGAAAGGGATGAAAAAGTTGTATTTGTCAAACCTTTAAAGAAAATGGATCAAAAGTTGGTTCTTGAAGAACAAGGCAATGCAAGAGAGGTGAAAATTCCAAAGAAATTACTATTCGATCGTATCCAAGTCCCAACACGGCCTGCAACCAAAGACCAAGTAGAAGAAGAAGATGATTATGTCGATGAAGAAGAAGAAGAAGAAGACGATGTTGATATGTGGTTCAACCTTCCAGATGTTGTTTGCCATTAAAAAACAAAATTATACTATACTAAATACACATATAAACAAAAAAATGTACTACAACATTACTAATATGTCGAGATAATTAAAAAGTTTAAACACACTTTTCACCCCCTAACTTTTAAAATGTAGTGATTTTGGCCTCCCATTAAAAAAAAATGTCCCCCTTATGTTTAGACCCTTTTGCAAAATACCAGTTTTGACCTGGTTAATCCTATGTGTCATGCCACATAACTTAAAAAATTGTCAGCTGTGTATTTTCTTAATGAAATTTTTTTGAAAATCCACACGTGTATTTCTAGAATTTAAAAAATAAAAAAAAGGAAATCATAAAAAGAGAGAAGCATGTGAGTCTTCTTCCCCAGAACAATCAAATCCAAAGAGTTATCAATATTTTTCAATTCCACACTCGCTTTCAAATTTCTCTTTCAAACTATGGCACAATCGTCAACGTCGCCCAGATTCATTCCTTATCACGATCACATCCTCATCAACCCATTGATGATTTTGCAAAGAAAAGTCGATTTAAGTGATTCACCATCCCATGTCTCAAATTCTTCAAGCTCAAATTCACCATCCTAGATCTCGAAAGCCTTATCCCATTCATGTTTTACTAGTTTTTACCAAGATGGGCCTCGTCAACAACACGCCCTAACTGCTCAAGGCTCTCCGGCTGGTGAAAATTACACGTTTGAATCTCATGGATCACACTCCAATTGGAAACAGTGTGGAGATCCTCCGACAATGGAGCGTAGAAGAAGATCTGAGTCTTCTAGTGCGTAGCGGAAGATATGCTTTTTCTCCCAAACTAAAACCGAGAAAAGAAAATGTTTTGCTTTTTTTTTTCAATTACAGAAGTTGATTTTCAATGAATGAATAAAAACCCAAAAAATATTGTTGTTGTTTGGATGAACAGTTGGATTAAAGTTGTTGTGGGAGAAATGAGTGTTGTTGTTGTTACTGAGAAAGAAGAAAAAGGTTCTTGTTGTTTGAAAGATAGAGCGATTATGAAGATAAAGAGGTTGAAGATGAAGATATTTTGCTTTCTTTTTTCTCTTTCTTATTTTCAATATTGAATTTTACTTTTCTGTGTGAATTGAAGGTGGTGATGAAGAATGAGTTGTTGATGAAGATTTGTTTGAGAGAAGTTGATGAAGATCATATGCTCTTTCTTATTTCTTTTTCTTTTTGATTTATTTAATTTCATTTATATATGTGGCTTTTTTATTTATTTTTTATTACGGAAAAATACATGTGGCGTGACATGTAGGATTGACTTAGTCAAAATTGATGTTTTATAAAAGAGGCTAAACATGAGGGGTGACTTCTTTTTTTTAATAGGGGGCTAAAATTGTTACATTTTTAAAGTTAAAAGTAAAAAGTGCGTTTTTTTTTATGGTGGCCGGGATTCGAACCCCGGACCTTGCATATATTATGCATTGTTCATACTAACTGAGCTAAGTTGTGCGTTTAAGCCAAATTAAAATATGTTGAGATATTTATAAAATAAAAAATTCAAATAAGATTATGGTTAGAAGTAATTTAAAACAATATAATTACACGTAGTCTTATTATTAATATAATAAGCACAAAAATATAACAATAACTACTGGCACATATTATACTCATAAAGTCATGTAAAACAATAATTTTTTTTTTGTTGAGTAAATGTAAAACAATAATAACTAGTGATTTTCCTTCAAAAAAAAAAAAACTAGTGATTTATAAAACAAATACATATAGACGTATGAAGGTGATTGCTACTTTTCCATCAGTTTTGATACTTTTTCTTTCATATGACTCTCAATTCTCGACATACTCTCTTGTGTTTCTCTCTATCTTGGTTTTTAACGAGATACTCCCAAAAAAATTGAAAACTTCCAATATCTCTTACAATTTTCTCCCTTATTTCATTCATTCTTTCTATTTTCTCCTTTTCTCTCACTCTTCTTTCACGACCTCTTCTACCTTTTCTTTCTATGCAGCCAATCCATTCAAGAAATTCTTTAGTTTGTCTATGTACCAACCTATCAAAATATTCCATTGTGGCTTGTATTTTTGCATACAATTTTTTTATATATGATGCAAATAGAACGTAAACTTGAAGGAATTGTAAGAATGAAAAATTTCTCCAATACAACTTGATGGCTACCAAAATTCAAGCATGGCCATTTTTTCACAATTATTTTTTTGACAAGTTTTTCACAATCATTTGTTTGTTAAAGATTTGTAAGAAACATGACCAAAGTTGTATGAATTATGATACGAGGATTAAAACATTGAAAGAGATATTGAGCAGAATGTAAGAAGTAATGAAATGGATGACGCCACTCTCTTCTATACATTGTTGATGGTTTTGATTAGATGTTGAAACATAAGTAGAATTTATGTGTCTAGGTAGCTCATGTGATCTTGTCTTCACAATCTTATCTAGATTGCATTGTTTTAAACTAGCTTGCATTCATTCACCAACGGTTGGTTTTTTAAATTTTCATGTTTTCAGAAAGTGAACCATTTCACTTGTGAATTGTTTCACTTAGTCAGAAAGAGTAAGTCAATTGTTTCACTCTTCAAACTAAATCGTTTCACTTCTTTTTCAGAAAAGTATTTGTATATGTTTTTTTATGTCAATTATTTCACATGTCTTGAAAACAAAAGGAAAATCATCTCACTCCTCAAAGTGAATCGATCCACTCTTATTATTTTGGCAACATATTATTTAACTTCATTTTCTCACTCGTCTCAAAAACTTATATAAGGGAAACACCTCGCCACTTCTAAAAACATGAATTATTCACAATCAACATTCTACTATTTCAAAGTTCTTAGATATTGATTTTGAAGATTGAGAAATTATGAGTTACTTGGATATGGATTCTTGGTATGTATGTCAGATTGTGATATCCTAGGGTTTTACAGTTGGGGGCAATTGATGTTAGATAATAAAGTATTGAGTTTAAGCTATTGGACTTTTATTATATATTCTCTTATAATCTTTTTTTTTTTGACAGGAATTCTCTTATAATCTTTTGTAATGGTAAGATTTTGATATTATATGAGACCCTAGCTGTCTTTGTTGTTCCTATTCTCTCGTTCTCTATTTTGTATCTGTTAAAATAACATGGTATCAAGAACATGTTTTGATCTGCTTTCAAACACTAGTCTCTTCCGCTGTTGAGTTCCCAAAAGATTGGGAGTGCTCTCTGATTGATTTAATTTCTTGTTCAGTGATCTCATAATTTTATTTTTGTTTGGCGAATTTATGAATTTATCATAATTCTTTTATGATTGGTTTTATTGATCAAGAGTTTGTTGATCTCATCCATAATGGTTGCTCCCGTGATGTCTTTGTTTACGTTATTCATAATATCTAGAACTAGAATCATGCACCACTTTGCTTTTGACGAAACAATTTGTGTTAGATTGTTGCTCATGATGATTTGGAATTCGGCCAATTAGAATATGATGTTGAATGGATATGCAAAGACCTTGTTGACAAGGCTATAGAGTTGTTTGACGGGATTTGTGATAAAGATGTCAATTCTTGGGTGTTTTTATTGTTTGGGTCTCTTTATTTATTTGTTTGTGAGTCTAGTATTCTGTTTTGTGGGATTTTTATTTGAGTCTTCGTGTGTTTTTTTTATTTTTTTTTATTTTTATGTTTTTGTCTGGTTAATTGGTTGTTTGTCTCTGGTTGCTTTGATTCAGCTTGTCTTGGTTCGTCTTGGTTTTTCAATATGTCTTGATTTAGTTTGGTTCAGTTTGATTTGGTTTCGTTTGGTTTAATTTTTTTGGTTGTTGGGTGAGTCAAGATAATGTTCACAATTGGTTTGTTTGTTTGTTTGGTGGGTTGGCTTTGTTTGGTTCAATTTTTTTGGTTTTGGGTGAGTAAGATAGTGCTCACAATTGGTTTGTTTGTTTGTTTGGTGGGTCAATTGCTCACATTTTGTTTGTTTGGTGGGTGCTCGCAATTTTGGTTTGTTTGGTGGGTCAATTGCTCATATTTTGTTTGTTTGGTGGGTGCTCGCAATTTGTTTGTTTGGTGGGTCGAGTGCTCACACTTTTGTTGTTTGGTTGGTCGAGTGCTCACACTTTGGTTGTTTGGTGAGTCGAGTACTCACAATTTGATTTCTTCTTCCCTTTTGATTTTTCTGATTGATTGCACTTCTCCCCCTTTTGATTCTTCTGATTGATTGCACTCTCCCATATGAATTCTTCTGATTGATTGCATTTAAGGCTGACAATGAACCGAACCAACTCAAAAATAGTTTGAGACTTGATTCGACAATTGAGTCGTTGAACTTGGTTCATGAACCAAACGAGCCGAACTTGAGTTGAAAATTAAGCTCGTTGAACTTGAGTTAAGTATGGTTCGACTCGTTTGATTCATGAACCAGATCGATATATATATATATATATATATATATATATATAAGCTTCTCCCAATATTTGTGTACTATATTTTATATAAATTATTTTTAATTTGATTAAGAATTAACCAGAATTATAATAAAAGAGAAGAGATAGGAAAAACAATTTTAACGAGAATTATAATAAAAGAGAGGGGAAAAAATACTAATAATTGCGCAGGTTTTTAAACCAATATGTGCACTAAATAAGTCCCACATCAGAGAGTTTTAAATCATTAGAGAGGAGATGCATATATAAAAGAGAATTGCATCACCAAGTAAAACATGTATTGATAGCATACGGGCATACGGTGCACAGTAGGAAATGTAAAGTGCCTAGAGTAGTTGATATGCTCCATAGTTTTATTATAATTATATTATATGTTTGCTCATTTAAAAAAAAACTTTTGAAATATGTAATTCGATCAAACGAGTCGAACCTAATGAGCGAACTGAGTTGTTCGTGAACTTTAAATGAGCTGAACTCGAGTTAAAAAAAGTTCGTATTAAACTTGAGTCGAGTTTCGAGCTGAATCAATTCTTATCAAATTGAGTCGAGCACTGAAAAGTTCGATTCGACTTGACTCATTTCCAGCCCCAATAGCATTTCACTTCTCTCTATTGATTCTTTTGTTTGGACGATTCTCTCTTTGACTGGTTGATGGTGGTGGCTCTTGCTGCTCTCTATACGATGATAACTCACTTTAGTTGTTGTTCTCCATTGGTTATGCTACCAACTGATTTGATTTATTTTTATGGGTTAATTAGTAACAAGCTTAAAGCTTAGAAAGCTTCATCTTGAGGGATAATGTTAGAACTTAATAATATTTGGTATGTTTTCCGTACTTTGTTTGACAAACTCATAATACTTCTTGTTGATGTATGAGGGTAAGTGTTAGATAATAAAGTAATGGACTTGAGCTATTGGGCCTTTATATTAGGAAAATTGCTCTTCTCCCAAAAGAAATTTCTCATTCATATAGAAACTTCTAAAACTAACCCTACGTGACTTAAGTCAAGTTCGGTAGCATCAACATGACTTAAGTAACGTTGAGTCAGCTTGAGTTAACTCACGCTCGTTACATACCAACGTAACTTAAGTCACGTTGCATCCTGTTATAGAGCTTATAAATAGAAACCATAAACCATTGATATTCAAAAACTCCAAGTGTGATTTTGCTTGCTCCAATTGTGTTTTTCTTCATTCTTGCGCCAATCAAAGTCATTTTCTTTCCCAAAATCAAGTAAGTGTTTATTATCCTATTGCATTGGCTTTTTTTTTGGAGAAATTTCAAATATTTAGGTTTTTAAGATTTGATTTGCATGTTAGTTTTTAGGATTGTTAATGATGAATTAAGTTAGAAATTGTTGTTTAGATGTTAAGCAGGAGGCTCAAGAGGAGGCCGGACCGTAGGGTTTTCCTGGGGGACTACTGACATGTCGCTTCTACCAAATTTCGGTAGACACATGGCATGTAGGCTTTGGAGGGACGCTATGGTAAGTTATGTTGTTTAATTTTATTTAATTACGCGCCAATTGATATGTTTATTTTAATTCAATTTTACGATTTAATTTTTATGTTAAAATATTTTAATCATGCGTCAATTTAATTTCGCGTCAATTTATTTGTTTATTTTATTTTAATTTAATTTTATGATTTAGTTTTTTTGATAAAATATTTTAATGACGCATCAATTTAATTACACGACAATTTAATTACGCATCAATTTAATTGTTTATTTTGAATTAATTGTATGATTTAACTGTAATGTTAAAATATATTAATTACGCATCAATTTATATGTTTATTTATTTTAATTTTACTCTTTAATTGTTATGTTAAAATGTCTAATATTTATTTTAATTATTTTTTATATGATTACATTGTTATGAATTTTTTAGTTATTCAAATGTTTATATTTTTAATGGTTTCTTGTTAGTTTAATTTTTTGTATTTCAGTTTCGTAGGACGCATAAGGTGACCCCTGCTTCGCAAAAGGAGAAGCTTAAGAGTGAGAAGCTGATAGTCCCGGGACGGGGACATGTATGTTTCTGCCAGCGGGTGGATGCATCCGGTCTTGCTCCCTCCTTCAGACTGGGTACGAGAACATCAGCCTTGCCTCATCACCGCCTTGTCAGAGAGATGGCATGGGCAGACCGACAACTTTCATATGCCCGTTGGGGAGATGACTGTCACACTAGATGATGTAGTGTGTCTTCTCCATATATATCCCCATCGTTGGGAGGCTCATGGGTCGCGAGGATGTAGGATACGAGACAGGTATAGAACTGCTACAGAGCGAGGACGAGGCAATGTCTGAGGTGAATAAACAGTGGGGTGGGTATATTAGCCTAACTCACTCATGACAGAATCCTGCGTAGGTGTAATTAGTTGAAGCATCCTGGTGATGAGGAGGAGGCGGAAGAGCTGGAAAGGACTTGGACTATGTGCATTAAGGCGTGTAATTTGTTCCTCTCGGTTGGCCTCACCATTTTGGCCAACAAGAATAGCAAAAACATTCATCTATTATGGCTGACTTTGTTGCAGGACTTGGACACGGTGCACGAGTGGAAAGAGTATATTTCACCTCTTTTGGCGAATAGTGGTTTTTATTCATCCAACAGTCAAAGGAAATAAAAAGTTGTTTGCTCTTGGGTGTAGGAGATCCAAAGGGATATTTGGGGTCGCTCATGTTAAAACTGAGGAGGCTCTCGAATTGATCGACGAAGGTGTGAAAAACATAAGAAGGGGCCGTTGAATTGTGTTGAATTTTTCGAAAACTTTTCAAAGTGCCATCAAAAAACAGTTCAAAGTTTGATCAAAAGCAGAGGTCTTATTAGAGTCTGAAACAAAGTTATGTAGAAAAATTAAATTAAACATAAAGAGAGAGAAGGGAGAAAGAGACGACACAAGGAAATTATACTAGTTCCTCTCACAAAGTGAGAGTAGTCCAACCCCCTTGCACTATCACAATATTTTCACTATAATCACACAAGATTACAATTTGATCAAACACACAGTAACAAACTTCCTTTGCTAGAACACACAAGTGTGATACTTCTACAATAAGAGTTTAATCAAATAAATGAGATTTTATGTGCACTTGATATACAATCAGAGGTGTAAGAAAATTAAAGTGTAGATGACTTCTGAATACTTAATATATTCTAAGATATAAAGTTTATAAGAATTTCGCCAAGTGTTTATGAACTACATGATTTGACAAAGTAAGAGCACATGTAAAATGATAGAAGCCTTTTTTTTTATTTTTTATTTCTTCAACTGTTAAGGTCCTTATGTAGAAGATAATGAGAGAGACTTTGTTGAAGAAGCTGTAAGCGCATCAAATTATCCTTGAGAAGCTGGATTAGAGACGTCGGGATGTTTCCTCAAATGGATAATGTCGTTTAGACTGAGTAATCATTCAAACATCGTTTGCTTCTACTAGAATGATCTGTCATTAATTTGTTGCAGTAGAAAGCCACTACTAGAAATACTCATTTTTTCTTCCTTTTCCAAGTTTTATTTTTTATTTTTGTCTTTTATTTTCTTCTGTCTCTATAATCACGCCCTATGATTTCTTCAGTTGTATTGTTGACGGGGAAGTGACATTGGTTTTGAGAAGTTACAAATTAAGATTAAACCAAATATATCAATGTATACTCTGATAATTGTAGGGATGCAGATACTCTATCATATGGAGTAGAGTTTGTACTCCAAAATTTTTGCACATTGTTAATGCTGATGTTTAGTGGAAAAGCTGACATGCTCTTTTTCACCTTGGACATACAAGAGGTCTTGAACACTTTAAATGAGGACTTAATCTTCTATGTTCTGATTTATGAGCCTATTATAATGAGGTGAGTACTAATTCTCTAAACCAAATGTAACAATTTTTTGTGTTATTTATATAGCTCCAAACATTCATGAAAATCTTTGGCATTAGGAGGTGGATTGATTTAGATTTGAAGATCACGCTTAAATCTTCTGTTTGTTCAAATGCTAACGATAGTTGGTTTCAGTTCATATGGTATGATGGATAAATGTCTTAGTGGTTCTTTGTTCTACAAATATTTAGTAAAAAAATAAGAGTATGAGCTTTATAAATAGAAATTAAGGATGAATGTAACAGTTAGCAAGTACTTCATAATTTGATAGATTCTTTTCTTCATTCTTTTCCTCATACTCTTTTCTTCTTTTTGTTTATATTTAATTCTCGGCTATATATCAATAGTGTACACTATGCTAGTTCTAATATGTTGCATAATTTTGTTTTTTTTTTTCAATTCAGGTTGGCGCATGTAGCACAATATTGTCTGCAAAATTTATGCGAGATGACAAAGAGATAGGCAAGGGTTTGTTTGTGTCTTTTTCTCTACCCTGGACGAGGTTGTTAACTATGAACAATTTTAATGGTAAGTTAAGCTGCTTTGAATCTGTAAGCCACTAAGGTGGTGTTAGTGTAATGGACTTGGAGAGGCATGAGACGTTAGGCAATTGAGTATTACAGGTTCAGCTATGAAGAGTTGTGTTTCGTTTAATTTTATTATGTTGTATGATGAGTTCAATTGTTAAACACTCTTCTGTTCTACACATATAATTCGTTCTAATCATTGGAATGTTTATAATTTGTACCTTTTACAATTTCTGGAATGCATTGAAAAGCCTTTTTTCTTTTAAATCAATGACTCACTTTCCTGCGGATTTACTTGCGAATAGTTGCTCTTTTCATAACGTTTCCTGCGGATATTCCTGCATTCTTTGCTGCGGAAGTACCTGCAAGTTTGTTCGCAGGAAAGGTGCTTGTGGGAAGGGAATCTTCTCAAATACTGACCAAATGTTTCCTGCGGATTTTTTCACATTTCCTGCGAATGTACCTTTCTTGTAGATCCTAGACTCCTAAGGAAACAATTACCCACAAAAATCCGTCGGTAATTCCACAGGAAAATCGAGAGTTTCTAGTAGTGTTACATTCTCTTTGTACTTGAATTTCGTTGTTTGTTTCTACATGTGGTCAGAAGAAGACAAATTGTACTACTCTGAGTCTGATAGTGACATTCCTTAAGATGACGAAAAACTAATTCATAGTCTTCAAATGCTTCATCCTTCAGAATCTTCATTCCTTTAGATGTTTTATTCCTTGATAAGCTGCTGAGTGAAAATCCTCTTCAGATAAGAGGGTTAACTTTCTTATTGACCTTCCTTCAAATCTTGTTCTACGTCATAGTAGCATATATTTTGCTTCAGATGCTTTCTTGTTGTAATTTTTATTAAATTTATAACTATTGTTGTTATGCACAAAATTTGTGATGCCTTGCATATAAATAGACTTGTTCTTGCTTTGGTTTGCCACCACTTACCACCGAAGAGTACTTATTCTTGCATTTTCATTTTAATAAAGTTTTCATGTCTTTACTTTGCTTGTTTTCTTTATTATGTCCATCTAGCTCATCCTTATGATGAGTGAGTAGGGAATGCATTCACCTAATCTACCTTTATTGTGCTTTAAAACAATTGGACAATCTTGCGATCGCTACTACATAAAGGGGTTTTCACATCAGCTGTTTTTGGGAAAACGCTATAAATATGGCTCCCTTTATTAGTGCTTTTTGTAAAACGCTATGCTAGCTACTCCCTTTGTTAGTGCGTATGATAAAACGCTATGTTAGGACTTTTGGAAAATAAAAAGAAAACACGGGTATATTAATTTATTTACAACAGTAAGCTTTTGAGAATCAATCTTCTTCACTCATGTTCACGCAGAAACCCTTTTCACCATTCTTCCTCCTCGACTCATCCTTGATCTTCTCCCTATCGAACTCACCTGAACCCTAACAACATCCTTTTCTCCATCGATTCCCATGTTGAACCCATATTTCTTAGATCCCTGTTTTTCAGATCTGAATAATAGTTACTGGTGGTTTTTTTATTATCGTTAAATACATCGTTAACTTCATGAGTTTATGTAATAAAAAAAAATTATTAGTTGGGTCTACCTTGGAATGATAGATCAATAGACTAAATGTGAAGTTTAGTATTGGATAGTATCATAGTGTAACTTGAAATAACCTTTGGTATAGTCAGAATTTTTTGTGGATTTTGAGAAAAATCAAACAAATTGTGTAGGTTTAGTTAAATTGGGTTTGTATAAGTGGTAAGGACCAAGTCCTTGTTAACTTATTTTGTGTGAAAAAAAGATTGTTATAGTTCTACTTATTAACTTGTTTTGGGCAACAATTGTAGGTCCTTGTTGAGTTCTCAGATCTGTGTATTAATAATTGCATATTATTCTTTCTTATTTTATTTTCTCATTATGTGAAGTTTAATGACCATCCTTTTAATAAGAATCGTCACCGTTGCAAGCAATTCTTCGCTATCACAACGTTCTCCCGCCCATTTTATTTTCTCTTTTCTATTCTTCTTTATCACACTCTGCATTATTCTTCTGAGAAAAGTGCAACTTAAATGTGTTTTAAGTCATTCTCAAGTCAGTCATCAATCATTATCATTGTATGTCGACGTCCCAAAAGATCTTAGATTATTCTCACCTGCCTACTGCCCTTTTATGTTCCTATCTCTCACATGATTTCCCTCTCTCTTTCATCATTACTTGTTCCTTTTTTATTTATGATTTTTCTTTCTTCACACACAAAATCACAACAGCCGCACTATTGCCGCTGGAGGGGATCTATACCCTTCTCTTTGTTAAAGTTGATTCAACTTTTTTTTAAAAAAACACACACACAAACATCTGAATATAGATCCCCTCCAGCGAAGAGAAGTACAAATTCTCAAAAGAGAAAACAAAAAAAAACTAAGTACATACACTACGTATAATGTAAGAAACAAACCAATAATAAAAATCACCCATACAACCTACTAATTATTTTGTGAAAAAAAAAACTACTAATGATAACAACCAAGAATATAAATGGCGTACTCTTTTTTTAGGGAATAAATGGCGTACTTATTAAGACTTATGTGTTAATATTGGAGACTTGTATGGGTGTTACACTAGGGATTAATAATATTTATTTCCAACTTAAAACAAGGGCCTGGTTTAAACAAGTTTGTTTGTTTGATTTGAGCTAAAAAGCCTTGAAATAATTAAGACTCAAATTTATGACTAAATCATACGTTTTTCGATTTTGGCGGACCAATACATATGGGCTATCCATTTTGTTAGCTTTATTTGTATGTAAAACACACACATATATGTGTGTGAGATAATTTAAAAAATGGTTGGAATTTGTTTTTGAAATATGTAATGATAAAAAGGCCTTCGAATCGTTATAATTTATCATCACAATGAATATTTAAAATACCATTCCTTTCTTTTGCTTTTTCCATAGAAATGCAAGACTATGGATGAGATATTCTCTTTCCTAGCAAAATTCTATTTCTAAGAATCAGAAAGTGTTTCACCAACATGGCTCCATATTAAGTCATTGAGGAATGCTAACAACACTCTCTTTTGAGCACTCTCTCTAGCACCCACTCTTTTATTAGGTAAAATCAATGTGGGACCTACACTTTGGAAATGGAACCCACATATGGTGGTGGGACATACAATGATTTTACCCAATAAAAGAGTGAGTGTTAGAGAGTGCTCAAAAGAGAGTGTTGTTAGCAAATATCTTATTCAAGATAAAGATGTCGACGTCCCTTTTATGCCTTATCTAATGAAGAATCGAAAGAAACAACTAAACAAACTCAATTCCTACGACATTTGATCCAAGGGTGAACTCAATGATGCTTAAGCAACACCTTTTCTTCTAGGACCATTTTTCTTTACTTTTCTTATTTCATTTTTCCTTGCTTTTTGAGGGTTTTAGTTTGGCCCCCATCTTCCATATATATATATATATATATATATATATATTTTAATAGTGTATTATAAGTAGCCGATGATGGAACATCATATGATTTTTTTGCTATGTTTTTAGTTATTTTCTTTGCATTTGAAGGCAAATTAGAAGTTATTTAGAGGAGTTGTCAATGGTTTGAGGAACAAATTGTAATTTTTTCATTCAAGTCATTGTAATTTACTTTTATCCAAAATCATGCAACTACATAGGTGTTTTGAGTCTTTTTAGTGAGAAATCAAGTGAAGGATTAAATATATGAATATTGAAGATCAATGGTTCTTAGAAAGTTTTTGAGGACAATAAAAGTGTACAAAATTAATGTCAAGTTCCAAGTCATTGCAAGACGGAAAAACGCTCGAAAAAGGGACGAAAACTGAAAATTGGCACACGAGGGGTTGGCTCATGTGCCCTTGTGCATGGGCCATGCGCTCCTGCGCGGGCACATGCGACATCATTCCTATTTGTCCGATACGCCATTGCACCCCACTTCATTCGCACCGCGCCTGAGCACGCCTAGGGAGTGTTGGTTGCTTTATTTTTATGTTGTTTTTAGTGGAAAACCCTAGTTTTTCTTCTCTTAACCCCTAAGTAACGATGTACCCAAAATAGAGACCCTTGCACACACATTTGTTCATTCAGAAAACTAGCGGTACAAGGCAAGATTCAAACATCAGAGCTCCAAGGCATATGATCTACATCCTCCTTTTGTTATTGTTAGGGTATGTTTTTATATTATTTTGCAATGATGTCGGTTTCCATGAACAACTAAGCCTATTTGATTAGGGTTCCAGGATGAACACCTTATTATTTGTTGCATTCAATTAATAAAGTTCTTTATTTAGTTTATGATCTAAAGTCTAATTTAATTTGTATATGTCTGTTTCTATACCTTATCTATAGATGGAGTTTAGTAGGATTAACAACCCGAATTCCATTCAAACAAGACAGTAGTGAATTGTTTAGTTTCTAAATTCAATTCTTTTAATCAAATGTAAGTATGAATTTAAGGGTACAACTCATCTTAAGGGAACGCTGCAA
>Ga0315913_1003871_pt1 | contig 18025 bp, 10 predicted proteins | sample MpolsnodulesMG_FD_207736 | JGI IMG/M metagenome (GOLD analysis project Ga0315913, IMG submission 207736) | Medicago polymorpha root nodule microbial communities from Los Angeles, California, United States - small nodules | ecosystem: Host-associated > Plants > Roots > Nodule | place: USA... | reverse complement strand
TTTCTCTTTTGTGCGATTCGTACAAGGAACAAAGAAGTTACGACCCCGAAACGGTGGGGGAATGTGTTGTTGTGGAAATGAGAGAGAAGTGAGGAGAAATAAGTGTTTTTGATTTATGAGAAAAAGTGGTGTGTATATATATATATATATAATGTTTTGGTTTTTGGAAATAAACTGGACCGATTGTTTTAATGCATGCGTAGTTGAAAAAGTTATATTCTAATTCTGATAAACTTGTCCCGGTCTCAAACATCTTAGAATTGTCTCATTACTAAAAAATTACTATTCACTCTCTAATATTTTCTTTTCGAAAATTTACTCAACTAGCAGCTGTAATACCACTAAATTTCCAAAAAACCTCTGAACGACAAATAAATTTCCTAAATGAATATTAATGACTTTCAAGGTCCAATAATATTTCATTTGCAGGCGAATTCATATTTAATTCTACCAGAATCTCAAAATCACAAAAAATGGACAAGATTAAGAAAACACAGAATCATGACATTTTACATAACGCAAGTTACATAAATATATTCATTTATATTTTCATGCTTAGCAAACATTCTTAAAACCATACTTAATCATACATAGTAGAACAACATAGCAGATATGAGTCAATTCTAGACGTCACATAGTTAACTTGCTCAACAACTCTCCCATTCACAACAATGATTTTGAAATTAAAATAACTTTTAGACAAAAATCCCATTTCCAACATTTGGAGAAATGTAATGAGATCATCTTCCCATTATAACAATGTATAAAACTCCGCTTTAAATTTTCGTGGTGCTCTTGGTCCGTTGAAAATTTAAACATCAGGTACATATCTAGCTCGTTTTTCTCAAAATCAATAGAAACAAATCTTGAAATTCCAACAACATCAAGATAAAACACAAAGCCCTAAATTTAGTCATATCTAAATTACGGGTGTTACATTCTTCCACTTATTTTGTTGTATTCATAACATTTTGTTTTCAAGTGTTTTTTATCAATATTTTTGGCTTATTTCTTTTGGTTCTTAATTATTTTATAATGGGTTATAGTATCCATTGTACTATGTTTTTCAATATTTCTTTATTTTCCATTAAAAAAATGCATGAACATATTTATTGTCCTAGTAGTTTAATCAATACTGAGTCATATAACATGTTAAAACTAATTATTGAAATGAAAATAGCTCGTTGAACAAAACAACATGACATGAAAGGGTGGTACATCTTATCTATTTGAACATGATAATATAGGTGGTACAATCTAAGGATTTTAATGAAAGACAATTTAATTTAAGTGGAAAATAGTGATCCTATTAAAGACGGGACATGAAATAAGATAAAAGTGCATGCTTTTCTTATACGAGAATTACTCTTCTCTCATTTAGAATTGTTTGTTCCCCTAAAAATGTTGAACATGAGTTAACTTACGTTCAGATATTTTCAACGTGAGTTAACTCACGTGGACACGGAAATGAGAAAAAACAAAAGAGAGAAGAGCAATTCTCTTCTTATTCATACTTCATGCAATAAAATACACACATTTGTTTGGTTTTCATGGATGCTCCACAAGCCCACCATTTATTTTGCTTTTTCTTTCTCCTCACGCCCAACCAGGTTTTTCATTTTCTCCTCTTTCTAAACCTTCTTCGTGTACTCCTCCTTCCCAACCTCCTTCCTCTCCTCCACGTCCTTCATATCCTCCTCTTACCGAACTATATTCATTTCCTCCTCCCCAATTGCCTCTATTCCCCCCTCTTCTATTTCTTCTAGCTTCTCTATGTTTTCCTCCTCCTAAAAATCCATCTTCTATCCAATTTGCGATAGTTCCCAACCATCCATCAACATTTCCTCCTTCATGGTCTCCACTATGTCTACCTTCAACTCTTTCTACCCCAATTTTGCTTTTGGAGTTTTCAGTTTCACCAACTACAAATCAAACAAACACATTTATTAAATATAATAAAAGAGTAAAGCAATTGCGGAAACAAATATATATTGATAGACACACATTCACTCGCACCTTTCGATGAATCGATTGCCATGACAGAGATGATAATTAATGAGCAAAGGAAGAACACGAAGATTAAAGGTTTAGTTTTCATCGTTGATTTAGTTAGAGTTTAGTTGTAGTAAAATCTGAATTCAATCAACATTATTTATAGTGATCATGGGGCAAGATAAATATACGAATAAAAGAGCCTTGTTAGATAATAATATAATGTTTAGTAAAAATTTGACTCATTGTGATAATAATGGGACATGAACACCTATTGAGACATAAATTCGGTTGTGTTTAATATTACTAGCAAGGTGCTTGTGTCACTTCTATTTTAGTGTTTGTTACATGTATTAGTTAAAATAAGATTTGTTTCACATATATAATAAGTATCAAAAAGAGGTAATTGTCTCTACGAAAAGTTGTGATTTTAAATAACTAAACTTACCTCAAATTGGTTTATGAGTTTGAGCTTCAGTTTGAACAATTGCATAAAATAGTTTGAGTAAACCATCAAATTGGTCTATGTTTTTGTCAGTGATTCTCAAATTAATCTCTGACTCTATTAATATTTCAAAATAATCTCTGTCTTTGTCAAAAGTTTTTCAATTAAGTTCCTTATCATGTGAAAAAAACATGGAAACATGAGTTTAATTGAGAAACTTTTGACAATATTTCAAAATAGTTTATGTCTTTGTCATGGAAGCTAGTTAAACTAGTATAAGACATATTTGATATAAAAAAATAACAACTAGTAAATTCTAAATTATTGAAAGAAAAAGGGGCATGTAGAGAAAAAAATTATTTTATAGAATTACAACACTTGAAATAAAAGAACTTAAATTTTATATATTGTAGATTTGAATAATAATGAATAGAGAAAACTATAAAATATAATAAAATATTTAGTAATATAAAAATAAGATGGTTAAATTATTTAGAGGAGAGAGAAAAAATTAGGAAGATAAATAATACATTACTACCTCCAAAATAATAATAATAATAATAATAATAATAATAATAATAATAATAATAATAATAATAATAATAATAATAATAATAATTTTTTTTTTGAGGAATAATAATAATAATAATAATGATACATTATTAAGATATTAGGAAAGGAAAAAAAATGAATTTGTTAAACTTGGAATATACACGTGATTTCTCACTAGTTTATTATAAACATTGGACCATCATACGAGATATAGCTTCATACCTCCGTCCTAAAGAGAAAAGGCCCCACAAAACTTAGAGAAGTAGATGGCTTTGTACAAGGGTTTGGGACAGAGGAGGAGGAATGACGGCTCATGTGATTCCACTGGTGTTGCGGTGGGCAGATCTGGTATTCACCATATTTTCAGTTGAAAAGATTATTTCAGTTAAGGAGTGTCCTCCCAAGTACAGTCGACACTGATCCGATTGGACCTAAGAAGATGGTTGGTTGTATGAGATCCGTTTTGTTAGGGGATTGATCTTTGTTATGTTTGTCGTAAGCCTTGCTCTATTGCATCGTCCGCCGTGGGTCGTAACCCAATCAAAGGGGGGTTGTGTACCTGCATGTGTTCTGACGCCTAAGTCTGTAAGGGGTTCAAGAAAGAGTACGGCTATAGTATGGATAAAGAGTGTCATAAATGACCCATGGCTAAGCCGGAGTATATATATATAGTGGAGAAGTAGGGCTTGGATGTCAACCATTCACCTACTAGTTATGCCTGAAGGTAAATACGTGAGTAACCGGGGTGGTCCGTAGCATAACTCTAAGACTGGTAGGTGAGGAACTCACGGCCCGTACTGTGATCCATTGAGTTTTTGAGTGTGTCTATTGTATGGTATCACCTGCTTCGTCGACTCTGGTCGGACATGAGCTTAGTCAGGTTGGGCCTTGAGCCAGTCAGAAACATATATAATTATTTTCCTTATTATTTGGTATATATATAAAAAAAAAGAGTCAATTTAATTAATTTATTAGAGACAAACAATAGTCTCGTATCTGAATGATATGTTCCAAGTACATTATTTAGTGAGTCATAGAGAAAAAACATTAAAACAATGAAGTGTGCAAAAATTATAACTAGTGTATTATAGTTGTTCTCTTTTTATGTCAAATATATACTAAAAGAAAATTATTATAAGTACTTATTTAATGACATATATTTGTGCCGTGTGTGATTTTTATAGTAAATTTTAATTATTCTCATTTTTATTTATAAGATATAAAAAAGTATCCTTAAAAAAAAGATATAAAAAAGTAAACTTAAGTAATTGATAAACATTTGTCCCTTATAAATTGTACGCCCCACCATTATTTTTAGTGATAAACTAGACCATCGACCCGTGCTAACGCACATGTCATATCGAAGGTAATAAGTAACAAAATAGTTTAGATGAATGTTATGATTGTCATATAGTATTTCATAAAAATTAGGTTAAGTATAGCGAGACGGGTTAACATTTATAAGTAAGAGATAGCGAGACGGGTTAACATTTATAAGTAAGAGATTAAGTTAAGTATAACGAGACGGGTTAACAGTTATTCCTTTTAAAAAAAATAACATAATTAGGAATATAATTTTATTTTTCTTTAGATAAACATTAAATGTAAAAGGATGGAGGGAAAAATTAGGTTAAGTAAATGCAAAAGGGTGGAGGAAAAAATTAGGTTAAAATTAGGTTAAGTATAATGAGACGGTTAACATTTACAAGTAAGAGATTTTCAAAAAACAACGTGAAAATAATGAGGTAAACAATATTAATTAATGTATTATAACTGTTCTATTTTTATGTTGAAGATATTGAAAAACGTTAATTTTTAATAACTATTTAGTGACATACATTTGTGATGTGTATGATTTTGACAATAAATTATAATTATTCTAATTTTTGTTTAAAATATATATAAAAAATAAATTAATTGATTAGTGACAAAAAATGTGTTATGTATTAAATATACGTTTCAACACACTCTTTTATGACACGTTTCTAAAATGTAAGGTGAAAACAATGAAGTAATATAAAAGAAGAAGAAGTTGATAAATCAAACGTAAAATTACACAATTCGTCCTATAATATTATTTTTAGTAACACTTTCGTCCTTTATTTTTTTTCCGATTTAGTCTTTTATGTTTTAAAATGACAATATCTTTTCATTTTTAATGAGATTTTTTCAATGAAATATTAGTTTCTTGATTTGTATGATGAAGATTTGGGTTTATTTATGAGTTTGATGAGTTTTGATGATTTTTTTGGTAAAAAAGGATAACTTTGTTGATATTTTATAACATAAAGGACTAAATTAGAACATAAAAAAGATAAAGGACGAAAGTGTTAGTTAAAATTAAGTTAAGAGAAAAATTGTTTAATTTTACCTAAATTAAAACAGATCACTCTTTAGAATGAAAAAAAATGTGTAAAAGTTTTTTTGACATAAAAAAGACATGCAGTAAAAATCTAAAAGAAGTTAATGTGGTAATTATCTCTTTTAAGAAATAAATTGGAGGAAAAAAACACTTGTCATGAATGTAGAAGACGATAATATTGTCTTTGTTGTAGTGAATTTTTGTTCTTTTGCTAAACTGAAAGTCTTTTGATTGATGACAAGTGACACAAATATATCAAGTTTTATATCAGTAACTGTACGTAGTGATCGTGGGATAGTATAAATATAAGAAGAACAAAAGAGCTTAACTAGATATTTTATAGTAACAAATTGATGGCTTATGAGAATAATGGGTCATCAACACCTATTGAGCTGTAAATTGAGATTCATTTGTTAAATTAGTTAATCTAATTTTTTAGATTACTCTTCGCCACCCTTTTTACATTAAAGTTGTTTTTGAATTTGAGTTTGAATTTGAAAAGCTGTAGAGAATAATATAAGGCAATACTTGATAGAAAAAACGAGACAGAAAAAAATATTTGCAGGAAACTATAATTTTAAAAAATTATGATTGACATAAAAAGTACTAAAATTTTAAATATTGTAAATTTTAGTAATATTTTCGACTGTTGTAAATTTTAATAATAAAGAATAGATAAAACCCCTTCCGCCGTCAACACCTCCCTTTTTCCAAATCTCATATCCAGCCATGTAGATGCTGGTATCAGTGGTGCGACGAACGGCGCCGGTCCTCCGCACCACCATCTTTCTGTTCTCTTGGGATGATTTTTTTTCTCTGTGTTTCTGTTCGTTTTTTTTATTCTAAATTTGGTGGTGTCCAAAGCTTGGTCAAATCTGGTTTTAGTTCTATGGCAGTGGTGGTTCCTCATCCCATCTTAGTTGTTCTCTGTTTGTCTGCGGTTTTCGTTCAGGGTTCGTTCGATCTGATAAAGATTAGTGTGGAGGAGGTGATGGTGGTGTTGTAGGCCTTGGGTTTGGTGGTGAGACGGCGATGGTGGTGAGACGGCGATGGTGGTGATGTAGGTCACGGGTTAGGCGGTGGAAGGAGGTGATGGTGGTGTTGTTATGGCGGTGGGAGGAGGTGATGGTGGGGATGTTGTGATAGTGGAGGTTGTGATGCTGTTTTGGTGGATCGGTGATGAGAAGAAACAGGTTTCGGGTTTTGTGGTGGTGGATCCGGGTGTGTGGTGGTGGTTTTGTGGTGCGTGGTGGTGGTGGTGATGCAGTAGGGAGACAGAGCTGTCTTGCATTGATGTTTAAACAATGGCAAAATGGGTGGGTGGGTGGTGGCCAGCAAGAGGGTTAGCGAGGTTATTAGTGTTTGCGTGGTGTGATGGAGATAGCTATCTTGCGTGATGGTTGAGGTTTGTGCAGGTGTGGTTTTTGCGTGGTGTTATGGATGGGGTAGTCGTGGGTAATCTAGATTCGGATTTTGTGGCAGCTTGTGATGATGTTTGAGGGATTTGGCACAACTTTTTGTTATGTTGTTGCGCGGAGGGTTGTCTTTGATTTTGGTGTTAGCTTTGTATTTTGTGTTTCCTTTTGTTGATTTTGATGCAGTTTATGGGCTTACAATTGAGTGCTCCTTATCTATCCTTTGTATGTTGCTACTTTACGACTCTCAGCCTAGCACTCCTGGTGCTGGTCAAGACTCATTGTGATTTTAATAAATTTTATTTTGTTCTTAAAAAAAAAAGAATAGATAAAACAATAAAATATTCTCTACCAAAAAAAAAAGAACAATCAAATATTAGAATTTTTTTTTTTTGAAACAAAATATTAGAAAATATTTAGTAAGTGAAGAAATATATTGGTTAAATTATTGAGAGAGACAGAAAAAACGAGAAAGAAATTAAAATACAATAGAATGAAAGAAAATTATCGAGAAGAAAGAAAGAGAACAATTTTAAATTTAATTTAGGGATAGAATAAGAGTGTTTTGACCGATGACAAGTTGCACCGAAATACTTTTTTTTTTGTTTTAAGAAAGTTACACCGAAATACTTAGTAACGTATTATCAACTTTATATAGTGATCATGAGACATGATAACTAGTAACATATTAGCAATTATATGTGGCAGGGCGAGCGGGAGAGACGACGGTCCATGATATTATTTATTAGGGGTACTAAAATAATTATTTTTATTTAGTAATTAGTATTATATATATGAAATTTGCTTATGTTGAAAATATATTTTTAGAGAATTTTAATTATAAATGAATCTTTTGCAACGAAAAATGAAAAAACAATATTAATTTTTTTTTTGTTGACAAATATTAAAATAATTAAAAGGTATAATTTTACTGTGTGTTGTATTAAAAAAACTATATAGAGTGATCAATAGATATGATAAATATAAGAAGAACAAATAAGATTATAGAGGAATGCTAGCAACACTCATTCTAACACACACTCTCCAACACACTCTCTTTGATTGGTTAAAACTCACATGGGTCCCACCAAATCATGTAGGTCCCATATGAATTTGGTGGGTCCCATGTGAGCTTTAACCAATCAAAGAGAGTGTGTTAAAAAGTGTGTGTTAGAATGTGTCTTGTTAGCATTTTTCAAGATTATATATATGTGTGTGTCGTATAATGACAATTTGACTTAATTATTAGAATGATGGGCCATCAACATCTATTCGGTGGTAAATTAGAGTTCATGTATGCTCCCTTTAATCCATTTAAGATCTTGAATGTAGTACATGTGGCAAAATTAAATTTAAGGGTTGAGATTTATTTAATAGAAATAAAAAACAAAGCCACTGTCCTCAGCTAATCACGGTAAACAAAACATTGTCGTCTCGTATTACGTATTTTTCTCTCCCATCTCCTTTCATCACCGTAAACCACCACGCACAACCGCTCATCGCCTCCACTTTTAATCACGCTCAATTAATCATTTTAAAACATGGACCAACTTGTATAGTTCGTCATTCACACATCAATTTTTGTAATTAGTGTTGAATATTATTCCATTTCATCTTTGTGAAATTCATCGTTTCAAAACATGACTACTACAGACTATTTTCTATCATTTGTGAGATCTAATCAAATTTTGATTTGTGTTTAGTTGTTCTTTGATTTTATAGATTTCGATGGATCAGTTTATAATGGCAGCGACGAGCCGATGATGGAAGGAAGAGGGCGATGAGGGAGAAAGGGGAAACGGCGGTGGTGGGGTGGAGGTTGTAGGTGAGGAGAAGGGAGAGAAGAGTGGGGTTGTGGGGAGAAGAAGCGAGCATGAGAAGGAGATGAAGAAACTATTTTTTTATTAAATAAAATACTTGTTCTTATTTTTAATTAAATAAATCTCAACCTTTAAATTTAATTTTGCCACATGTCTTCCATCTAAAACCTAAATGGACTGAATGAAGCATTACATAGATGGAGCATACCTGAACTCGGTAAATTAGGACGTGTTTGTCTGTCCTACTAGGTAATCTAATTTACTTATTACTAGCAAGTTGCATGTGTTTGACATAAGTCATTTCAATTTTAGTGTTTGATACGGGTATTAGTTAAAATTTATGCTTAATTATAGTTTTCATCCTCTAATTACAACTTATTCACAAAATTGGTCCCTCTATTTGGAGTTAAAATCGACGATGTAATTTTTTTTAGTTGTCATATGATATAATGACGAAGAATTATTGATACATATGAAACTATCTCAAAATTCCATAAAATCTTCAATTAAAATATGATATAACATCATTTTTAAGTTTAAAAGTCCGAAGGAGGGATTAAACTGGGTGATTATAAAATGAGATGACCAGTTTTGAGAGTGAGTATAAATAGAAGGACCAAAACTGTACCTAAATCTAAAATTTATTGAGTTATATTAAACTTGATTATTTAAAACTCAAGATTAAAATAAGATTAGTTTTATAATATAAATGTCAAAAACAAGTAATTGTCTTCTACGAAAGGTTTTGATTTTAAAAGTTTTTTTTTGAAGGCAACTTGATAAAAATTGTTTAAGGTTTTGAGTTTAAATTTTGAAAATTGTAGAGAACAATATGATATGAGAGAATATTCGATATATATAAGTAATAAATCTCTAAACTATAGAAAAAGAGAAGGAAAAGGGGGAATGTAGAGCAATAGTAATTTTATTGAATTAAGAAACTTCACATAAAAAGCTATTAAATTTTATATCTTGTAAAATTTAATAATAAAAATAAAGAAAACAAAAAAGAAATAATTATCAATGAAAAAATAGATAGTTAAATTATTGAGAGGAGAGAGAAAATATTGGGAAGGTAGGTAATAAATTACAAAATTATTAGGTGAAGAAACAAAATTTGAAATTTAATTTTTTAAAATTAACAAAGGAGAGAATAAAATTATTTTTATTGATGAAAATTGTCACTAAAATAATCAAGTTTTTTTTTTTTAACAAAACAAATGGCTACGTTTTATATGGGTACTAAAGTCTAAAATTTTCTATGTTGCAGATATGCTTTATGGGAGAATCAAAGCCCCAGTCATGGTACCTAAATGCCTGCTCACGACACATGATATGAGAAAAAAATATGTTAAAAACTCTAACACTAAAAGAGGTGGGAACTGTGGGATTTGGAGGAAATCATAAAGGCAAGATTATTGTTACATGGCTATTGGTAATAATTCTTATCTCTATCAATAATGTCCGGTTAGTTGATGAACTGAAACATAACCTACTTAACATAAATCAATTTTGTGATAGTGGTTATAAAGTGATGTTTAATAAGAACTACTGTACATTAATCAGTGACTCTGACAAATCTATTGTGTTCACTAGAAAGAGGAAAGACAATGTTTATAAAATTAATTTCTCTGAATTGACTGATCAGAATATAGTTTGTCTTCTATTAATGAGTGATGAAAAATGGCTTTGGCATAGACGTCTATGACATGCTAATTGAAGATTAATCTCTAAACTTTGCAAGTAAAAATCTGTCAAAGGTCTTCCAGACTTGAAATATCACTCAGATGCTCTCTGTGCAACATGCCAAAAGAGGAAGATTTCCAAGAAATCTTTTAAATTAAATAACATTCGATCTACCTCCAAACCTCTTGAACTTCTTCACACTGACTTGTTTGGACAAGTTAACACTGCATTTATCAATGGGAAGAAATATGGATTAATCATAGTTGATGATTATAGCAGTTGGACTTGAGTCAAGTTTCATAGAACTAAAGATGAGGCATATGATGTGTTTAGTATATTTTTGCACTCAAGTACAAAATGAAAAGGAATTAAAAATTCAGAAAGTTAGAAGTGATCGTGGAGGATAATTTGAAAACGAGTCATTTGAAAATTTTGTGAAAAACATGGAATTCTCCGTAAATTCTCTTATCCTAGAACTCCACAATAAAATGGGTTGTAGAGAGAAAGAATAGATCTTTACAAGAAATGGTTAGAACCATGATTCATGAAACTTATATGGCTAAATACTTTTGGACAGAAGTTGTAAACACTGCATGTTATGTTCAAAATAGAATCTACATCAGACATATACTAAACAAGACATCATATGAGCTCTTCAAAGGAAGAAGACCAAACATATCTTACTTTCAGAAGTTTGGATGTACATGTTACATTCTAGACAATAAAGTCTATCTAAAGAAATTTGATTTCAAAGCTCAGAAGGTCATCTTTTTAGGATACTCTGAACGCTCAAAGACATATAAAGTGTATAACTCTGAAACTAATACAAGAAAGAATCGATTCTTTTGGTGTAGACCTCACCCTTTTCTTTGCTCCACATCATCCCAAGCTCTCATGATGTTGTTAACTACATCACATGCCTTCACCTCTTTCACTTCCTTCACTTCTTTCTCATCAACTTTTACATCCTTCGACTTCGATATGACTCTGCAGTCTGTGATTCATTTATCCCTTAAATTCTTCCCAATATGAAAATAATAAAGTAAATTGGCAGTTTCAGGGAGAACTTTGATAACAACATTCATCTGAGCATTGTCCCTATCAGTGACCACCACCTTAGACATACTGAGTTTTGAGGACAAACGACCAACCAACATCACCAGAACCTAAGTAAAGTTACCTTCTTTCTCAGAGGCAAGAAAGGCTAAAACAACAGAATATGTCATGTTGGTAGAGGTAACACCAGTAATCTCCAATAATGGTAGAGGTACATATTGATTTTATAGGTGGAGTACATGACCAAAATGGTCGAAAAAGTGTTTAGCAAATTAATAGACTCTGGATGAGCGAAAAATATGTCTTCAATAGTGGTTTTCTCACAATTCGTTCTTGCAAAATATACATATTTATGCTTCTCCAACTCCGTAACCAAATATTGCATATTCGTCTTGTCATCTCTTATAGACTTTCTCCATCTAGCACGTGCATTGTACACTTGTTTTATATTCGTCACACTTTCTTTGTGTTTTCCTTCAAATACGTGAGAATATTCCTAGGCAACATCAAGCTCTTTGTCATGTTAACAACTCTTTTCTCGTCCTCCTCTCTTAGTGTACCCGCAAGGTGACTGTCTAACCTTGGCTACAAATCATGGTTGTGAACTTCATTAAGAATGGCCAACCAACATTCATTTGTCTTCTTATCAAAGTAACCACGCATCTTAAATGAACAATCACATTTCCTTAAGTAAGTGCCTTCAAGCTTCAATTTTTTCTTCATCTTTGGTAGTTTGTATACACCATTTCTTTCACATTGCAACGTCAACATTGGATTTTTTATAATGGATTTACCTATAGATATAGTAAATCCCGCTCTTGGTGTTTGTCGACGAACCTAACCAATCAAATCATCTCGCTCTTGCCATCAATCACTTGTGGAAAAAATGAGGCGGTGTTTACTTCATTATCACAAAGTTTGGAAACACCGATATGTTTCGCTTCAACAAAAGCTTCAATGGAAGGCTTGACATCAACTTAAGCTTCAATGATAGGTTTGACATCAATGAAGCTTCAATAATGGCCAGTTTCGACTCAACACCATCATCCACCACATTTTCAACCATCACTATATCCATCGAATAAAAAGTAACAAAGAAAGAAAATTATAAATAACTTATGTAACAAGCCTAAGGAAAAAAAAAAAAAACAAAACTAACGCCAAAATTCAAACAGTGACCCCCATGCAAGTTAACTCACGTTGGCAACTCAGTGTGAGTTATAACTCACAGTACGTCTAAGGCTCAAGAATGACGAACATATCAAAAAAACCAGCAAAATGTAAATAGGTTAGACGACACATTACTTGATTTTTGACGTTTGATGAGCGTAGAAACTTGCTTCTTGATGTTTTTCAATGATTTGAGCTCAAGCATTTTTACCAAAAATTTGCACTTTTGGGTGTTTTGGATGTGAACAGGGAAATAAGTGTGTGTTTGAAGTGTATAGTTGCTGGTGTTGGCCTAAAAACAGGAATGGATCGCAACGAGAGTTAACTCACATTAATTTTCAACGTCAGGTAAGTCATCTTGGGTACGTACCGAGCATAAGTTAACTCACGTTAGGGTTAGTTTAAAAAGTTTGGAGTGGAAATGAGAAATTAAAAACAAAATGGAAAAAAGCAATTTTCCAAAGTATCTTGGATCTCGTTATACATAATCCAAAATTGTTCAGTCTATGAGAACGTAGCCTTTGATAAACATTTTTCATGCTTAAAAGCCTATCAGATTTTAGCTTTTGATAGGTATTTTCGTTAAATTTTAAGCAATGCAGGGGAGTTCAAGTAGCCTAGTGGATAGAATTCACCTTTTTCAAGGTGAATAAGTGGGGTGTCAGGGGTTCCAACTCCGACCCCTGCATATAACAATGCATGTCTCTGCAAACTGAGTTATGTTCACGGGGAATTTTGAAGCATCTTTAATTGGTTGTATTAGTGAGGAGATATTTGTTGAATCTTAATTACAATTTGGCGTCTAGTTGCTAGTTAGTATCTTATATTATCGAAAGAATTAAATATTTTCTAACCTACTAATTACATATACTAACTAGGATCTATGTTTGATATCGGTACATCTGAATTTCTTACATCAAATTCTATACTTAATTTATCTTTCAAAAAGAACACATATCTTAATTTAATTTGCACTAATTCCTCTTTATTTTGCTGAACTTAATATAACTCTGAAATTGTACCAATTTGCAGTGTAGTAGTCCTTTCCACTACTATTCCCTGTAAATGTGGCAACGAAATGAATTCCATTCTTGCTTTTTTGTCTTCTTTCAAAGGATACACACAATGACCAATGAAGCCACAAACACAAGAACTAAATGAATTTAAAAAATAATAATATACCCCAAATGTAATTTTTGTTTCTGATTTTGTACAAAAACAAAATTAATATTGCATAAGATATATCATGTGGCTCATATATGTAATAAACTACAAAAACTCAAGTACTTAATACATGATATGATATTGAATCATAAATCAAAATTTAGTACTATATGAAAAAGCTAGTGCTAATTTCATGAAACCTAATAACTCAAGGTTCAAAAGGGTTATTGTTGTGATGAAGAGGGTCAGGTCCAGTTGGAACTTCTCTTGCTGAATCTTCTACTGTTCCAACAGTAACACCTTCATTTTTAAACCTTGCAAATGCAACCTAATATCAAAAGAAAAAGGACCATTTTTATTAACATTGACCAAAAAGGGTTTTGAAAGTTAAAAACTTTGGAACCAAAAAACAAAGTTTTCATCTTTTTCTTGTTACATACCTCAATGCTTTTTGCTATGTTTCTACTACCTCCTTCCATGTTTGAACGATAAATACGAGCTACAATAATGATATAAAAAACATAGTTTAGTACAAGAAAAACTAATGAAGAGTGATTTGGTTTGAAGTTGAACTTACTTGAAGAGCATTGAACAAGTGTGAGAATCACAAAGACCAAGAACAAAGTATTAACTTTCTTCATCTTCATTGTTTTAGGACAACAAAAACAAAAGGGTAGCATAAAGTTTTGATCTTTTTGTTGGTTTTTCTTCCCTTGTTTCTGGCAAGAAATGAGGAAGCTTTTTGAAAAACACTTCCAAGAAAATTGGTGTGATGGCTGAGAGAGAGAGACACTATGAAATAGTGAAATGGGTTCTGAAATTTTACTGTGGCATGTTTTGTACTGAGGTTTGAGGTTGTTGTATTTTACAATTATAACCTTTTGGTGTTGTAAAAACAGAGGAAGTAGAAAAAGACAAAGAAGGGGTAGAATTGGTATTAAAGAAGAATGTTACATAGATAGATACTGTTACGAGGTAAGGAGACGTTTGGCAGTCTGGCGCGTGTCGGTTAGGACATCGTCGTAGGATGTTGATGGCGGCGTGAAAGGTACACGTGGCTGTTTTTTATTGGTGTGAAGGTGATAAAAGCATGTTAAGATGGCCCACATTCAATCATTTTTTGTGGGGATAGTTTTTAATTTATCATACTGATGCCATGTTTTTGTCCTGAAACAACTCACCTCTTTCAATGCATTATCTTGGTCTTAATTTTATTTTTTGATTGTTACATTTTTTATGTTATCTTATAAACAATGAAAAAAAGGAAAAGAAAAGAGAGAGATTGAGATATTTTAGTTGATTGAAAGTGAAGAAGAAAAAAATTGCATTTATTTGATTTGATAAAAAAAAAATGGAAGTATGTAATTAGTTTATGAGAAATTACATCTGTAGAATCATTTTTATACAATATTTGGTACAATTATTTCTTCTTTTTTTTTCTTTTCTTCTTCAATCAAAATAAAGAAGAGGGAGGAGGAAAGTTGTCTCAAATAATTGTACAAATATAAATTCTCTTAATTTAATGTCTTGTTGAGTTTACTCTTATCTGCCTGATAGATATTAAAACTTTTTGTACAAAAAAAAACTTATTAATTTGGCGAACAATATATATAATATACACACATATGACATGTTCTAATTAGAATAATGGAGTCCAATGAGCATCATCAACGATGATGCAAATTGCATAGGATGTACTTGCAAACACTTCAACACTCAATTCGATAAGAGAGTAAAGAGTGAAAGGTTACAAAAAAGATTGTGTGTACCTTGAGTTTGTGGTCCAAGGACCATTTTATGCAACACATGGAGTGATTGACGAGACCGCCGTTGGAAGGCTGTTACAATCGGCGGGTTTTCGTAATTGTTTTGAAGGGTCATGATGGTTGGAAGCGAATAAGGCTTCATCATCATCATCATCATCATCATCATCATCATTTCTTCTTCGTTGTGCTTCCAATAAGGCTTGTTGGACGTTGACAGTCTCATGTAGTAGTTGAATTTGTCGCCTCATTTCTTCCATCTCAATTTCATGCAAAGATCTCTCTCATTTTGTTTTCTAGGTGGCATTTTGACGATGGTGGTTGGTGATCTTTTTTTTTTTTGTGAAGATCATGGTGGTGCGTGGTTGTTTTGTTGGCGGTGTTAGTTTCGCGAATAAATGACCGCAAAGTGAGGTTCTAAGAAAGCAACTCCTTGCTCTCTTAAAAATTCACTTTCCGTTGATTTCTTCGCTCAAACTCAACTCCGAGGTATCATAACCTGCTCTGATACCAAACATGGCTCAATGACAAAAGGAAATGTTGAGAAATAGAGAAAACTCTCTAATTTGCCCAAAGAACTTGTTATTGCTTCAATGCTTGAATCCTAAACACTTGGTGGTGTGCCCTATTTATACTACTCTTGTATAAGGCTTCATATTACAAAGTAGAAAGATCTAGAAGCATTTATTGCAAGAAAAGTCTAGAGATATAGATACTCTAGTTCATATGACTAGAAAGATCTAGAAAAGTTAAGATTTTCCTAATGCTTTATTTTATCTTATTTAGTAGAGTGTCTAGAAGCTTCCATAATATTCTTTAATATTCGCCATCCAGAAACCTCCATATTATTCTTCATCATCTTGTGTCTTGATCTCAAGGCTAAACTTGTATCAGACTGATATGTCTGATCATTTCCCCATCACATTTCCTTTGTGCATATAATTAATAGGGAGGAAGTTTTGGGTTTTGGAGTGGAACTCCGAATACATGTACGCATTTCCATTGTGCATTATTGTGTCTCAAGTCAAAACTTGTATCGGGACTGATATGTATGATCGTTTTCCATGCATAAGTTGTGTATTTACATCTTTTAATTCTGCTGTCGAACTGATAATGTAGTTTGTCTTTCTTTAAAATTGTCTTGATGCAGTGGTTGGTGTATATCTTGGTGAAAGACTTAATATTTATGTCAATTCTTTGGTCTGGACCTCTGCTTGCATTGGCTATAATAATCTTGATCAATATACTCTTTTCTTTATGTTACTTGATTGTGAAGTGGAAAAGAGCTGAACTAAGACATCGTGCAAGGGCTGCTCGTAGTAAGCAGGAATAGTTGATCTATAGTCGAATTTTGCTTGATTAATTGTATGATCTTAATAATTTGAAATACATCTTAAATGTGACCAATGCATAAATTGTATGATCTTAATAATTTAAAATATAGTAATTTTGAATGTGACTATGCATCTTAACTGTATGATCATCAATAGATAATTCACCGGCTATCAAATGATGATCCTCTGCGTGGTCAACATCAACGTTAACAACAATATCCTAATGACCACTAATGTTAAGTATTAAGTAACTAAATAATCTTTTGGGTGGTCAAAGTCAAGGACCTAGCGTCTAAACGTTTCTCTGGATTATTCTAAGGAAGACTCCAAAGAAATTGTCCAGACACTTCAATCCTTTGATAAAATCAAATTGAAGATCAAAGGCTTTGAGTTCTTAAATGATGTTTCAAGTAAAACAAAGTGAATATCCAAAATGTAAGAGATCATACTCAACCTAACGAAGACAACAATCATAAAGCCCAAACAGTTCAATATTGTACAAATTTATCTAATGGCTCTTTGTACTTTATTTTTGTCTCATTCTCCAACTTCTTTTTCAACTATAGTATTCTCTCCTTATAAGAGAGAAACTATGGATAGTGTGAAAATTGTTGATCTGCCTGAAGTCATCATTGATCTACTTGAAGACTTCAAGAGAAAGAAAGACAAGTGTTGGTGTTCAAAACACCACAATTAAAATGTAAAAGGCAGTGTTCTTGAAAGAGAAAAACTTAAGAAAAACCAAGAACATGATTTAGAAATTCATTGTAATATCCTCTCAAAAGAGAGTCATTAGATCATATAGTAAATCAATAGTGTAGTCTAAGTACACTTGAATTGACCTTGGATTCAAATTGTAATATCCTTTATTAGAGAGTAAATATATGATCTTATTCTATGACCTTGTATTACTTGATGACAAATTCAACCCGATGTAAATGACCAGTATTGGGAAAAACTTTATTTGATAAAGGGGTTTTGTGGGTCATTAAACCCCTAATGAAGTCCTTATAGGTTTAAGGCAATATGTCCTCTTCATTGGAGGAATGAAGTCCTTAATGATTTAATGCATGAAGACCTCTAGTTTGTGGCAAAGAAGTCCTTTGATTAAAGGCAATGAAGTCCTCTTTATTGAGGCGAGGAAATTTTGGATATGTTTATCTTAGTGGACAAAGTCCTTCTAGGGTTAAGGCAAAATAAATCTAGTTAAGATGGACTAGACTAGCCATCATGTTAATGGGGAACTAGTATAAAACGTGTTATATA
>Ga0315913_1003870_pt1 | contig 18025 bp, 15 predicted proteins | sample MpolsnodulesMG_FD_207736 | JGI IMG/M metagenome (GOLD analysis project Ga0315913, IMG submission 207736) | Medicago polymorpha root nodule microbial communities from Los Angeles, California, United States - small nodules | ecosystem: Host-associated > Plants > Roots > Nodule | place: USA... | reverse complement strand
CACAAAGCAATTATACAGGTTCCTTCCACAAACCGGAAGTAGCTCTGTCCCCCTTGCACTTCCAAGGAGAGTTCACTAAAATGTAATATCTGATTACAAATGCTCACTGCTAAAACTAGCAAGAGACTTCAAACTACTCAAGCACAACTGCAAGAGATTTCTTATGCTCCTGAACTAAATCAAGAGACTTCCTATGCTCAAGCACAAATGCAAGATACTTCTATTCAAACAGAATTACAAAGAAATATGTTTGAGGTTGAACACTTGATATACAATCAATGGTGTTCACAATACAAATTAGATACAGACTCTTAAGACTATAAGATTTCTAAGATATGAAAGTTGTTAAGAAATTCTAAGTGAACTTTTGATGTAGAACAATTTTAGCAGAGTTTTGGCATTTGTAAATTGTTGTATGAGTCTTGAGTATCCAAACAGCAGGTCTTCACTCCTTTATATAGAGGTGTGAAAGATACGTTGTTGAATTTACCAGCACATCAAAAAGAGTCGTTTGAAGCTTGATCAAATCACCAATGATCTTATGCCTGATTTGGTTATTGTCCTATGAAGGAGAAATTTCAAATCCATTCCAAGGCTGGAGGAACACTGGTCCAGGCATAACTGTTGTTCTTGTCCTGTTGCAGACACAAAACAGAGTAGTGGAGATAGTGGTTGTACACTTCGTACAATTGTCCTTTTTCAACGTTCTCCAAAGAATAAACATCCAATGCCTTCAAATCCATTTGAATTAGCCGTTGCTTTATTCTTCCAGTCTTCTGCAATGATAGGCTTGATTAAATCTTCATTTGAACAACATTTGAAGTTCTTTAGTCTTCCAGCTTCTGTTGATATTTAGATGCTTCTGATGACGTCAGCTTCTTCAGGACCACTTGTCTTCAGAACCTCTTTTCTTCAGATGCTTCAAGCTTCCTTCTTGTTGATTCCATTGCTCTCATTTGTTCTTTCAGAACCTATGCTTTAACTAAGACACTAAAATTTTTGTCTATGGTCCTGCACACTTGAACAAATATTAGCATATCCAATTGACAATTTTTAATACCTTGTTATCATCAAAACTCAATGGGTAATGTTAAACACATTTTGTTCCAACAATCTCCCCCTTTTTGATGATCACAAACACTTAGTATTTTTAACAAAAAAATGTTCAATTGTTGTAAATCTAATTAACAAGTTGACTTTAAGGGTATGAGGTTTGTAAGCTCCCCCTGAGTTCTATCCATGTTAATTAAATTCATTAATAAAAACGTAATGTTCTCAAAGTAATCTCACATTAAATTAATAAACTAAGAGATGAGAAGAAGGTCCTAATTAAATTAATGGGGTTCAGAGCCTATAAATAAATACTATACATCTACTTCCCCTTATGTCATCAACAAAAGGAAAAAATAAAGACAAAAAGAAGAGATGAGAAAAAACATAGTGAGAAAAATTCAATATAAATAATAAGTTCAGAAGCAAAAATGTTGTCAGAAGCAAAACAAGGTTAAAAGCAAAATAAAATATCTGTATCCAGAAACACAAACAATAGACAAGATAAAGAATAAACAAGCTAATGATAAGGTGTGCAATCTAAGGTTTGACTTGTTTCTGAACCATTTCCATCAAATCTCTAATCAAGCTGTTTGTAGTCTCTGATTGCTTCTGCATGTCTTCTTAAGATCATTGTAGCTGTTCATAAGATTTTCTTCTCTAATCTTTGCTTCTTCTTGCTGAGCAATCATCTTCCTCTGAAGTTCATCAACCAAGATCTTGTGCTCAAACAATGCTTTCTTCAGTTCCTTGTTTTCCTTTGCCAAGACAGGATCATCTTGTAGCTTCTTAAGAATTGGAGCATCTGAGGTCTGGATTTTCAGCTTAGTCAACCACTTTAAGTCTGGGTTATCAGAATGCACACTAGAGAGGATAATGCTTGAAGCATCCAGATACATAGGTGTGTCTGAGAGGTACAGTTTGTTTCTCTCTAGACTTTTGTTGAGCTATACTTTTTCTAAGTTCACAGTTACTCCTTGAAACCATTGTTGAAGATCTAGCAGAGCTTTGTCATGAGCTTCCAAAGACAACTTCTGAAGCTCACACATCATGTAATCCACTCTGTTTCTCAAGGAAGTCCACTCACTGACATAGTCTTCTTCATGTACAGGGTTATTCCTGGTCTTAATTAACTTGTTCAGATCCTTAAAGATATTCTCACAAACCTCTTTTAATATAATATAATCTAGTAAAATGGTAGGTGAGAAGGTGATATCTGTAAGTTGAGTAGAGTTTGAGGAAGAGGGTTCACCAAGGGTTAACATGGAGGTGCTTTCAGTAGCAACATGTATGTTAGGTACAGAGGGTGGATCATTGATATGTTCTACAACATGTTCAATGATTACTTGCTCAGGTTCAACAAGGTTAAGAGTAGGTTCAGTTGAAGGTAGGGCTACACTTATGGGTTGTGCTGATGAGGAAGGTTGATTATCAAAATCAGGTAAATTGGGAGTGGAAGATTTCTTGTTGGCCAACTTTCTTAATGCAATACCAAATGAAATGTTGGAGTGAGTTGCATTGAGATGGTATGACTGATATTCAAGATGAATGATCAGTTCAGTGTAGGTATTTGTGACCATTTCTGAGTTAGGTTCTTGTTGTTGAGGGCTTTCTAAGATAACTTCATCAGAAGCTATTTCAAAGACTCTTTCTAGGTTTAGCTCAAACCTTGGTAATTCACCTTGATAGTGATTAGCCAGTTCATCTAACACAGATGGTTCAAAAGTTTGGGTTGATGGTTGAGGTTGAGATGATGATGTTTCAGGAATACCAGACTCAGGCTTTGCTTGCTCACATCGAACTTCTGCATCAGCAGGAATAGTTTGGAGTGGCTCAATCATAGGTGGTTTGCATAGGATGATTAGTGTAACACCCCAATTTTTAATATTAGTTTATTAATATTAATATTAGATAATATTAGTATTAATGTTATTATTAGTATTGGTTGTTAGGTAGTATTAATTTAAATATTCGTATTTATTGGAAGAATAGGTAAGGAGAAAGTAGGTGTGTGTTGGTTAGTCGATTAAAGAGTGAGAGAAAATAATACTTTGAAAGAAAATAGAGTTTCTTTAGAGAGAATAAGAAATTAGAGTGCGAACGGGGGATTAGTAAAATTGGGTAGAAAAGAGGTGTAGTTAGTGAGATGAGTAGTGCTTTAACGATTTAACTAGAGGGGAGTGTGAATAGTAAGACGGTGTAGTTATAAAATAATAGTAACAAATTCGAGAGGTGTAGATAGTAATTTGAAAATATTAGTAACAAACCTAGAGGACATATAGTAATCTAAAAAGATTGGTAACAAACTCAATTAGAGCTTACAAATAGAGAAGAGAATTAGAGAAGAAGGGTTACGGAGAAAGAGAGAAACAAAGCGGCAAAAGAAAAACTAGGGTTGTGGAGAGAAGAGACAAGGAGGCATAGCGAGAAGAACCTAGAGAGAGATTCAACCGTAGGAAGTCATCAATTTGGCAAACTAGAGGTATGGGGGAGTCTCTATTCACCGTAAGGGTTGCATGATCATATGGGTAGCGAAGTGTTGTTAATTTTCATTGTTTTCTAACTTTGTTAAACTCGTGTTGTTTGATATTGATGTAAATATATATTTGATTTGTCGAGTTATTTAGATTATAGTTTGTTGAATTATTTATTTGGGATTTATGTTTGTTTCTCTGAAACTTAATTGATAAATTGTTACATAGAAGTACACAAATTAATTCTCTATCACATAAAGAAAAAGAAAAACGTGATATGCATCAGGTAAAAGGCAAATAATCTTTTCTTTCTTTGGTTTATTTTGCAATCATATAATAATTAGCTACAAACACAATATATATGAATTTTCCAAGTCGTGTTTGTTAAAAGAAGAAGAAATGATCCATATTCTAAGGAACCGAAAACTTGTGATTGGTACCTTCCATTAGAAAATTTGCTTTCTTTTTGGTTGTTATTAGTTTTCTTTTCGTGCTATATTAGGTATCATAACAAATATAATGTTTATTTGAATTAAACCCATGAATCAATGCTTTAGGAACTAGGGCCAATGTTCAATAACTACCTTATGGATAAACTCAAGATCAATTATTCTGGATTATGATTTTTATGTCTTGCTCTTGCCTAATTACTAAGAAGATTATGAGATATGAGTAGTAGCTATTCAATTTTTTTAAAAAACCAAATCTACATGTATCCTGTTAACTTAATATTATACTTCTGTTTTATTTTTTTTTAGTCTACAGTACGTGTTTATGATTAATATATAGTTATGCATATATATTATTATACTATGTTAGTGCATGAATCAACGATGATGAATATTTGATGATATTTAAAGATGTATTATTTAAGGATTTGTGATTTGAAGATGTGCTATTTAAAGATGTGTTATATAAAGATGTGCTATTTGAAGATGTGTAATTTAAAGATGTGTTGTATAAAGATGTGCTATTTGAAGATGTGTGATTTAAAGATGTGTTATATAAAGATGTGATATTTGACGATGGTGCTGTTTAAGGATGTGTAATTGTCGAGTCATTTAAAAATGTGCATTTTTTTGAGTCATTATTTGGTGTTCATGCATTCATGGTCAGTCCGATTTAAAGATGGGGGATAAATCAGTAACATAACTCTGATATCCAAAACTGGTACCACATGCATATAGAGTCGAGTTAGGGACATTGCATCCATTGTCAAGCATATTTGAAGATGTAGTATATTTAAAGATGTGGTGAATTTGATTATTTGATGATGTGTCATTTGACGATGTGTAATTGATGTGCTATTTGAAGATGTGGAATTAATAGACTTGTTATTTGAAAAAGTGTAACTATTTTAAGATGTGATATTTAATGATGTGCTTCTATATGATTATGTGTGAATGTTTTGTATTTTATTAATGTCTACTTGATATTCTTAAATGTTGTTGATGCTTATATGTTATTATAAGATGTTGATTGATGCCTATTTGATTTTTATTAAATAAAATTTTATATTTAAATGTGAATATTATCTTACTGTGATGCATATATTTCTAAATGTAATTGTTGTGTTCTTTTATCTGAATCTATACATGTGTTTATACATCTCTTATGTTGAATATATTCTCACCCTCTAGTGGCAGGTTGGGCGCCTGCACCCTTGTGGTGTAGATTTGCAGGAAGAAGTTTAGTAGCAATGAGTCTCTGAGGATGGCTTTGGAGCCTACTCGTTTACTTATCGTTTTTGAGAGTCTTTATCGAGTCGAAGCTCTGATCTGTGACACTAGGGATTGTGGATTTAATTTATTTTAGACTATGTTTTAGAATTCTATTAAAATCAGTTAGAATTCTATTAAAATCAGTTTTTGTTGAAATTGTGAAGAGATGTATACTTTAAAGTGTTTGAAAACTATTCTGTTGCGACGTTTTTTTTTTATCTAAATAAAGTACTTTTGAATTGATGAAGATGTGTGACACCCTTGCGTGCTTTAATAATAATAATTTTTTTATTAGAAAATGATATGTGGGGTTTAGGGTGTTACAATTAGCAGGCAGTTTATTACAAACATCAATTCTCATTTGGCTCAAATTAGCTATTCTATTGTGTTCTCAACTCTCTCTTATTGTGCTCCCTCCCTCCCTCACACACACAGATGATATAGTAAGAGAAATTTTCAATATTTATCAGTATCATAATCCAGTAATAAAGAACATTTAAATTGGACCTATACAACATAGACATTTAAATATAAGTATTAAAACTTGTCAAAAAAATATATAAGTATTAATCGAACTATATAACCTAATACATTTTGGCTAAAACATATGTTTGATAAACATTTAAATATAAGTCAAAAAAATATATAAGTATTATTCGAACTATATAACCTAATAAATTTTGGCTAAAACATATGTTTGATGTTTAATTTTGTTATATAAAAAACGTTACATAAATCTTGGTACATTGTATTTTTTTTATACATTAGAAAATCAACTTAAAATAGTTATGAATCACACAAGTTATATTAACTATTATTCACCAAACTACATTTTAGTGGTTGTATATGTCAAAATATGAAGGTCATTATCGAGTCATTATGACTAATCTCGTGCTTAGCACGGGTCACTGCACTAGTATAACAAATAAATAAGAGTAAATTTAAATATTAAAATTAAAGTGTAACAAACACGATATGAGTATATATATGTTTAGGTTTTTTTTTTGCTTTTTTCCTTTAAAAAGTGTAATAAAATAAATGAATATATTTATACTTAATTTTTCATTATGCCAATAATAAACTTAAATATCTTTTTCTATAATAAAGATTGTTGTTGACGTCAGTAAAAAAAGGAATTTAGGTTATATTTTTTTGTTATATTGTTGGTGTCATTGAAATAGATAATCATGATTAATTTGATTTGTTATAATTTAAAAGCAAAAAACATTTATTTTTTTCTTTTAATCAAAATCAAAATTTCAAAAGAAAACACCGTTTGTAATTTTCAAACGTTAGCGAAATAAAAAGAGCAGAAAGTCTAACACGTAAGTGTCCGTCTTTTCGCTAGCGTGAATAATGATACTAGTAAGGCAAGAGATGAAATTCGATCATTTGTTCAAAGCAAATCATTTAGTTTGTTGAGTACTACACAAGTGGCATTTCGTGAATCAAGAAATGCAGTACATAGGATTGGGGATCTTGAAAGTACGATTGCCCAAACACTCCCCTTGGAGATCAGTCCACTGGTCTCCTACATTTCCCCATATTCTATACCCTTCCTCTTCAATCTCCTTCCGAATCGATGACTTGTATTTCACTGCACTTTGTCCTTTGTATTTCATACTCCTGCCAAAACCAATAAATATTAAGGTTAAAAGCCTTCACAACCATCATTAATCAACTTAACTTCGTATAAATAAATGACCTAATCCATTTTATCAGCACACTTCATTATTCATCGAATAAACCAACAATTTGGTCAATAAACAATAAAAATATACTAAATAAATAGTCCATAAACTATCATTCATTCATCAATTTAGACTTTAGTTCTTCATTATCTTTAAAAATAAAAGAGAATGATAATTTATTGACTATCTTGATAGATGAAAAATAGTTGAGTCTACTTTGTATAATTCTATAATTTAGAAATTAAATTGATGAGAGAATGATAATTTTTTCGTATGTACCATTAAACATTGCGAGTTGGGTAAGCAAGACATTTTCAATTTTTACAACCTCTAAAAGTGTTTTTATTATGGACAAAATAAATATTAGTAATTAATTTGTCCGTTTAGATAAGAAAATATTAGGATGGGTATAGTGAATCATAAACATCTTACATTGGCTTTGGTTGTTGCAATCGCAAACCAAGACGAAAAGTAAATTAAGAGATAGCTTTCAAAATGTGTATTTGAATTTGCATTGATACATTGACTTGGACAACATACACACGTAAGCAAGCATGCCAAATTTGGCATTGTCAGCAGCGTGACATTGTAGAGTTTTAGTTCAACCGTAAGTTAGAAAAAACTAAGTTCAGAGCTGACCAAGTCTACTACTGTGCCTTTTCCCTTTATTGTTAAGGATAATAATAATTACGAATTTCATTTCGCAAAATAATTACCCAAGAACGAGTATACTCGGTTAATTGAACCTTTGTTGAATCTAATTTTTATTAATTGAATACACAAAATGTAAACTTAATTAATTGAAAGTATAAACAGGTTTATTTATTTTTTTTTATTAAGGAAATTAATTATTAAGATTGCATGATTCTTTATTCATATACGAGTAGTACAAAACTTACTCATTCTTTGGCTAACATATATATAATTAATAATTCTAACTACCAAGAGCCAGTTATATGCAACAATTTCATAATATTAAAAGGCCAAAAAGAAAATTAATTATTAAAATTGTTTTATGGAATGACATTACCAGCCAAACTTTCTTTTACAAACAAGATCACATCAAAATAATATTTTTTTAAGTCAATGAATTTTAAAATGTATTTAAAATCCTTCTTGTTTTTGACGTGAAAATGTATTTAAAATTCTTGAAGTTTTCCCATTACACATTTTTTTAGTTTCTTCGCATTTTTTGAGTTTCTCCGCATTAAGAGTGTCTAGTGAGTACTTGTTATCATTTTCCTTGTAAATTTTAGAGGTGTTTTATTTTATTTGAGGGGAGGGGAACAAAATCCTTTGTAAGTTAATTTTAACTCTCTTAGAATAAGTGAAGGAATTTGGAGTTGGAGAAGAGAAAATACTTGTTTCCATTTAACTAACGAGTGAAATTAACAGGAAAATACATCGCAAAGAAATCCGAAGTCGTCCAATACAAAAAATATCCCAATAGAAAATGTGGATATATGCAAATCCTTCTCATGACAAGACAACGTTGCATTGCATTGTTGGAGGAAGTTTCCTGTATCCACTAGCCGTAATAAATTTAGAAAATGCAGACACGAAATGCCAATGCTTTTGACAATGGTTTTTTTGTCGTGTTTGTAGTTTAATCCTACATATCAACTTCCAACAAACCGGCCAAGTCAATTAAATATACTCTTTTTGTTTTATAGGATGTTTTTATTTATTTTAAAGATTTGGTTAAAATAATACAAGGATACATGTTTTAATGTAATAAAAAATAAGTATATTATCAGTTATTTGTAGAAATAATTCAACTTTTATATGATAATAATATATGTTAACTCTAAAATAAAATAGGTTTAGTGTCATCATAGCTTGATATATAGAATTGGAAAATTAAGGTCATATGCATGTTGTCTGTCTAGTACTAGCTATAGTTGAAAATGAATTTGACCCGTCGACATATTAGACATTGGATTTGGAGGAGTGGTAGCTTCTACGAAGTTACGCATACATGAACGAAACGAAACGAAACAAATAACTATACTAAAATCTGCTTTCAAACCATCAATTACGCCACATGTTTTGTCTCCACACAAATATATCATTGTTATAAAGATATCCTAGTCACTAATAATTTTCTGTGCGCATGCCTAGCGTGTGCTAAATTATATATTTTGTCATGAGAACGTAACGTAGGTAGTAGTCACTATCCACCTAACCTAATGACGCTTATGTCACAAAAACTGTTGTACCAAAAGGTCGCTAGCTAGTTATGAAAAAGGTTAGAAAAATGAAATACTACTAATTGTTAATTAATTACCTTAAAATAAGGCGTTGGTAGCCGATGAATCCTTGGTTATGCAAATTGTCCGTAGTGATTTTGGCAAGTGTTCCTTCGTATCTACCCGTCACTAAGAACACTTTGAATCCTTTCTCTATCAACGTTTTAAACAATCTTAGTACCACAGGATTTGCAGGGCACATTCCTTGATTAATCCATGCCTTGAACATCGCCGAATCAAATGGGTCGCATCTGCCACCAAATATCATATCATATCATAAAAAAAATAATATTCAAATTGTGTGCCCCAAGTCTAACTAACATACAATAAAAAACATGAAAGAAAGAAAGAAACATACCCAAATCGCTTAGCTTTATAATAAGGAATATTAGAGATACAAGTGTCGTCCACGTCCAAAATCCAAGCATCTTGATGAGTAGTAGAAGTAGAAAGAGGAATCTGAGATGCATAAAACACAATTTCATCCACGATGAGGTTCATGTCATGCTCGTATTGTCCACCAATAATGTAATTCTCAACATGCTTGTAACAACGAAGTGGGACTGTCTTCCAAGGACGCACATTATTGTTTGTCTCCATTGCCAACCTCCAGCTCAGCCCATACCTCTCATCATCATCAACCACCATCATCTCTGACGACGACGAAGAAGAAGAATCTAATTCAGATTTGATCTGAAGCAGTTTTTGCTGCTTCTGAGGCTTTTGGCTCTGTTTTTGCAGCCTCAACATTAGATTGCTTAACAACCCCAACAAAAATGTTAGCCCCGCCAATACTGCTTGCAATATCTTTATCTTTTGCATCATCCTATCTTAATTAGAATATATGAACAAATTGATTAGGCAGAAAGCAGAATATATATAATAAGGGATTGGAAAGAGCATTAGGATTTTCGCACGACACGAGAGAGAATAATAATAAGTCTTCTCTAGAAGAAGATTAGAAGAAAGGTACCACGGTTGCTTTTCTTACATGTATTGATGATGGCAGAGAATGACGAGCATCCCATTGCCTTTTAATCTAATTTTTTTGGACCCACACCGAAACTTCCAAGAAATTTTAAGGAAAAGGAAAACCTCGCCTCTCTTCCTTTTTCTACAAAAATGAAAATGTTTCGCGGAAACTTCAAAAACATCAAGTGTTGGAATCAATGTATAAAAGAGCCAGGTGTTATATATATATATCTAATATTTGAAAATTAAGACACCCTTTTTTTTAAGGAAAATTCTACGCTGAAGTCGTGAAAATGACTTTTCTGATGAAGTTAGCACTATAACATCAAAATTGTAGTGAGTAACACCCCACTATTTGTACAGTGTCATCAAAAGTTCAGTCTCCATAGTATCATCAATTCATCAGATTAACAAGACTACACTTAATCTAATTTTATCCTACCTTGTTTTAAGTGTAACACCCCACAAAGTGTAACACTCAAGACTATCACATAATATCATCAAATTTGTTTGCTTGTTAAAGATGCCAACGATAAAATAGTAGCTGTAAGTCCAAGATGTTGCAAGCATTACTAGATGAATTACTATTGATCATTAATCAGTAATCAACAATTTAAAAATGAATCAAACATTAAAATTAAAATTAACTTTTTCAAAAAAGTCAGTTTCCTGACTGCACCGTAGAAGCCCCCCTTTTTTTATTATTATATTTATGATCTTGCTAACAAGTGCCTATGCTAAGGAAACAAAGAATAGTAGTTTTGCATTAGAAATAACAATTTTTTAACTTTTAAAAAGTTGAATTCATCACTTTTCATCATTTCCTAACATTATATTTTTATCTTTGTTCCTTTATATCCTAAAGGCACTCTTTAGCATTTTCCTTATATTTATTCTAATTTAACATATTTTAATTTTTTTACACCGCCACAATATTTTTGCTTTTAAAATGTTGGTTCATATTACAGAGTGATCATGATAAGGATCACATTACTTAGTTTCCTATTTCTTGTTGACCAAGTAACTACTATTAGGGTTCTTATCCTCTACTGTATGTACATGATAGGTTACTATAGTCTTAGATATTAGTGTGTGTGTGTGTAAATATATATATATATATATATATATATATAAAAGTTGTAATCACTCTTTCTATCAATAAGAATCATTTCTATTCATTTTACTTGGTTTCCTAATATGGTATCACGAGCTCTTTCCAAAGAGGGAGAGTTTGTTACGATCCATAACGGTTTGTAACCGTTTTTCTTCCTTTCTTCCGTTGTGCATTTCTCTTCGATCATCCTTGTTTGATCATTTTTCTCTGATTTCTGGTGAAATCTTCCAATTTCACACCTTGATTCTTGTTTTGTTCAATTGAATTTCTCATTCAATCGGTGTTTTTTGGTGATTTTCTTCATCTTCTTGCTTGAGTTCTTTGTCTCTGTTTTTCACCTTCTTCCATGGCGCCAAGAAATTCTTCACCTCATACTGAATCCGTTTACTTTGTTCATCCCAGTGAAAGTCCAAATTCACTCTCTATTACTCCCAAACTCAACGGTTCTAATTACATTGCTTGAAGTCGTACTGTTGAACGCTCTTTGGGAACGAAGAACAAGCTTGGATTCATCAATGGTACTATCCCTATGCCTGATGATGATGATTTGAATCGCGCAACATGGGAAAGATGTAATCATCTTGTTCAATCTTGGCTCATTAACTCTATTTCTGATTCAATTGCACAAACTATTGTGTTTTGTGATACTGCACTTGAAGTTTGGCTTGACTTGAATTGATCGTATTCGCATTGCAAATTTGCGATCTTTAATCAATAATCTGAAACAAGGATCCAAATCTATTTTGGATTATTTCACATAAATGAAGTCTCTTTGGGAGGAATTATCTTCACACAGACCTATCCCAAGTTGTACTTGTGTTCATACATGTCGTTGTGCAACATCTAGAATTGCTAAGGTTCATAGAAATGAAGATCAAATCATGCAGTTCCTCACTGGCTTGAATGATCAATTTTCAGTAGTTAGAACTCAAGTTCTCCTACTTGATCCTTTTCCTTCTTTGAACAAAGTTTACTCTTTGGTTGTTCAAGAAGAGAGCAACAATGCTTCCCTTACTTCATTAAGTGTTTCTGAAGATTCCTTTGTTCAAATTAATGACACTAACACGAGGAAATCTCAAGGGTGTGGTAAAGGCTCTTATGGTAACAAACCAACTAGATTTTGTACTTTCTGTAACCGTACAAATCATACTGTGGATTTTTGTTACATAAAGCATGGATACCTTAATGTCAACAAGCCTTCACCTCGTGCTAATGCTGCTTATCAAGAAAATTCAGAAAATGGTGCAATATCTTCTTCTGGTTCAGGTGCTTCTGCAAGTTATCCTTCTGCTGGTTTTTCTCAAGAGCAACTAGCTCAACTTATGTCCATGTTACAACAATCAAATTTAGTTGTTTCAGCAACCCCTCCTTCACAAGCTACTTCAAATCATATTGCTTCCACCAGTATTACAGCACCTGACACTTCTGCAGGTATATCTGCATCTGTTTCTTCTTTAACAAGCAAACCTTCATTTTGGCTCATTGATGTAGGTGGTAATGAGCACATTTGTTGTGATATTACCTATTTTAGTTCCTTTTATAGAATCTAACCTGTGTATGTTTCATTACCTAATGGCAATTTAGTTTTAGCTCATCATGCTGGTATTGTTTCTTTCAATTCAAAATTCATACTTTATCATGTTCTCTATTCACCTCATTTCAAACTTAACCTCATATATGTAGCCAAATTGTGTGAATCCTTAACTTGTTTCTTCCATTTTTCACTTGATAAATGTTTCATACAGGACCAACAATCTTTAAAGATGATTGGTTTGGATAAGCAAGTGGATGGCTTATACAAGTTTTATCCATCCTGCAAATCTTCCAATTTAGAGTCATCTTCTGTTTCTAGTAGTTCTTGTAATGTTGTTTTACCTTCCACTTGTAATAAATTTGATCAGTTTGTACCTAATGATGCCTTATGGCACTTTAGACTTGGTCATTTGTCTAATCAAAGACTTCATAAAATGTCTCTTTTGTATCCTGATATTACCTTAAATAATAAAGATACTTGTGATCTCTGTCATTTTGCCAAACACAAGCATTTACCTTTTAATTCAAGTTCTTCATGTGCTTCTACTAATTTTGAACTCATCCATTTAGATATTTGGGGGCCTTTATTTGTTGCTTCTATTCATTGACATAGATACTTTCTCACCATTTTGGATGATCACAACAGATTTGTCTGGGTCATTCTTCTTAAAACCAAAGCTGAGGTGTCCATTCATGTTCAAAATTTCATTCTCATGATTCAAAATCATTTTCACACCACTCCCAAATTTATTAGAACTGATAATGGCCCTGAGTTCATGTTATCCACCTTTTATGCTTCTCTTGGTATTATTCACCAAAAATCATGTGTTGAAACCCCACAACAAAATGGTAAGGTTGAAAGAAAACATCAACATATTCTTAATGTTGGTAGAGCTTTACTCTATCAGTCAAAACCACCACCTTCCTTTTGGTCCTATGCTATTCATCATGCAGTTTTTCTCATTAATAGAGTTCCCACACCTTTATTAAAAAATCAATCACCTTATTTCATGATTCATCATAAACTTCCTGATATTTCTTTGTTCAATGTTTTTGGTTGTTTGTGTTATGCATCTACTTACATTCTCACAGAACCAAATTACAGTCTTGAGCTAGAAAATCTATTTTCTTGGGTTACAAGACAGGTTATAAAGGTTTCACTCTTTATGATCTTCATTCCAGAGAAATCTTTGTCTCTAGACATGTTACTTTTCATGAAAATCACCTTCCTTATCATCATTCTTCTTCTTCTACTTCACCTGACTGGGAATACTTTTCCCATCAGTCTTCTCCACCTATTACTAATACCTCTTCTTTTCAACCTCCAATTATTGATGATATTGTTCCTCCTTCTATTGCTTCCCCACAAAATCCTCCACCTTCACCTGTTGCACCTACTGTTCCCAGACATTCTACCAGAAACACCATTACTCCTTCTTATCTGCAAGATTACATTTGCAATAATATTCATGCATCTACATATCCCATTTCACATTATGTTTCTCATAATCAGTTATCTAATACTCATTCTTCCTTTGTCATGTCACTTCATTCTCAACCTGAGCCCAAAACATATGTTGAAGCAAGTAAACATGATTGTTGGAAGCATTCAATGCAAGTTGAACTTCAAGCTCTTGAGAAAACTGGAACTTGGAAGCTTGTGGATTTACCACCAAACATCAAGCCTATTGGTTGCAGATGGATTTATAAAGTCAAATTTCATGCTGATGGCACTATTGAGAGAGATACAAAGCCAGATTGGTAGCCAAAGGTTATAATCAAATTGAAGGGTTAGATTATTTTGACACATACTCTCCAGTTGCTAAACTTACAACTGTCAGACTTGTTATTGCTTTATCCTCCATTCATAACTGGCATCTTCATCAACTTGATGCTAATAATGCCTTTCTCCATGGTGAACTCCAAGAAGATGTGTACATGTTAGTTCCCCCTAGTGTTAAAACTGATAAACAAAATCAAGTTTGCAAACTTCAAAAGTCTATGTATGGTTTGAAACAGGCTAGTAGAAAATGGTATGAAAGATTGACCTCTACTCTTTTGGCTCACAATTACCTTCAGGCTGCTTCTGATCATTCATTGTTTGTCAAGAAAACATCCTCCTCGTTTACTATCCTTCTGGTATATGTGGATGATATCATCCTTGCAGGCAACTCCCTTCATGAATTCACTCACAATAAGTCTGTTTTGGATTCATTATTCAAAATCATGGATTTAGGTCAGTTGAAGTATTTTTTAGGCATTGAAGTTGCTCATTCCAAATCAGGAATTTCTTTATGTCAAAGAAACTATTGTCTGGATTTGCTTGATGATTCAGGCACTATAGGTTCAAAACCTGTATCCACTCCATCTGATTCATCCATTAAACCTAATCTTGATTCTAGCCCTCTCTATGATGATGTTCCTGCATATAGAAGATTAGTGGGCATACTTCTTTACCTCAACACTACCAGACCTGATATCACATTCCTCACTCAGCAATTGAGTCAATTTCTCTCGAAACCTACACAAGCTCATCATCATGCAGCTTTAAGAGTTTTAAAATACCTTAAGGGATGCCCAGGCAAAGGTTTATTCTTTCCAAGAAACACTTCTCTCACTTTGCAGGGTTTTTTAGATGCTGATTGGGCTGGCTGCCTTGATACTAGAAAATCTATCTCTGGTCAGTGTTTCTTCTTAGGCAGTTCATTAATTTCATGGAGAACAAAGAAGCAAATCACTGTGTCCAGGTCTTCTTCTGAAGCTGAATATAGGGCACTAACTTCAGCTACTTGTGAGCTTCAATGGATTTTATATCTTCTTAGAGATTTGCATGTTTCCTGCTCCAAGTTACCTGTGCTTTATTGTGACAATCAAGGTGTTATCCATATTGCTTCTAATCCTGTTTTTTATGAGAGGCCCAAGCACACTTAGAGATTGATTGTTATCTGATTAGAGAAAAAATGCAATCTGGCATACTCAAACTGCTTCCAGTTTCTTCACAAGATCAAGTAGCTGATTTCTTTACAAAGGCTTTGCTTCCTAAGACATTTCATTTTCTTTTATCCAAGTTGGGTTTGATAAACATTTATCAACCTCCATCTTGTGGAGGGATATTAAAGAGTGATCATGATAAGGATCACATTACTTAGTTTCCTATTTTTTGTTGAGCAAGTAACTACTATTAGGGTTCTTATCCTCTATTGTATGTACATGATAGGTTACTATAGTCTTAGATATCAATATATATATCAGTTGTAATCACTCTTTCTATCAATAAGAATCATTTCTATTCATTGTACTTGGTTTCCTAATAGTTCATACACCTAATAAAACAATTGGTTCATACATATCAATAATTTACATTCTTTTACTTGCTTGTTCCTATCCAAATAAAAACTATGGCATTATAAAAAAAAACACTATGGACTTGATGCTGCGACCTATAATTTGAGGAATGTTCGAAAATAGTGAAGTTACCATCAAAGTTTTACTAAAAGAGATTTTTTTTTTTTTTTGAGTTCATGAATCGATTATGTACGGGGAAGATATCGACACCCTACTCCATCATCGGTTTGAAAACAAAGGTCTAAAATGCATTGTACAAAATTTTGTGCTAACAAGTGCTCCGAAACACTTTTTAAACATTTCAAAACAACCAATCATCTTTTAAAGATCAAATATTTCGATTTTCAATGCATTGAATACACACATTTTTCGTTAACATTTCCCAACTTTAAAATACGTATTTTCTCATTATTAAATGCAATAAAAACCAGTTTAAATGGTTTTTGTAAACATGAGTTTTTGAACTATCAAATTGTACAACTTATTTTTTTGAATCTGCAAATTTTATTAGAGCTAACCCTACACAAGATGCACGTGCCACTAAAAGAAAAAAAAAACAAAGACGTCATATTTAGGCAAAACACCTAATAAAAGAGACTCACGCCACTAAGGCCAAAGCGAAAAATAGTGCCCTAATAGTACCACTAATGGGCGTCCCTAAAGGTAAAAAATATAAATTGTGTTCCGACAATTAAAAAATTAAAAAGATGTCACATCTAACGTATGTTTGCTTCTCCGGTGGTGAAAATTGATTTTTGTTAAAATCGGATATTTTCCCAATAAAAATGAGTGATATGAAAGATGTTGTTTGAATATCTTCTGACAAAATTCCTTTTAGGTGTGTAAATTATCAAAATAGATTTGAATGTATATATGTAGATTGATTTTTTCCTTTCTTTATTTATTTATTTTCCCCTTCATTTATTCTTAATTAAATTATCATAATTGTTTATAACAAAACTTTCAAATAAAATTACAAGCAGGGAATACTTGTTCAACATGAAACACTCAAATAAAAATACAGTATATAATATAAAGTGCAATATACATTTTTAAAATTACTACAATTCTAGTTATTTTTCTTCAACTCTATAATTTGATCTTAAAAACATGAAGCATGAAAAACTATATTTAAATGTTGGGAAAAATCCAAGTTAACTATTATGATAATGAGTTGGGTAGCTCAATTGATTTGAACATAAGGATAAGGTGTAAATCAACTATGTAGGCAAGAAAAATAGCAAAGAACTACAAATATGTTAGTATCAAAATAGCTACTGCCATGAAACAGCAAAATAGGCAAGAAGAATTATGCAGACATATGCCTTCATTAAAGGAGGTGACAAAGAACAATACATAACTTCCTAATACAAAATATAAGGGCATATGTCGTAGGAAGTTATGAAAGCAGTACAATACTCCTCAACTTCTTTGATTGTAAATGCAGAACAATGGTATCTTTAATCGTTGATTCATGAGGACTTCTTTACCCCATTTTTACCTTGTTTATGAAAGTATAACAAAGACCATGCATTTTTTAAAATAGTATTAGATCTTAACACTACCATCAAACAGTTTATCAAACACAGCAAAGGCATTCTTTAAAATATCAACATTCATTAAGGCTTTGTTTGGGAGTTTGGAGGGGAGGGGAAGGAAAGGTTTTGGGGGGAGAGAAATATTGGGGAAATTGAGAAATCTTTCACATTTTTTGAAAGAGTATTTTTTTAAAGAGTGATAAATTAATGCTTATGATTAATATATTTTTAATTTTAAGAATATTATAAGAACATAGGTTAAATTTGAAGAATTCATATAAATCCTCCCAAACCCCCCAAAACCCTCCTCCAATACAATTTTTTAGTTCCTCCAAATG
>Ga0315913_1003869_pt1 | contig 18038 bp, 12 predicted proteins | sample MpolsnodulesMG_FD_207736 | JGI IMG/M metagenome (GOLD analysis project Ga0315913, IMG submission 207736) | Medicago polymorpha root nodule microbial communities from Los Angeles, California, United States - small nodules | ecosystem: Host-associated > Plants > Roots > Nodule | place: USA... | reverse complement strand
TCTAGTTTACTTAAACTTCGATTCATTTACTATAATTAAAATCAATTTTACTGTGTTTGATTTCAGGTTTTTTGGTTGCAAATGCTCCATGTTGCAAAACAAGGTTGATTGGAGGGTGTATTCCTGATGAAAGGCCATGCTATAATAGGGGAGAATATGTGTTTTGGGATGAATTCCATACCACTGAGGCATGGAACCTAGTCACTGCAATAAGGTCTTACAATTCATATAATAATTTAGGCTTCACTTATCCAATGGATATTAAGAACCTTGCTGAACAAGAAACTATGAAGGAATTGGAGCCTATAAATGTAATCACATCAAAGCTTGGTGCCTCTAGTTAAATAGGTTCAAGTTATTATGCATTCATTCGCATTGATCTAAATTTATACGCTGTTACAATATTATATGGATATTTTCTTTTCCTACCTACATTTGAAATAAGCTTTTCATATCAAATAGCATTCTTGTGAACTGAAATAATGAAATACGTTTAATCGGTTATACCATCTTAAGTTTTATCTGATGTGTTTGATAAGTTAGTCGATAACTATATATAAGCTTGTATCTGAATTGTGATAAGGACAAAAGTAATTATTAGATTAGAAAGTGAAAATATGTTGGCCACACATTTACCCAATGTCTCAATTCTCTCCAATATTTTCGATTTTCTTAAGTTGTTGTCAAAGATGAGTCAGAACAACCTATTGATAGATCCAACAAATTGTTTATAAAGGGCTTCCAATGCCATAGAGGACAGTGATGACTACAATAAGCAACCACAAATGGTTCTAAAGGAGAATTTGGGGACTTAATATGAAGATCATATATATGAATTAACAAAACTAGTGTGAACTGTTTACTACAAATGCTACACCTTTGCACAAATGGTGGATAACTTTCAATCAAAGAGATGAATGAGCTGAAAAAATAGTGATGAGAAACTGTTGAGCAAACGTAATATTAAAGATAGTACTAATAAAGTTAAAAGGGGTACAAATCCTCTCCTGTGAAAAATTCATTGAAAGTTGTCCTGTGAAGATCCACACCTTTCAATGTCTTTATTTTTAATAAAACTACTTGTTGCAAGAATAATTGTGCGGTGTTGATTTCACTGCACACACTTTACAGCGAAGAGAATCTTCTCCCAGTTAAAAGTGGCATATGACGTGTGATAGTAGAGAGTAAAAATATGGTCTTTCTAGTCCCACATTGCTAGCAAAGAAACATAACATATGAACTTGCTCTATATAATATAATATGGCACTAGACGATCGACCCGCGCGACGCACAGGTCATATCGATTGTTATAATGATCAATAAGTTATATTTGACATTTGTCATGTATGTGTCAATCGAAAAACACAAATGTGATTATTATATGATTGTTTCCATCATGTGCAAATTTGCACATATTAAGAAGTTTAAAATAATAAATTTGTATTTTTTTAAAACAAAATAATAAGTTTGTATTGAAATGTACATTTTATATTAAATATATAATTTTTTAATTAAAAATATATTTTTCAAATTTTTTTTACTTTTAGTTGTTTTAACATGTGCAATGTTGCACATGTTAGACAAATCCTTATTAGATATACAATATAGCAATAAAATGTGCCTTAATATGTCCTTTAACGACGTATGGATCGTACCAAATTTGTAACGTATTTGAAAACATAATTTATTAAATGATTTGCTTGCATTTGATAATAAAAAAGAAAAATAAGAACTATTACCTAATTTAGAGTAAACCCAATGTATAGCCATATAAAAAATGAAAATGGTAAATAAGCACAAATTGCATCACAATAATTAAAGTTCGATTAAAAAATATGGTCAAATTGCAGCTTAAAAAACTGAATAAAAACTAATTATTTAGAGTACAAAGTTAATAATACATATCAAAAGCAATTATATAACCTGGTAGATCATTATCTTTGTCTCCTTGCTTTAAGTTGACAACAAAAAAACTGAATTTGTATGTCCTTTTATGAAAACTGCTCGAACCGAATATGTAAGTATATATCTATATCTATTTATTTATTTTACATGTGCTCATTGTTTTTGCACTAAATATACAATTTTATTGTATATTTAAACTGCATTATAACTGATCCAAATTAAACCGCATTAAAATACATAGGAAATTCTTTTTTGAATGGTTCATCCTAAACAAAACCAAACTAAAATTAAATAACATAGTGGATCGGTTAAGTTTGTCTTTAAAAGTGATCTAAACCGCATTGCGAACACACAAAACTTTTTTGCATAGCTTCATGAACGTGATAAGTTAAAATTCTTCTTTATAAGTGAACAATTTATACACACAATAGTATTCTTGAACTTAATTTAAGAGTACCTTATCAAAATGTTCATTTGTCTGAAAGCAAATTGGAATCCAAATTATATAGTTTCAAACATCACTATTATTTCTCAAGTAATGATTGACTAATGTAATTTTGATGAGATTATTGCAAACTCTCTTCGAATATAGATCTGATCCAAAGAGGTTAAATTTACAACTAACTTCAAGTAATCATACGTATGATTAGTGTTTCAAGTAACCATACACACGATTAGTGTAGTAATCAATAAAACTTTTAGTATTAAAAAATAGCACATTAAAAAGGATTTCGAAAATAGTATTTAAGAACAGCAAAAAGGATTAGCAAAACCGGGACTTAGTAGGATACACAACATCCATATGAAAAACAATGTAATAAAGAAAGAAAGAAAAAAGCAACTACATAAGGCTGGTACAACAAAGATTAAACAACATACAACATTGGTATTAAATTCAGTGTGCTATGTTCTATATATAAATTTCATAGTGTTGATATACTTATCGTTGTTAGGATTGATGTTGATGCTCAATGGTGCTGTCAATATCAATTAAAAGCAATCATATATAAAACTCAAACAAATTTTGTGTCTGGCTTACAATCTTAATAGGAATGATTTATTTATAACATTTTTTCTCTTACAACTGCTACATAACTTGAACAAAGGATAACAAATATGACAAACATTAGCTTTACAAAATCAGGTATGCTATCAAACATATCTCTTTTGGATAGTACTATACATGATAGATAGGTCATTTAAGCCTCAAGATATGAATATAAGGTGGATCTGATGGTTCATATTCCCATAAAGCCATATTTGTAAACGCAAAAATCGTAAGAAAGACACCAGAAAGCAATAGCAAAACCTTAACTCATAAGAAAACGAAAATGCAGATAAAGATAGCATCTTTTGAGGAAAAAAATCTCTTTGAGAAATTTTATGACATTTATGGCAGATTGGCTGTCCATCATGACTACCTCTTATGTAAAGGATGATATCTTTGTTGTTATGGCAAAACAAATCTCTGTGTGTGTATATATAGTACTTGAAATAAGTCAATTGTCCATTAAGCTCATTCCTTTCGTGTTCCTAATAGACATTCATCACTAATAATGATATTTAATGTGCATGTCTATTTCCAACGCTAATTAATTATTTTGTTATATAATTTCCAAAAACGGTTTGAATGTCATTAGTACACATTTATATCGAGTTTGTATGTTCCAATGGATTGTATATTCCAATGGACAATTAAAACACACATTCCTTTGCTTTAAAAAGATTTGAGAATAGGAGGGAGTGATATCTTAATTCAAAATTGCTTTAATGTTGTTTTAACAGTGATCGATGATAGGAGTGAATTTTTGAATTTCAAATGAATGGATGATGATTAAGATAACAGTTTATGAAAATTTAATTTCAAATGAATGAATAAATAATATTCTACAATCATACCAGAAAGATATTCAACGTGAAAAATATATAGAGAACCTTAAATATGATGTCATCCCAATTTGACTTGAAACATATTATTTTAATTTGCATCGTTTTTTTTTCCTGAAGGAAATTTGCAACCGTGTGTTATTAATGACAGTTAATATATAGTTGATTGAAAAATGTTCTACAATCATACTATATGCAACGTGCAAGATATATGGAGTACTTAAAATATGATGTCATCCAAATTTGACTTGAAACATATAATTGATTGAAAAATATTCTACAATTATATCATACAGATATGTACCGTGCGAAATACATGGAGTACCTAAAATATGATGTCATCCCAATTTGACTTGAAACAGATTTTTATTTAATGACAAACAATTTGAAATGAAATGAATTTATTGCGTGTTAAAAGGATAAGGAAGTCAAAGGCATGAATTAATTGCGTTGGAATGGGAGGGAAAAAGTCAGGAATAAATTCAGATCGTCTGATTAGGAAATGCTCTCAAATTTGAAATGAAATGAATTTATTGCGTGTTAAAAGGGTGAGGAGGTCAAACATGGAATTAAATGCGTTCGAATGGGAGAGAAATTGCTAGGTTAAATTTAGGGTTAAGGTTAGCTTGACCAGACAAGTTTTAGTAAGTAAGATATGAAACATCTACTGACGTAGTTGCTTGGTTGTTGTCCCAATGACGCTGATCCAGTTAGACTGGGAACTATAAACCTTTTTATTTATTAAGGCGGCAGTGGTTCTTAGTGTTTTTGGATCAACGACATTGAGATGGTTAAAAAGTAAAAAAAATTAGATTATGTTTGGAATTTTTTAGTTTGAATGGGAGGGCTGAAAAAATATAAGGGTAAATGGTGAAATCTTTTTTTTATTTTATTTTTTTTTACTTTTAGTTTGTCTAACATATGCAATATTGTACATGTTAAAGTAACTAAAAGTAATAAAAAAAAATTATTGAAAAAAATTATTTATTAAAAAGTTATATCATTTTCAATTTCTTAACATCAGCAACGAGTTTTTTTAGAGAACGATAAATTAATCCTTATAATTACTATATTTTTAATTTTAAGAATATTATTATATAAACCCATCAAAACTTCTCTCAAACATAATTAATACATTAATGCTAAGAGTAAGTCATTACGGATCTACTAGAGAATATCAAAGAAGAAAGGAAAACTTCATCAATATTCTTCATATACATTACTAATCATCATTCCCTATTTGTGCATGATGCAAACCTCCTTGATATTAGCCACATATCCATTTTGCCTCAACCAATTATGTTATGACAAGTGTATTTTCTCATGCTATTTTTAATCATAACATCTCAATTCAAATAACACTACTTTATTTATTTGGGTTAAATAAGTAAGTGGTCCTCTTAAATATATCAACATTTGATTTTAGTCTCCCTAAAATATTTCTTAGGTTTTTGGTACCTCTAAATTTTTTAATATATGAAATTAGTCTTTGCTCTACATTGAGTATTACACTAAAGCAGGGACTAATATCATAGATGAAATTTTTTACAAGGACCAAAAACTTAAAGAATATTTTAGAGGAACTAAAATCAAATGTTGAGATATTTAGAAGGACTATTTACTTATTTAACCCTATTTATGTTGGTTATGGTTTCTCAACATTCGATTAACCACAAGATAGAATTCAGAAGGCAAACACACGAGGTGATTGAGAATAATATATATGTAAAAAATAGATAACTTTCTTCTTCTTTTTTTCTTCTTCAATAGTCCTTTTTTAGCAATCATATAGAACATAATATTGGGGCCCGCGATAGTAATATTTTTGGTAGTGTCACTTTAACATGTTGATAATTTGATAACGTTTTTTTTCTTATTATATGAAGTTTGAAGATAGAATATTACTCTTCCGTGCTAAATTATACCACGTTTTGAACATCTAATCCGTATTAAAAAATGTAACTAATTTTGTATAAGAAAAATGTATGATGAATTGTTTTACAAAATTGTCCTTAATAAATGATATAAAAAAGATAAATTAAAGAATTGAAAAATAAAAGAGTAATACATAATTAATGCTATAATAAGAAAGCTAACATTAATGTTTTGTTTATGTTGTAAACCAACCTATAATTTTTGACAATTTTTTTCTTCCAAAACGACATATAATTTGGTACAAAGGAAGTAGTCTTTTGCAAACTTTATCCATTATTTAAAAAAATTCAGTATTAGATCCAAGAATAACTAAGGAAAAGAGCTCCTTCAAAATAAAATAAAAAACTAATGAGAGAGTCTAATTCCAATGTAACCATTTAAAGTCATCTTCTTAATATCCTTCAATTCTTCCATATCACATTTCAAGGAGCTAGCAAGATATTGATGCTGAGTTTGAGGTGATTATATTATTGCTTGCTAAGGAATTTGTGGCACCCTTAATTTGACAGGTGATTTTCTTGGTCTATCAAATTTTGTGAAAAGTCTCTCAACCACTAGTTTCTAGTTTCTAATGTGAGCAACAAATTTGAAATTTTCGGTTTCTAAATCGGTCCCTAAATTAGTCATTATATAAAAATCTTTTTATACATACTATAATTAAAATCAACTTATTGTGTTTGATTGAGGTGCATGCAAATATATAACCCTACTGAATGTTGAATGAATCTCAGGGTTTATGGACCTAATTAACAAGTTACTTCCCCAAAATAAAGTTTAAATTAAGTTCGTCTTCAAAGGAGAAACATTTGGTGACCAAAATTTAATCCGAACTTTTTTGGCTTGGATTCTTGCCAAATGCCTAATATAATTCATTCTAGTTATGTAATACTAATTTTATGATGATTATGGACCTAATTAACAAGTTTTTTCTCTAAAATAAAGTTTAAATTAAGTTTGTCTCCAAAGGAGGAATCTTTGGTTACCAAAATTTACCCTACCTTTTTTGGCTTGGATTCTTGCCAAATGCCAACTATATAGTTTATTATATTTATGTAATACTCATTGTATGATGATTATGGACCTAATTAACTAGTTACTTTCCTAAAATAAAGTTGAAATTAAGTTCGTCTACAAAGGAGGAACCTTTGGTGACCAAAATTTAATCTGAACTTTTTTGGCTTGGATTCTTACCAAATGCCCAATATAGTTCATTCTAGTTATGTAATACTAATTTTATGATGATTATGGTCCTAATTAGCAAGTTACTTCCCCAAAATAAAGTTTAAATTAAATTTGTCTCCAAAGGAGGAACCTTTGGTGACCAAAATTTATCCTACCTTTTTTTGGCTTGGATTCTTCCCAAATGCGAACTATAGTTCATTATATTTATGTAATATTCATTGTATGATGATTATGGTCCTAATTAACAAGTTACTTCCCCAAAATAAAGTTTAAATTAAGTTCGTCTCCAAAGGAGGAACTTTGGTGACCAAAATTTAATCCAAACTTATGTAAGCATGAGAATAGAAAGATCACATGTGTGTTTGGCACAGATCTGTGGTAAGGAATAATATGATAAGAATTCAAATACGAGTTCTGTTTCTGCATATTGAATGAATTCACCAAGTAAGATTCATCAAATTAGCATAAAACTAATGTGCTGTAACTTACTGCATTACCTTAAGATTTCATTAGTGAAATTTATTGGATAATACACACATAGAGGACATGCTTTGCATCACAAGCAATTAAGTTTAGAGTGATTAAGTAGCAATGTAGTGTTTCCCCTCCATTATAGTTTACTGTACTCTAGCTTTCATGTATAAATACTCCTTGTACCTTCAGTTACAAGTAATAAGAAAATCATATTCTACATTCATTTTCACTCTCTTAATATGGTATTAGATTCCTTCTCCTTGAAGGAGAAGGTTGTTACGATCCATAACCGTTTTTCTAACTGATTCCGTTGCGTTTCTCTTTCCTTCTTCATCTTCATCGCGAATCATCCACCATTTTCATGATTCTGCGCATGAATCTTCATGTTTTCTGCACTTGTGCTTGATTGAATTCATATTCAATCCTTGTTTTCTCGTGTTTTGATCGTTTTCATTTGCATTTTCTGCACTGCGATCGTTTTCACTCTCTTAATAAAATTGCACAATATGCTTGCTTGACAACATGTTTATAAAGGCTTCGAAATTATAGTTATCAACTTTTGTAAGAACTTAATGAGCATTATAAAACCAAGTTCACTACTATATTTTTGTTTTGCTGCAGCTGTTTCAGTGAATTAAGAGCAACTAGCACAATGTGATATACCAATACACTTGTAATGACGAAAGAATGAAGATAAGTTCATTCTAACTTAAAGTTTTTGTAATGTATTTAGTTCCAATTGAGTACTGTGTTATATCATCACCATTATCATCCCTTATTTGTAGTAGGGGGAACAAAAATCCACAGTTGTGTCATGAGTTGAAAATCCACAGTTGCCTTTGACATATATGATTTCATCTCTCAAGAGGTGGCTTACAATTAAGTGTTTGAGTTACAATGTAATGTTTGTTTGAGACCGTTGTGAATTCGATGAAAATCACACCAATAACAAACTTGATGTGTGGAGCAAGTGATAATCAAGCAACCAAAACAAAGTGTATGAAACAATAATAATCACAAGTCAAAAGTAGAAAACAGTGAGAGAAAAGAAGAGAGAACACAAGAATTTGTTTACCCAGTTCGGTCCAAATTAACCTAGTCTGGGGGAGAGAGCAGCCCTCCGGTCCAAGACAATGGGGTTTTCTATTCTTAACTTCAAATAAAATATTAAGGATGGTGGACATACATCAATTCTTTCATATACTAGAGGTCACCGTATAATTCGATCAATGCAAGTAAGTAGTACCAATATTACTATAACAAGTAGCAAGTGAGGTGTGAAAGTATAGTGTAAATTAAATACGGTCTTTTAGTCCCACATTGCTAAGAAAGTAACATGACATATGCGAAGTTGTTCTATTAAAAATACATGTGAATATATCAGTGCCAAGTATATTTTGCACAAAGCTGTCTATTAGTTAATGCTGTCCCAATGACGCTATACTCGTGGTGGCATTGTTCCACCAACAGACTTTTCATTAGATCAGTCGTGTAGTTTGACAGTGGCATTGGACATTTTAAAAGTTTAAATTTTCTTTAAACATCAATTTATTTTGGTTAAATAATTTAGTGGACTTGAAATAATTCACTTCTACCATTCACAACAGAACAGGAAAGTGGGGCCGCGATGGCAATCTTTCCAGTAGTGTTATTTCAACATGTTGATAAGTGATAACGTTTCTTTCAACATGTTTTAATAACCAACAATTCATCCTTATCACATTTCAAGGTGTTGATGATTATATTAATGCTCACAAAGGAATAATATAATTATATTGATTATACTATTTCTTACAAAGGAATAAGATAATTGTATTGATTATTATATTATTGCTCCCAAGGGACTTGGTAGCTTCATTAGTTTTTCTGCTTAGATGGCATGTGAGATCAAAACATGGTTGATGGTTCTTATTCTTATCTTGTCTGCAAACAATTTGCAACAATTTGTCAATGGAAAATCCCAAGTGCCATGTCTTTTTATCTTTGGAGATTCTTTATCTGATAGTGGAAACAATAACAACCTTCCCACCTCTGCAAAATCCAATTACAAACCTTATGGAATCGACTTCCCAATGGGCCCAACCGGAAGATTTACCAACGGTCGAACTTCAATTGACATAATAAGTAGCATTTCGTTCAGCTTATAAGTGTTTTTCATTATTCTTTTCCTTTGTTACATTAATCTTTTGATTCAGCTCAAACTATAAAGTTCTTTTTATTGCAGCTCAGCTTCTTGGTTTTTATAAATTCATTCCACCCTTTGCAAACATTAATGAATCAGACATACTCAAAGGTGTTAACTATGCATCTGGTGCAGCTGGAATTCGTATCGAGACAAGCATGACTACGGTATAAATAGATCAAAGAGCCTTTTCATTTATTTGATTGTTCATCATTATCTTCAATTAGTTTTTAGTAGATGACTTGAGTATTTTTGTGACATTGCTCATACATATGCCACGAAAATAACATAATTTCTGTGCAGGGTTTTGTTATCAGTTTGGGATTACAGTTAGAAAATCACAAAGTTATAGTTTCTCAAATAGCTAGCCGACTTGGAAGTCACAACAAAGCACAAGAATACCTTAACAAATGCTTGTATTATGTGAATATTGGCAGTAATGATTACATAAACAATTACTTTCTTCCTCAATTCTACCCAACAAGTCAAATTTATAGCCCTGAGCAGTATGCAGAAGCTCTAATTCAAGAGTTATCTTTAAATTTATTGGTATCCACTAAAACTCTCTGTGTTTCACTTTTATTTTACAAAATGATTTGGATAATTACAATAGTAGCATATTAATTGAAGTTACACTATTTATAATATGATGGTTTAATAATGTTATTTATTATTTGTAAACAGACTTTACATGAAATTGGAGCAAGAAAATATGTGTTAGTAGGGTTAGGCCTTTTGGGCTGCACACCAAGTGCCATCTTTACTCATGGAACAAACGGGTCTTGCGTTGATGAGGAAAATGCCCCTGCATTGATTTTCAATTCCAAGCTTAAATCTCTAGTGGATCATTTCAATAATAAGTTCTCTGCTGATTCCAAATTCATATTTGTAAACAGTACATCAGAATCAGATGGCCAGTACTCAGATGGTAATAATATTAGTTTTACTTGAACTTCAATTCACTTTCACAAAAGAGATGTATAGTATTTAATATTGTGTTTGATTGAGTTGCATTGCATGCAGTATATATAACCATGCTAGATGTTCCATGGGTTTCAGGTTTTTTGGTTTCAAATGCTCCTTGTTGTCCATCAGGGTGTATTCCTGATGAAAGGCCATGCTATAATAGGAGTGATTATATGTTTTGGGATGAAGTCCATCCCACTGAGGCTTATAACCAACTCACTGCAACGAGGTCTTATGATGATTCATATAATTCAGGGTTCACTTATCCCATGGATATTAAGCACCTTGTTGAACAAGAAAGTGATATGGAATTGGAGTCCATAAATGAGATCACATCAATGCTTATTGCCTCTAGTTAAATAGGTTCAAGTTATTTCTATGCTTTCATCTATCGGTACGTTGGCACATTATGTCTTGATTTGTCTTAATTATGTCTAACTTTTTCGTTTATTAAGGATAAGTGGACATACATCAATTATTTCATTACTGCAAGTAAGTAATACTGATATTATAGTTACAAGAACCAAATGAGATGTGAAAGTAAATATAGTATTTTAGTCCCACATTGCTTGAAAAAAAATAATGTATGTGAAGTTGCTCTATATAACAACATGACATGTAAAACCCAATATTTTCAATTTGTGTGCGACGGTGCCTAGAGACTATTTCTGTTTCAATGACACAATTGTGGTTTACCTTTATTAAGACTGTTGACTTTTCAATTTTTTATATTAGAGGAGCAGTGTTGTTTTTGTAAAGTGTATGCCACAATTGTGATATTGGAAACGGTTTAAAGAGTTTAATGTTTTGTTTTTTGGATCTCAACAATGATTGACCTTCAATCATCTTTGTGGAAAAGTATTTTATAGGTCTAATGCATTATTTGGTTGAAGTTTATTTTTTATGTTAGTCTTTTTAGTTTTAAATTTGTCATTTATAAAGTGAAATGGTTTTGTTCAATAGTTATGTTTTTTTTGTAAGAAATGTTTGTTCTAAAGTGCTTACATTTAACATTTAGGTGGACAAAAAGTTTTTATGACACCAAACAAAATTAAATATACATATTTTCTTCTTGTTATTTTTCAATTCAATCATGATTTTACATTATAAATTTTATTTTAAACTAAAGACTCAATAATGCTAGTTTTGAGATTTTTCAAAAAACAAAATGCTAGATTTGTGAGTGATAATTTGGATCTATCAACATAACACAAAATCACATTAACCTAGTATGATGGAAATAAGGTAAATGTGTATATATTTTATGCTTTAAAGGACCATATGTTCATTTTTACTGGCATAAAAGACCAATTTCAAAAATAAAAACACTAAAATGACCAATCCGGTACTAAGATTAAACTAAAAGGACATTGTCCCCGTGAACTTAGCTCAGTTGGTAGGGACAATGCATAATATATGCAAGGTCCGGGGTTCGAACCCCGGCCACCACAAACTAAAAGTACATTAGGATGCTTTAAGGGTCCGTTTGGATTAGCTTATTTTAGAGCTTATATAAAATAGCTTATGCAAATAAATAAATTTGTATGATTTATAAGTTTTTAAAATAGTTTATGAAAAAACAGTGTATGAAGATACAATTTTCGTTAATGAGAGCTTATAAATTAAAACGAACCGACTTGCTCTTCCTTCTCACTAAACCTTCCAAACCTCTCCACCGCCTAGATCTAGCTCCACCACAATCCAAACGGTTCTGTCACCATGTAACTCAACCTTCCGGTGGTGCGACGAGGCTCCTACTCCGCACCACCGCAACCAGTCCGTCCGGTGATGGTTCTGGTTTGTTTTGATGTTCGTGATGACCCTATTTGACGAGGTGGATCTCTGCTCAACAGACTTCTCTCCTTCCTCCGGTGATCTTCGTCTCTTTTGTTTAATCCTCCTCTGTCGCCTTTCCTTTGGATTGTCGTTGTTGCAAGGAACAAGGAGGTTCGTCCCATACCTGAGTTAGTCACAGATTGGCGGAGGATCTTCTGCGTGTTGTTGGGTTTACGCTTCTCTGATCGTGAATTCATGCTGGTTATTTTTGGATTTGGGTTTGTTTTGGATTTTGCTGTGGGTTGGTGTGGGTTGATCGTTTGTCGCTGTCTGCACCGTCGATCTGTGTGTTTTTGTTTTCTGCCTGTGTTTCGTATTGTTCTGTGTACTGTATTGTCCGTTTTTTATGTGTTTGTGTTTCAGATCAGAGATTGGGTGGAAGCAGATTTGACCTATTTTGAGGAGGTTCAGTTTCGAAAACCCGAAAGGGTCTGGTTTCTTAACCCGAAAAGTGTTGTTTTAACGTGTTCGACTCATCCCTCGATCTAGGTTCAAACACGTTTGTTCTTTGAAATTGTTTGAGTTGGTGTTCCTGTCCTTGACTCACTGATGTTCCAGGTTTGTTAAGATCTGTAGGTCTCAAGACTTCAGGGATGCCTCCACTTCAGTACTGACTCATTCTCCGTCTCAGTCTTGTGATTGTTCGGGGGACTGTTAGGCTCGAAAGAGCTTTTATGTCTGCTGCTTGTTCAGGGGGTTGCTGGTACGTGGATTTTGATACCGTGTTGACGGTCGATCCATTCACCATTTCTGAACCCTTTTTAATCCGATGGGCGCTCACTCTTCATCTTTTTTTGTAACTTGGTTTTGTGTCCCTACGCGGGTTCGCTGGGTTGCGCTCGTGAGAAGTGATTGCTTTGTTAGGATTAATTAGGGTTGATCCACTGGTTTGTATTATCTTGTTTTATTCCCATTTGGGCTACACCTGGGTCAGGTCTAATGTCCCCAAGTCTCTGTATCTTGTTATTTTTATTTAATCTATTTCTCCTTTTGCCTAAAAAAAAAATTAAAAGAAAAGTTTATTTATTCACATAAGCTATTTTTCATAAACTCAAAATAAGTTCAATTCAAACGGGTCTTTTAGATGTATATATGATCTACCGTTTATTCTTAATTGTGTGGTCCGATCAGTTATTTCTACGTGTTCATTCTTTTACTACCTACATTTGATACAATCTTTTCATATCAAATATCATTACTGTAAACTATAATTAAATCAAATAAGTTTAATTGGTTCTGCCGCCTTACGTTTGATTCGATTTGTGTTTGATAAATTGTTGATTACTTTAGCAAAAGACGTGACTCACAATATCTTCAATTGGTTTTCGGTAAATGACTACAGGACTATGCAGTAATGGTACACAATCACCACACACGGCACTAACCCATCAATATAAATAATAATTTGGGAAAATGATATTGTAAATGTAACTAATAATTTCTTGAATTAAATAAAAATGTTGTTAGCACTGCTCTTAATCATTAACTCCTTGTCATGCCTATTAATTGAAGTTACACTGTTTAAAATATGATAGTTTAATAATCAAACACAGACACCATACACTATACATACACATCCACACTGGTAGAAATTTGAGAAAATGACATAATTAAATATAGTCACATGTTGTGGAGTTGTGTCGGTGTTAGACATTGACACGTATTGGACATCAGACACACCTTTAATCAAAAGGAGGTTAATTAACAACATAAATTAAAGGAAAAAAATATAGAATTCATTTTCAAATTGAACTTTTTTTTGGGGTTAAAATACAATGTCACATTTTTTTTATTTTTATTTTTGAAAGATTGTCACATTTTTTATGTTTCCCTCATTCATTCAATCCAATAATGTTGGCAACATATATCAGCTGCCACCCCAACTGAAAGTCTGAAACGGTCCTTTTCTACCATTCACTACAGAACAGAAAAGTGGGGCCCGCGATGGCAATCTTTCCGGTAGTGTTATTTCAACATGTTGATAACGTTTCTTCCTTAAGATATATATGAAGTTAGTATATAGTTTTTTCAAACTCTTTCCATCTTCTTAAGAACATTTCAAGAAGCTATCTAGACATTGATGCTTTGAGTTTGAGGTGAATATATTATTGCTCGCTAAGGAATAGTTGTAGCACACTTAATTTGGCAAAGGTAAGGTAAGTTTCTTAGTTTATTGCTTGAATATGAAGAAATTAGAATTTTATAGTTCTATGGCATGCCACACACACATCATACTTTGTAGTGTGTAGAGTAAATTAGCTTTTAATAATGTACCTTGTAAAAAACCAATTTTTTTTTTTTTAAAATGGAGTGGTCCCATCATTAATATTTATGTCTACAACTTGTTGGTTGGTTTTATGTCTTCAACTTGTTGTTGGTTGGTTCCTTAATTATTATCTGGATTCAGTAGCTTCATTAGATTTTCTTCTTAGAGATGGATTCTATAATCAAGACATGGTTGGTGTTGCCTATTCTTGTCTTGTCTGGAAATTATTTGCAACAATGTGTCAATGGGAAATCTCAAGTGCCTTGTGTATTTATCTTTGGAGACTCTTTATCTGATAGTGGAAACAACAATAACCTTCCTACCTCTGCAAAATGTAATTACAAACCTTATGGAATCGATTTTCCGATGGGCCCAACCGGAAGATTTACCAATGGTCGAACTGCAATTGACATAATAAGTAACAATTCTTTCAACTTGGCTATATTATTATGAAATTTAATATCTCTCTTTTTAATTAAGCTCAAACTAAAGTACTTTTGATTGTAGCTCAACTTCTTGGATTTGAGAAATTCATTCCACCATTTGCAAACATCAGTGGTTCAGACATACTCAAAGGTGTGAACTATGCATCTGGCGGAGCTGGAATTCGTATGGAGACATACTCGGCTAAGGTTTAAATTAGTTTTTAGTAGATGATTTAGAGTATTTTTGTTACATTACTCATACACATGCCGCAAAAATAACATTATGTCCGTACAGGGTTATGCTATTAGCTTGGGATTACAGTTAAGAAATCACAGAGTTATAGTTTCTCAAATTGCTAGCAGACTTCGAGGTATTGACAAAGCTCAAGAATACCTTAACAAATGCTTGTATTATGTGAATATTGGAAGTAACGATTACATAAACAATTACTTTCTTCCCGAATTCTACCCAACAAGTCACACTTATAGCCCTGAGCAGTATGCAGAAGCTTTAATTCAAGAGTTATCTTTGAATTTACTGGTATATGACCACTCAAAATCTCAGTGTTTTACCCTTGCTTTCACTAATTGATTCAATATATATAATATGATGATTTATTAGTTCCATTTGATTCCAGGCTCTACATGACATTGGAGCGAGAAAATATGTGTTAGTTGGGTTGGGACTTTCAAGCAGTACTCCGTCACTTTTCAATTACAAGCTTAAATCTCTAGTGGAACATTTCAATAATAAGTTCTCTGCTGATTCCAAATTCATATTTATAAACACTACATTAGAGTCAGATGCCCAGTCAGATGGTAATCATTTTAGCTTACTTAAATTTCAATTTACATAATATAATTAACTACAGTTTAATGTGATTGATTGAGGTTTATACAATATATAATCATGCTACATGTTCAATGAATCTCAGGTTTTTTGGTTTCAAATGCTTCGTGTTGTCCATCAAGCTCGATTGGATTGTGCATCCGTGATGAAAGGCCATGCTATAATAGGAGTGAGTATGTGTTTTGGGATGCAGTCCATCCCACTGAGTCTTGGAACCTACTCATTGCAACAAGAATGTATGATTCATCTACTAATTCAGGGTTCACTTATCCAATGGATATTAAGCACCTTGTTGAACAAGAAATTGAAATGGAATTGGATATCACTTCACAGTTTAGTGCCTCGAGTTAAATGTGTTCAAGTTATTTGTATGTGTTCATTCTTATACTACCTACATTTGATTCAATCTTTTCATATCAAATAACATTTTTGTAAACTAGAATGAAATCAAATAAGTGTAATTGGTTCTACCACCTTACAAATGATTCTATTTGTATTTGATAGTTTATTTGATAAATTTATCAAAAGATGTGACTCACAGTTAAGTGGATCATAATGATGATAATTAAGTTGGTTTTTACAATTGTTAATGGGTATGTAGAATAAACAAAATCTGACAATTGGTTGGCCTCCAATTGCATAGAGAATAATGAATAATGATAACTTATCTTCCTTCTCTTATTCAGTCAAAGAAATGAAAGAACTGAAAAAAACGTGATGAGACATTGTTGTGCATGTTTTCTGGCATAGTGAAGTGTGAAAGTAGAGAGTATAAAGATGGATAGAGTTCCGAGTGTCATTGAAAGACATGCAATCCTGGTTGCTACTGCATAGAACAAATTATGGTTGAGGTTATAACAGAATTTATTTGTCTGCTATTGGAAGTGTAAAACAAAGGTCACTTTTTATTTGTGCTTGTGCAGGGTACTTGGTTTTGACTCTCTGTCAAATTGTATCAAACTTTGTAGTCTGTACTATAGTGTTTCTCAATAAATTATATTGTGTTCCTTACTATAATATAATATAGTTTTAAGTGATCAAGACTAAGAGAAAAGTTTAATGAGAATTAGGATAACTAATTAAGTGGGAAGTTGCTTAACGTGAATCTGTTCCAAAGGAAGTTCCTTCCGTTCCACATCAACACTACCATGAGTTTAGTTCAGTCAATATAAGGGGGAAGATGTCACTCAAAGGGAGCTCGTGAACGTTGAGAACCCATCTCAATTGTTGAACGAAAATTAGGGGTTCGTTACATTAAGTCTAGCGTTCGTTATCTCAAGATCTTTTGTAATAACCCACGTCTGAACCTAGAAATTTAGATTTAATGTTATTTTCTGGATGCTGGACTTCTGCATTTGTTTCTGGTGTTTACATTTTTGTTTGAATCATAAAGAAATGAACAAGCTATAAGGATTTGAGTAGCGAAAACATGAGAATGCAGAAAACAATTTCTCAATAAGCAAAAACTACAAAAATGATTTCTTGTTCTTTCGTTCCGTGAAATCTGAAAGTGCACGTTAGGATCTGTTATGTCACGTTCTATGTGCATTCTCTTTGTATATTTAGGAAACTCAGTTTTCGGAAAAGATACATATAAGCATGAGAATATAAAAGATCACACCTGTGTTTGATGGAGATCAGTGGTAAGGAATAGTATGATATAGAATTCAAATATGAGTGCTGTTTCTGCTGGGTAATTTTTATTCTGCATATTGAATGAATTCACCAAGTAGGATTCATCAAATTAGGATGAAATTTATGTGCTGTCATTTACTGCATTACCTTAGGATTTCAATTGTAAAATTTCACAATATGCTTGACAGCATGTTTATAAGGACTTCCAAATTATAGTCATCAACTTCTACGAACTTCACGTGCATTACATTCAAGGGAGATGCTACCCCAATGCTAGCTAGTGTTAAGAAGGCAAGTTCACTAGTTTATTTTTATGTTTGGCCAAATACCTCCCCAGGTCCTTTAAGTTTCATGTTTGTTTCAGATAGATCCTTTAAGTTTCTAAGGCTTCAGATAGGTCCTTTAAGTTTCGAGTTTGTTTCGGATAGGTCCTTTAAGTTTATAAGGTTTCAGATAGGTCCTTTAAGTTTCGAGTTTGTTTCAGATATGTCCTTC
>Ga0315913_1003868_pt1 | contig 18043 bp, 7 predicted proteins | sample MpolsnodulesMG_FD_207736 | JGI IMG/M metagenome (GOLD analysis project Ga0315913, IMG submission 207736) | Medicago polymorpha root nodule microbial communities from Los Angeles, California, United States - small nodules | ecosystem: Host-associated > Plants > Roots > Nodule | place: USA... | reverse complement strand
AAATGTGTTCATGTATGAAATGCTTGAACATTTAAACAGGGAGCATCTTGTGGATATTCTAAACATTCAACTCAGTATACCTTCCTCAATATGTGGAGTTTGGTGTATATTTGGTTCTACTTTGACAAAATTACATTTTGAGTGGCATGCATATGTTTGATTTTGACTTAAAGCAAGCTAAAAGGAAAAATGATTTATAATTGTATACATTTATACTAGTGGTGGCAAAAAAATATGTACCCGCGGGTATATGCGGAAAAAATCTGTGATGGACATGGACGCGAGTGGGTAAACGGGTACCAATGGGTATAATAAATGGGTATTTAATTACCCATTACTTTATGGACACGGACACAAATTTGATGATACTCGTGCCCACGGGTATCCGTACCGTTAATAAATTAACTAAATTACTAAAATATCCATGTGTGTGTCTATATGTGTGTGTGTGTGTGTGTGTGTAAGAGTTTGAGAACATTAAATTTAACTCAATCTTGAAAGATATGGATGGTGATGTTGACATAAGTGGTGAATGACATTGTATCCGAATGTTATGAGATTCTATTTCAAATATCATTGTTATGTCAATTTATTTGGATTTTTATTTGGAGGTTTCTATGATTTTATTTTAGATGTTTATTTGGATTTTAGATATTTTGATTTTATTTCAACTATGTTATGCATGGATGTTTAAAAGTCGAAGTTTGTAGGTAATTAAAAAAGTATTTTCTTTGTAAAAAAAAATTAAAAACCCATGGGTACCCGCAAATATTTGTGGGTATCTAAATACCCGTGGATTACTCGTATAGATATACTTGCACTGGTATGGGGACGAGTACAAATACCATATTTATCCAACGGGGCGGGGACGGATATCATACTACCCTTACCTATGGATGCCCATTGACATCTCTAATTTATACAAAAATGAGTTGAAAAATAAATTAAAATTTTAAAATCAATTTTAGAATCAAAAGCTACAATTTATAGCATAAAGTATAATCAATTTTAAAGACAAAATAAATTATGCACATGAACAAACAAACATCATAGTCAACTTTACACTTTAGAATTAATTTTGGTCTCTTTAAAATTAAAATCAAGCATACACATAGTATTATAATAAGCATTGATATTATATCTGTACCCTTGTTAGGTGAGAAAGTTGAAGGTGTTTTTTTGAGTAGAAGAACTTTAATAAACATACTCTTTCATATGACCCATGCGTTTTAATATTAAAATATATTATTCAACAATAATGTAATGATGTATAATTTTTATCTTTTTTGTGAACTATATAACCTGTGTGCACAACTAAAAAATTAATATCTTGAATCAGATGGGACAACAGTAGATAGAAAAGGATGTATAGTTATACTTCATCCGTCCCTAATTGTAAGATTATTTTAAAAAAAAGTTTTGTCTATAAATATAAGATTATTTACAATTTTTTAGATATTTTTTTCTTTAAGTATACCCCTTATAAAATATAAAAAAACTAACATTAAATATATCTATAAACCAAGAATAATTTGATAATGGCTTCAAAAAAAAGAATAATTTGATAATAATCGCATAAATTTGTGGCAAATTTATCACGCCAACAATTTTTCTTAATATATGTGATTTTTGTAAAATAATTCTATATAGAAAGAGACAAAGTGAGGTAGTATGTAAAACAAATTTAATAGTGGATGAGAGATATTGAGTGGTTTTAGAACTTACACTATGAGTTTCATTCCAGCCCCTAAGGAGTCTTACAACGTGAATTTAATATCATATTCTATTTTGTTGTTCTACTCAAAGGGAGACGATTAATGATTTATTGACTTTTTGAAATAAAAAACACATATCGTGTCCCTTATTTTGTATATAGACGTGATAAATTGTTTTTTTTTTATATAAAAGAAAGACGTGATAAATTGTTATTTCATTTGAATTTGAATACTCTTTTAGCTTGACTCAAATTACTTCATCTTTTTCCAATCACGAAAGAAAAATGAAATATTTAGAAAATAGAATAGTCTTAACCGTGTAAAGGGGAATGCATCACAATCATCACAAACAAAAAAAAAAGTTGAGTAGGTGTAGGGCACGTTGAGTTGATTGAGTTGACAAGAAAAGGAACACACCACTAATTTAAGGGAGATTGAGAGAGATAAATCGCTTTTGAAGATGTCCATAAGTGGAATCTTTTTGCAACTACAAGTTTGACCAAACCATCATCATGCAAAGACTCTTCTTATTACGTTAGAAAAATGACATTTTATGAGTATGAAAAGGCACTTCTCTTGCTCGAAAAGATAAGAATAATGTCACTTTGTGCCTTGTGGTTAGTAACTTTTTTTAACAGGAGTAAATTTACATAAATTTCACCCATTACTCCTTAGATGGAGGGTTTTGAGGATGTGATTTTTGCTAAGCCAAACCATTGAACCGCGCTGTAAAATTTGCTTAGGATTGCAGTTTTAGATCGATAAATTTTTTAAACCAGTTGTCAAAAGATGGTTAGGGTTCTATTACGGGGAGGTGATTTTTTATTTTTTTTTACAGAAATAAAACAATATTCATTCATTCAAATCGATAGATTACATTAGATACAAACATCGCTAAAAACGTAAAGGGTGAATCTGCGAACAAACTCACAGCATCCAAGTTAATAGCATAAAACGGCAAAATGCCTACAAATAATATGATAAAACTTAAGTCACCGAAATTCACATACTTCTGGATCTTCAACATTGACACTCAAATCATTGGTTGAATTTGTAATTGACTGATGTCGATCTTTCAATAGAAAATAAACGAACACCGCGACAAGACGCGAAATCAAACGTCGCACAAGACAACGAACAACACAACGCCGCACTTAAACGACGAAATCTCAACAAAACACAAAAGAAAAAACTTGATATATATGAAAACCACTTATTTAGATTGAAAGAAAAGGGAAAATAGATGTCGAGGGGTGATTCTAGGTCAAAAAATGACCTGAAACCACCCCCTCTTCGATGAAGGAAGGAGAAAGAAAGTTTAGAGAGAAGTTGGATGTTAGAACTAGATCATTTCCTTTATCATATTTTTACGAGTCTTGTTAACATGCGTCCTTAAAGTGTCTATTAAAGATTCAAAAAAGGAAATAATTTACAAATTTAATGTATGAAAAGTTGTTATTTAAAGTTCCAATATGTTGAATACACAAATTCTAAGATAAAATTTTTTCTTTAAACTTCTTAAAAAGTGTCTTAAAATCACTTGTTAGCATTTTCATATTTTTATTATAATTATTTTCATGATAACAAAACAATACAACACTTGATCAGAACAATTAATTTGGTGACTTGTTTAAGTGTGTAAGACAACATTTAGAAGTAGAAGCTTTGGATAACTCGTGCCTCTAGTCACTACAAACACAAGCGGCAATGACGTAAAGATCAATCGTCTAATTAGTCTCAAAGAATATTATGGTTTGATGAAGAACAAGTCAAGATCCTATCGATTAGAGTATGCGCTTCAACCATATTTAAAGTTTCTTCTGTAACAACACTCTTCTGGTAGACTAATTTCTTTGGCTCAAAGTAAGTTTAGATAGACAAAATGAAAATAGTTATTGGAAGCTCAGACATGTAAATAAAAGAGCCAGGTTTTGAGTCCGATCACAACGTCTAACCATATAATTCAACTTTTTTAGGCGGTTGAACTAGGATTTATGAATAAACGGTTTATTCCATGAAATATCAACCAAATTAGCTTAACTACAAAGATGCTCAACCAATTTACTCTTAGCTACTGCAAAATGAAGTGAACCCGACAAGAAATTCGGTATTTCAAATTATGTTCAGAGGTCTAGGAACTTGTTTTCTTCGGTCATAAGCACTTTTGTCCTTATATTAATTAAAACTCTTAGTCCATGCACAAAATTAAGAAAAATTATTTTCACATTAAATCTGTCGATAATATAAAATCAATGCTAACATGTATTTCAAGAGCACATATTATTTTTTCAGATCAATAAGGTACGTATTAATGAACTCAATCAAAAAATATTCATCTTAAAAGTTGTACTCTCTCTCTCTCTCTCTTAACCCTAATCATTATCACTTTTCTTCTATTGAGATACCGAAGAGGGTGATTTAGGGACAATTTTGATCCAAAATCACTTACCAATTTGTTTTTCTTTCTTTTTTTAGTTAAACAAGTGATTTCAACATATTTTCAATCTTATTTGTTTGTTTTTGTGATTTTGTCATTTTTGTACGACTTTGCTTGTTTTGATTTTCTGTTTTTGTGTGCTATGTTTTTTATTTCTCATCTTAGTGCAGTGTTTATTTAATTCAGGTTGAAAAATTAGCTTTGAACAAGTGTAAATTCAATTAATGACTTTGGCAGCGTAACATTGCAGATCTGGAGAAATGAGTATCCTAGAGGTTTGAATATTGTCATATTTGTAGACAAAAGTACTCTGCCGTTTTATCATTTTTAACATGGTTGATGTGAGTTTGTCATGTAAATTCACCCTTTTTGTTTTAACAATGTTGAATTTGTATTGTATCAATGTACTCTATCAGTTTGAACCAATTAATATTGTTTATTTTTGTAAAAAAAAACTTTTTAAGAGTTAAAATATTTATTATCAATGCAAATATTTTTTATCAACGCAGACAAGTTATTTTTGGATTCTTTAACTTGTATATTTAGGTCACAACTTAACATGACCCTTTTTAAGTTATTAAGGGAAATCCTATCTCATTTTATTATGATTGTCTGTAAAAATTAAAAATATTTTCGTAATTTGTAAAATCTTATGGAAAGGATAAGAAAACTTTACAAAGGAACTTTAGACATTGGGACGAATATATCATTGATAAGGATTTTTGGTGAGGCCTACGCTACCCCTTCTTGAATAAGGGGTAATTTATCTTTAATGATAAATATGATTCGATTTTTGAACAAAAAATATCGAAATCACAACTTAAATGAAAGAGATGAAGAAATTTGATGTTCTTGAGATGAAAATGGTAATTGATTGTAAGAAAAAACTCATTAATGAGACATGTGATAAGTGCCAGAAAGTAGTTAATTACATAGTATATTTTTAGGCACATTTGTTACTTGTTTTACAAGTTATTTAAGGAAAAGCTAAGAAAATGTGAATAATTGGTCTATTATGCTTTTTGTACCTTACTCTACCCATTTGTGCAGGAATTGAATGTCAAGACATTAAGAAAGAAAGAAAAACAAAGAATTTGTGCAAAGGCCAACTCGCCACGATGAGTGAAAGGAGAGTTCATGGCGAGATTTTGCCACGACGAGTGAATGGCGAGGAGCAACAGAGAATCAAGGTTTAGGGAAATCAGATTTCGCCATGGCGAGCAAATCTTGTCGTGGCGAGTTAAAGCGGCCCAATCCCCTTAAAGCTGATGTGGCAGAAACCCACTGGGGAAGCAATGTCAATTCGCCATGGCAAGCAAATTTCGCCATGGCGAGTTTATAAAAATCTGCAAAAGTATAAAAAGCTCTTATTCTTATTTCAGATGAGGATCTTATGCCACTCTAGGGAGAGAAAAACAGGGGAAACTCAGAGAGACCATTAAGGAACAAGGAGCACTAGGATTGAAGGTGGAGTCACAAGATTCATTGAGAAATCATGGCTTGATATCATCCATCCATTTTCTTCTCCTTGTAAGGTTACCATGACAATGAGTAGCTAAACTATTTTTGTTGGGATTAAATGTAATCAACTCTACTGGTATGTCTTCCTTTTGATTATGAAATTGTATGTTTCTATTATCTCATGATATTGATGTTATTCTTGTATTATATGATTAATCTTATGGATTTGAATTGTTATTGAAAAATACCTTTTGAATCTAGGTTAGAATAATGTCTACTGAACTCTAAATTCTAGATATAGATTTAGGTTTAATATTCACTTAAAAGTATTGAATCTTAATGTTATCATATTGGTTAATAGGCTGAGAAATCGTCGATTAACCGATACGATTGAACCCACAAGCTTATTTAGACATGAATAATGTTTGTGAGCAATACGTGAGAATATCGAGTGATAACTAGGATCTGCAATACTAATCACTAGAATACATATAATTAGGTTGATGAAGTTTAATCCCAGCATATTCATTTCCATGTTAACTCTCGTCCCATTTACAATTTATAGTTTGCTAACTTATGAAACAAAACACTTCATAAATCTATAGCTTAGAACGATATCGATTGTTGAACGGCTTGAATATCACACCAGTCCCTGTGGAGACGATAACAAAAATACTTACTTTTGATACTACATCAGCATGCATTGCTCATTGATGGTTTGAGGGTAATTTATCCCTAATAACACTATGATTCGATTATGATAACGAAAGAGACGAAGATCACATGTTGAATAAGTTTTTTCTTTGATAGGGTAATTTATCCCTTATAACAACTATGATTCGATTATGATAAGAGATGAAGATCACATGTTGAATATAACAACTCTTTGTCATAATAAAGATGAAGAAAATAAGTTTTTTTTATATGGCAAATTACACTGAATTCATCAAGGGTTAATGTAGGAAAAACCAGATTTTTCTGTGTAACATTAAATTTAAATTTAATTTTTCTTTCTCTTGAAGTCATGATGTATCGGCAATGTGAATCAAATTTGGATCTAATAATAGAAAATGTATGTCAATGGCCCCGTGAGTTCTGTTTAGTTTGTAAGAACATTGCATAATATATGTAGGAATTGAGGTTCAAATCCGTGACATTTTGTTATTCACGAATTTTAAGTCATTAGTAAAATCGACGTGACACCTAGGCATGGGAACAAAATATGCACTTGCCTGTACCCGTTCGAACCAACCTCGATTTGACAGGTTTTCTCCTGACACTAGGTTTGAGTATAAGTTTGAATTTTCCCCGATTTTAAAATACGGGTACGGGAAGAATAATATGGATATAGGTACCCACCCTAAACTCATACTCAAACCCGCCCCCCAAGTGTAGAAACTTACATTATTATCACTTTATATAGATAGAAACTCAAACTCTAAATCATTTCAACTACACTGTGTTTGTCAGACGACACTCGAGTTCTCTCTCTCTTCTTCTTTCACATCTCACACCCTCGGTCTCTCTACCACCATTATCTTAAGGTGTTTTTTTTTATTTATGGTTGATTTTGTTTTGGATTTTTTTATTTATTTTGTTTTTGATCATGTTTGATTCTGATTGTATGTATAACAAAAAATAATACTAGGTTATGTGTGATGTTTCTAGTCAAAAAATTGATATTTTTAATTGATAATAAAATTATGTGTGAAAATACTTTTAATTGATAATTCTAAGTTCGATTTGTTGAAAATACTTTTTGATGGGGTGGGAATACCGAAACCATTCAAGACCGGGACAAGATTCAATTTCTCATACATGTTGGATATAGGAAAGGTAACGAGTAAATATACGTGCGTAGGTTATGGAGAATGCAAAATCAGTCTCCACCTCACCCTATTGCCATGCCTGATGAGACCCACTTATTCACGAATTTTTTAGTCATTAAATTAATCGACCCAAAAATGAATATTTCTCATAAATATTGATTAAGATCGTATACTTAATTTCGGTTTTAATTCTAGTTGACTCACATAAACTCTAAAGTTGAACTAATCTCAACTTTTTAATAGAAAGAAATATAGAAATTCTATATTTGGAACCTAAAAGTTTGACCTAGATACTTTTATCATGATCTGAACATTTCTTTAAAAAATAATGTCATTATTAGTTAGATGCGGCTTTACTTTTTTTGTTTGGACAGTTACTTTTGTTTGACAGCTACTATTTTTTAAGGTTAACGTTGCATTAGTAATAGATGGTGATTTCTTTCTTTTTTGACTGTTAGTTAGTAATTTCTAATTATTGGTTGATTCGTTTTTTATTACAATTATTGCTTTAATTTAATATATGGAAATAAATCGGACTAATTAATTTTGATCATTTTTACTATACTAACAATTTTTTATAAAAAAATCTCAACTAAAAAAGCTAAATTACACTTTTGGCAAGGGACACTATGTAAATCAAGCACGAGACACTATGTCTCGAGTTCGATTTCCCTTAATGTCAATTTTGGCGGGTTAGTCCACACATAACTTTGCTCAGCTTTTAAAGAGGATCCCTACTAATGGACGATGAGATTGTATCCCGTCTGTCCATGGTCGAATACTAAGTTTAAAAAATAAAATCCGATGAAAAAATAAGAAAAATTTGCTCATTAACTATTACCTTTTGTCCTTTACGATTTGAATATGAATTTTTTAGAACAATTATTCTTGAATTGAAATTCATTAACCATTTGAATCTAATCAGACCGTCGATAAAAAAGAAACATGAACATTGTATTTGCTTTTGCTAAACCACAAATACACTTCACACACAACTACATAAACAATTTCATCGATATAACTAAACTTTATTAAAAGAATCAACATCTTTCAACAAATATTTTTTCAATACGCACCGATTAAAAAATCCAACCCTAAATCAAATTTTCAAGGGACCAAAACATCTATGAGTTGTAGATAGTAACATCAACATTATTGTTGAGATGTGAATGGTCCATAGTGTGTTTAGTATAGAAACTTGATTGAAGATTTGTAGGGCAACCAACCAAACAAACAAAAGACCACCAAGCTTTTTACAAAGTTGAAACAGTCTCCAAACCTCTTACACTCCTACACGTGTCTCTTTTACAAACCCCTTCACTCGTGCCGCTAACATCGGACTCGCACGTGCCACATTTTCCTCCAAACCCCTACATATTCTCCTTCATGTTCTGTCTCTCTTCTCTCATTCCTCTCTCTCTCTCTCTCTCATCATGGCTTCACCGACACCATTGTTGAAAGATGAACTTGACATTGTTATCCCAACAATAAGAAACCTTGATTTCTTAGAGATGTGGAGGCCATTCTTTGAGCCTTATCATCTCATCATTGTTCAAGATGGCGACCCTTCAAAAACCATCAATGTTCCTCAAGGTTTTGATTATGAACTCTATAACCGTAATGATATTAACAGGATTCTTGGCCCAAAAGCTAGCTGTATCTCATTCAAGGATTCTGCATGTCGTTGCTTTGGTTATATGGTTTCTAAGAAGAAGTATATCTACACCATTGATGATGATTGCTTTGTGAGTTTTTTAATTTCCCATCTGGGTTTTGTTTTTCAGATCTTGATCTGCTTTTTGAATTTTGAAATTTTGGTTTTTGATTTGTTTTCACATTGATGAAGATTGGATCTTGATATGTTTTTTGTTTTTGTTTGTAACCTTAATTTTGGTTCATGATTTTAGCTTTGTCTTTCATTTGTTTAACTCTTAAGTTGTGAATCAATGACACCAGACACGATACGAACACTGACACGTAAACACTTGTCATGACACTAATATGAATACACTGAAAAGAATTTAAGAAAATGAATGTAATTGAGTGTAATCACGTCTATTGATCTTGATCTGGTTTTTGAATTTTGATTTTTTAGGTGATATGTTGGAAATTTTGGATCTTGTTATGGTTGTTTTTTGTTTTTGTTTTTTTGTTTGTATGTGTGTAATGAATTTTGGTCATACTGTTTATACTATGTTTTGGATCTTCATTTGTTAGGCTTTGCAGTGTGTTTGAAACAGGGGATTGGACAATTAGATAGGCATTGTCTTGAAAATTGGTTGTAGTGTTTTAGTCCATTTTGTTAGATTTGTCTTACATTTGCTTCACTCTTAACTTGTGAATCCCAGACATGGACGCCGGACACGTAGGCGCCGCATGTAGACATTGACATGGCACTGGCATGTAGGCATCTGATATGACAGTGACACGTAGACACTTGACATGATACTAACATGTAGACTCTAATCATGTCTTCAATTTGAAGTATTGGTGCTGTATAGCTCTTAACGCATTTAGAATTTGAAATTGTGGTTAGATTTAGGGAATTGGATTGTTTGCAGGGTGAGTGCATGTAATGAGCTACATTGCAAGCCAGATTTCAATGTAGACTTTGATTCTCTTACAATCTAAAACACAAAGCTTGAAATCTGGATTGTCTGATGTAGCCAACAGGGTTGTGACTGCACACAACTAGATCAAATCATTTGCATATTGCTACTGTTTAACATTGGTTTTATTGACTGATTATTTTCGGCATACGTGACATACATTCAAGGATATTATGAAAGTTTATAAATTTCTTGCCACTCTCTTTATTTGAAATGTTAAGATTCGCCATAGTTTTATTCTTATTATTATATTATGTTGTTGGTGTAGGTTGCCAATGATCCTACTGGGAAAAAGATCAATGCACTTGAGCAGCATATCAAGAACCTTCTCTGCCCATCCACACCTTTCTTTTTCAACACTCTCTATGAACCATACAGAGAAGGTGCAGATTTTGTTCGTGGCTACCCCTTCAGTCTCCGTGAAGGTGTACCAACTGCTGTTTCTCATGGTCTGTGGCTCAATATCCCTGACTATGATGCTCCTACTCAGCTTGTGAAGCCTCTCGAAAGGAACACTAGGTACATTTACCACTAGTACTCTTATTATCATTTGAAGATTTCTATAGTTTTGATTCTACGTATATAATCTTGACTCTGGTTATTTGTGATTGTTGTTTTTAAGGTATGTGGATGCTATTCTGACCATTCCAAAAGGAACTTTGTTTCCCATGTGTGGAATGAACTTGGCATTTGACCGTGAGCTCATTGGACCAGCAATGTACTTTGGTCTTATGGGTGATGGTCAGCCTATTGGACGCTACGACGACATGTGGGCTGGCTGGTGTATCAAGGTTCGTTCTTGGCTCATTGCCCCTCAATTCTCTGAAAACATAACTTTTAACATAGCGAAAGATAAAATAAAGCCAAATTACTCTTGTATAAGCTATCCTGAAGAGTTTATCGAAATAAGCTGAAAATAGTTGAATGACATGTCATAAGCTGTTTCTATAAGCTCTTTCAAACAGTGTATATAGTGCTCAAGTCAGCAGATAAACTCTAATAAGTCATGAAAACAACTGAGATATACATTAGTACACTGTCCGTGTTGCACATGCATCCACTCATATCTCAACATTATGCCATTTTTCTATGTTAATTTCAAAAATATCTCATTAGTTATTTATTTGGTGAAATGTGATTAAATACATGTATAAGAGAAAGATACATTGACAGTAACTATCAATTGAACTATATTTATATTATGAATATCATTGTATATGAAAACAACTGAGGTATTTTACACTGATTGTGTAGGTTATCTGTGATCACTTAGGATTGGGAGTCAAGACTGGTCTTCCATATATCTATCACAGCAAGGCTAGTAACCCATTTGTTAACTTGAGGAAAGAGTACAAGGGTATATTCTGGCAAGAAGACATTATTCCATTCTTCCAGAACGTTGTTCTTTCAAAAGAAGCTACCACTGTTCAGAAGTGTTACATCGAGCTCGCCAAAGAAGTCAAGGACAAACTTAGCAAGATTGATCCTTATTTTGACAAGTTGGCTGATGCCATGGTCACCTGGATTGAATCTTGGGATGAGCTCAACCCAGCCGGAGCATCGGCAGCAGCCAATGGCAAGGCCAAGGCATGAATCAATTTTGGTTAGCTACAAACTGCCCCGGGATTTGAAGTGAAACTATTTATATACTTATTTTTAGTATTTATTTCAGCTTAATGTTATTCATGGTTTAGAATTTGCAGCATTGTTAGCTGTAGTTCTATTTTAGTAATTTCATGCTTTGAGCTTAGAAACAATAAAGGACTATGCGGTCTTGGGGCGCACGGCAGCATATCGTTTCATGTCAAATGAGTCTCATAGGAAGGCTATTGATGTATTAGTTTATGTTTCAGTTACTTGCTTTTACTTCAGAGTGTCATTTTTTGTCATGTATCTTACAATTTATAATAAAAATTTGAATTTGATTCACATTGCAGAAAATAGGTCTTATGATTCACGATTTGCTCTCGTTTTAACTATGTTATCAGAATATAGGTCGATTTGATTAACGATGTGTAGTTTATTAACTAGTGCAGGTACCCTTGATCAAATTTTAAACTGATGTTATCAGAATTAAATTTTCTTTGGTTTTTTCTGCCATTTGAATGATGAGTTACAATTATTTATGATGTAACGTTCAAATTAGACAAACGTTTCTGAAGTTCAAAACGTGCAGATAAAAAACGCCAACTCTGTTATCTTTTGAAAATGTGAATCTAACGAGTAGTTTCTCAAGTTGGTCAGTATCTGGAAGTTGCAATTAAACTAGCATAGCTGTGATTTTGGTCTTAATTGAGTGAATTTTGTAATATGAATATGTTATAACAACTCTGGATCAAACGTTTGTAAATTATAATACGAATATGTTGAATATGTTAGAACAACAACCCTGGATCAAATGTTGGTAGCTGGTAACGAAGTTTGGTCAAGTGTGCTGACCTCTTCGACTGCATAGCAGTTGCAGTTTCCTCTCAACTATTTCAAACTTAGGTTATATAGTTGTACAATTTGAATTTAAATATTACCTCCAAATTACAATATTACGGATGAACTTTATTAATCAACCTGCTTACTCAACATAACACATCTTGTTTTCAGAAGCTATCTTGATGTCAATGTTAACGATTTGAGAAATATAGCAGCCATCAAACATCATTTGAAAAGTTTTTTTGTTTTAATTTTCCCTAAAAAAGTTGGAACATGTTCCATTTTTACTGGTTTTGTATGAGGTGTGTCTATGCGAAGAGAAAAAACTAGGACACTTGTCTGAGGTGTCAAACATGTGTCGGCTGATATTAGACCCCGACACATGTTAGACATGCTGACACACCTAATCTTAAGAGTGTCTGAACTTCATAACTTTTTTTTCATGCTATTGAAGAATTCACATTACAAAGAAACACACCTGATATGCAACCATAAGAAGGATAGATGTTCTTCATAGATTTCACCTCTGCCCATTTTTTGTCATAGATTGGAGTAGACCATAAAGGTCCACCTAGACTGCTGAATCCAGAAACACAGAAGGTTAAACATAAGGATCAAGATCATAGAAAGTGGTCAAATGAAAAAATTATATAACCAAGCTTCTTTCTATAATAATATGATAGAGCAGTAGATAAACACATTAGTTTATTGATAAGGGATTCATTAGCAATATTCCTATATTATAATCCATGATTAAGACTAAATAATTTGAAGAAGAAAAAAATCTTTAGATTGAAAGGATAATACAAACACATAATAATAGGTTCAAGTTGTAATAATGACTCCTAAATGTACCCTAAAAAATGTATTGACTTACCATAAAATTATTTGGGAGGAGTTAACATATATATACACATTTGAAGTGTTGCATTCTTGTTTGGTTCTTCTGTTGTGTTGTATAACTTGTATTGTATGGTTCTTCAATATATATCTCATTTTCCTTGCTTCACAAATCTTATTAGGTCTATAATCCTTAGGTGGAGATGAATCTGGGGTCCATCTTCAATAAGAAGTTCAAAAAATCCACTTTTTTATGCTTTTGGTGTTGTCTTTGTCTTTCGACAACGTTACTTTTTTAAGGGCTTTACACTTTTTCAAAACATTTATGTTAGAGAACAGTGTTTAGCATTTTCAAAATTTCTGAAAAATGCTATATCTGTTTTTGAAAATTATAAAAGAAAAAGGTGAGGGGGGATATTGGATCTACATTCTCTTATTTTTATTAGTTGAAGTGAAAATGAAAACAGAAAACATGAGAAATAAATGGGACTTTAGCTTACAATTGAGGTAATTGGTAAGCTGTTGGAATGATATAAGATTGAATTTGAATATTGGTGTATGAAGAACATCAAAAATATAAAAATATTTATAGTGGTTAGCAGGATGTAAATTGTTGTTATGTTTTATATTTTGAATGAGATATGTTATTTGAACAATTATATTATAATAACTTATAGGACAACTAAAAATATCTAAAGTAAAGTGGACATTGACACGGAAACCGACACAAACAAAAAAATTATTAAAAAAATAAAATGACTCTGTCTAAAGGGTTGTCGATTAGCTTGTTCTAAAATAGTCGTCAAAACATTATTTCTCATTTTAAATGGATGTATTGTTTTAACTTACGGTTACAGCTAACACTACAAACCTTTATACTACAGAAAATTGTGGCTGTGATGCAGTTGCAGAGACATCAAAATCCTTAATAGTGTGGCCACAATTTAAAACCATGTTTGGATGTATGTGTTCATGAGTTTCTCTCTAATGGTTTCATGATTGATGATCATGTGAAAATGTTGTTTTCGGACTAGTGTTCCAACAGAAAATGTACAAAACTTGGTATGCATTATTATGTATGTAAGTATGTTGTTTCTTAGATGGTGTTAACGTGTTCAGAGGGAATGGTAATAGTGAGATTCATGTAGTTGTTGGAGTGTCCTTTTGATCAGAAAGGAACTCACTAACTGTCCGTACGAAGCTTGCTTGATTCAAACTCATGTCTCTGACTCAAAGTGGAGGCAGAAAAATTAGTTGGTATGGTGTAGAGAAGTGAGAGTGTTACCTAATATGATCGAGTTATGTTCACATTAGGACCGTAATGCATACACAAGGGTCGGTCTAATAACCATCAAAAATAACTGAGATTTAAAAGAAATTTTAATAGAAAGTCTTTTTGTTAGACCTAAAGTGAGAGCTTTAGTAACATTACCCTTGAGCCGGCCCTGATAATACAATAAAAAGTCTTCTTGTTAGACCTAAAGTGAGAGCTTTAGTAGCCTTACCCTTGAGCCGACCCTGATAATACAAATGAGATTAATTACTATGTCATGTAAATCTATTTAACTTATACCTCTAATTAAATCACACTAAGATGTGATTTTGAGATTAATTACTATGCCATGTAAATCTATTTAACTTATGCCTCTAATTAAATCACACTAAGATGTGATTTTGTTATGTTAATTTTGAACATACCTATGTAAGTATCTTCATTGTGAAATATAATTTGATGCATGCCTAATTTTTTTCTACAATTATTGTGCATACAAATAAAATTCATAATACATTTCATTTCACCTCATTACAAACTTATTCAAGCCTTGTTATCCAATCATATTTGCAGAAAAAATGTTCAAAGAAATGGGACGATCTTAGAATACCAAAAATAACTAGAAAGGGAGAAAAAGACTATTTTATGGGTCAATTACACCTATTATTAAATATAAAATCATAATTACGTTGATCAGAGTGAAACTGAACTCGGATCTCTTAAGCAAAGTTTCAATTCAAGTATTGTGGATGAAAAACGTGGCTAGTAGTAGAAACCCTATTAATTATTAAAGGTGACCAAATGAGTTTCTCGATGGAGATTAATCATCTACAAAGTCGATGGATACTTCGTACCAATAACACAGTTAACAATAATATATAAAATCAACTTAGGTTTATTTCGAACAATCATCGTAATAATATTTTTTATATAAAATTGTGTTATATGCTTCTATCCATTTCTAAAAGAATTTATTTGAATGGAATAAGGGCTGCACTACTAAACTCATAAACTATGGTGAGCCTAACCTATCAGAGAACAAGTGAGTATTCAAACACTACAGTTGAAGTGTTATGTTCACTCTTGTATCTCCAAACTTCACCTTATTCTGGTCATTGCTGTTGCTTTAAGATATAGGAAATTCAAAGGAAAAATATCACAGTATGAGACAGTGATAGAAGTATATAAATGTGCATGTACCTAACAACCATTAGGTGAGCCATCACTTGAACCTCAAAGAGAATTCTTCTTAAGTCTCTTATTCAAATTCCATAGTTATAGCATTGAGCTGAGGATTACTACAATCTTATACAAATAAGATTGCTAATCCTTGCAGAATATTATCATAATTTGATAACATCTTCAAAGGCACATACTCAAGGAATGAGGCTTCTCACATCAGTTCTATGTGTTATTGTGCTATTTTCTTATGCAGGTGGGATGAAAAGTTAAACTCTTTGTTGATGTTGTTTATCTTTCACTTCAAATTCTTTTTGCCGTTTTGTTTTCATATTCGTATTCAACTGATTTCTTGGATGCTTTCTTGTTACAGTTGCGTATGACCCTTTGGATCCTAACGGAAACATAACGATCAAATGGGATGTTGTGTCTTGGACAGCAGATGGCTATGTGGTAAGTAAAATCTGCATCCTTATTTGTTTAATACTAGTATCGAGAACCCCATAAATTCGTGAAAAGAAGTTTTATTTGGTATGATTAAAAATCGCAGTATTGCATTAGACATACATTAATGTTATGGATCAAATGTACAATATCAGTTTGATAAAGGAAGCACTGAAAGATCAAATTAAGGCTAATTTGATATAAGTCGCAATATTTACGGTTGGGCGGGGTATCTAAATTATAGATCTGACTTCTCATAAGTTAGCAACTCACTTTGGAGCTTAAAGTAAATATTATTGACTATTGATGAATAAATCAGAGGTTGTTACTAGATGTACGTACATAACAAATAATGGATGCACTGTAATATCGACTCATGAATTTTCCATCAACGATCAAGATTACTTACTTTTATGCATTGCATATTAAACCAGGCAGCGGTAACAATGAGCAATTTTCAAATGTACCGGCACATAATGAATCCGGGATGGACATTAGGATGGTCATGGGCTAAGAAAGAAGTTATATGGTCAATGGTAGGATCTCAAACAACTGAGCAAGGAGATTGCTCTAAATTCAAAGGCAATGTACCTCATTGTTGCAAGAAAACTCCAACAGTTGTAGACCTTCTCCCTGGTGTACCTTACAATCAACAATTCTCAAACTGCTGTAAAGGTGGAGTTGTAGCAGCATGGGGACAAGACCCTTCATCAGCAGTTTCAGCTTTCCAAGTTAGTGTTGGACAAGCTGGTACTTCAAACAAGACAGTGAAACTCCCTAAGAACTTCACTCTCTTGGCTCCTGGACCTGGCTATACTTGTGGTCCTGCTAAGATTGTTCCTTCCACCACTTTCCTCACCACGGATAAACGTCGCAAGACTCAAGCCCTTAGTAAGTTCGATATTTGCCGTCCTTTAAGTTGTTTAATTGTATCAGACAAGTCTTTTAAGTCTGATTAGGTGTATGTCATTACTCTTTTTCACACATTCCGTTACAAAAATACACATGTGTCCGTTATAAAACTTAAATGATCTATGTAGGACAAAAGACGCAAGTATTTTTGTAACGAAATGTGTGAAAAAGGGTAATAGTGTACACATAGAGGAACTTAACGGGCTTACGTATGACAGAAAAAACTTAAAAAACTAATCTAGTACAATTAAAAAACTTAAAGGATGTATTTATTCATCTGCATAATATCATATTTGTCTCCAAGTTCACTGTATTCATTCAACAATTCTAAAAGTTTAATTTTATTTTCTATTTCATGCAGTGACATGGAATGTTACCTGCACATACTCACAATTTCTTGCAAGAAAGAATCCAAGTTGTTGTGTATCTTTGTCATCCTTCTATAATTCGACAATTACTCCTTGTCCTTCTTGTGCCTGTGGCTGCCAGAACAAGAAGAATTGTGTCAAGTAAAGTTTGATCTTTCTAAACAATTAGTGATCTCTTCATTTCTAAGCAATGTTATAAAATTATGACTAAACCAACTGGTTCAACCGGTTCAACCGGGATTCAGACAGTTTTTTGGTTGGTTTGGTCCTGATTGTACCACAATTTGGTTGAATCAAGTGAACGGGTTGAGCATGATCTTTCAAGACTATCAATGAACTCTTCATTTCTAACAAATGTTTTAAAATCGGACCAAAACAGCTGCTGTTCAACTGGTTGAATCGGGAATCAACTAGATTTTTGGTTGGTTTAATCCCAATTCTACCAATCAAGTTGAACTGGTGTTGAATCGAGCCAACCGCAATTGAACAGTAGTTGGTTTAACCGGTTTTTATTTTCATGTTTTTTCATTTAGTTTTTACTTTTTATTT
>Ga0315913_1003860_pt1 | contig 18053 bp, 5 predicted proteins | sample MpolsnodulesMG_FD_207736 | JGI IMG/M metagenome (GOLD analysis project Ga0315913, IMG submission 207736) | Medicago polymorpha root nodule microbial communities from Los Angeles, California, United States - small nodules | ecosystem: Host-associated > Plants > Roots > Nodule | place: USA... | reverse complement strand
CTGCTCTCCCCCCCCCCCCAGAGTATGGTCATATTGGACCGAACTGGGTTATCATCTTGGTGTGTTTGTTCCTTTCTTTCATTGCTTATCTTTATTGCTTTGATTATGCTTGTGGTGTTGTTCTACACTTAGATTTAGGTCTGCTTTTTTGCTGTTGTTGCTTGGAGACTCTTTATCTATTGACTACCACTTTCTTTGCTCCACACTTCTTTGTTATTCATTGGTGTGATTTTGTCCGAATTCACAACAGGTATGTTGGTAAAGAAATAATTAATGTACTTGGAAATACCAAAGAGATCTTATAAAAAGGGACAATTTTTTTTTCTTCAAAAGGGTCTTATAATTAGGGACGGAGGTAGTAGTAGAAATTCTTAAAAAGTTGAAGACTTGATTAAATAAAGACTGATATATAAATAATAAAAGTTTCATGCCAAGTATGTGGCAGTGATCGCCTAAAGTGTATAAGGAGATATTCTTCCATTGTCACAAAACCAAATCAATAATGTTTGGACACACATATAAAAAGATTCTCCTTAAAATATTCAATCTTTTTTTTTTATCAATTTCCTCTTTATTATTAAAATTTTTTTTTTTTTTTTTATGTGTGCATGACCAAACACTATTTCTTTGTTTCAGTGATCATATTGGAATTTCTCCGATAGAAGTTCACAAGGCATCAACTATTACATTATTGGTTGAATGAAATAACTTTTCTAACGCAATAGTTGACAAGACATCAACTATTATATTATTGGTGGAATGGGATAACTTTTCTAACACAATCAATCTCCAGGACAGCAACGTAAAAGCACCCTTTGATCAGAACATGCTCATTTATTCTTGCCCGACAAAACTTGAACATGCAAGGTAAATGTCCTTAGCTGTGGAGCAAAACCCATTGAAATTGGTCCCAGAAGAAGTTGTATAAGCACCCATATTTGGAAACACAAGCCAATCGTTCACTTCAAGTTCAGGTAGTAGGTACTCTTTTAGAACCGTATCAATGGCATCACAAGTGGGTCCAAAAACCGTTGAAGGGTAAGTTTTAGGATCTTTGCATGTAACATTCTCAGGTTTTGAACCAAACCTAAGTGGGGAGCACGTGAGAATAGCTGAATCAAATAAAACATTATTAAGAGTTCCGTAAATTCCATCATTGATCCAATACTCTCTCAATTCACCCCTCACACGTTTTCCAATAATTTTTGTTGCTAATGTAAATGCCGTTTCCGAAAAGTAACGACCAGGTTCACCAATAACAACAAGATCCTCGTCATTTCCGAAATGAGTTTTTATTGCGTCATTCACATTCAATGCAGCTTCATCAAATTTGGAGTCAGAAGTGAATCCACCACCAATATCAAGAATTTTCATTTTTGGCATTCCAAGCCGTGCAGCCGTTTCAAAAACTTCTTTAGCCGATAATATGGCTCCGTGGTAAGCTTTTGCATCGGCTCCTCCACTGCCTATGTGGAACGATACGCCAGTTACTCTAAGTCCTGCCACATCAGCAGCTTTGAGAAGCTCTGGAACTTCGTTGTGATGCGCGCCATATTTGACACTCAAAGATGCACGCGCTCCAATGCCTTCCTCCGTCTTAATACGGAGGAGGAGCTTGCATTTTGGATGCCATTTTTTGATCTTTTCAACTTCCCCAACAGAGTCAAAGGTTGTTAAGTTTACGCCAACACTTGCGGCATATTTAATGTGTAACTCTGATTTACACGGGTTGGCATAGATGATTCTGTCGGGTGAAACACCAAGGGATAAAACAGATTCAATTTCGACGCGGCTGGCACAGTCGAAATTGGAGCCAAGTGAAGCTAATGTGCCTACAAGTGAAATGTTTGGGTTACACTTAACAGCGTAGAAAGGCTTAACGGTTGGAAGTTTTATGGCCCATTTGTTCATAAGATCAATTACGACCCTTAAATCAAGGACGCTAAATGGTGAGTCATTTTCAGCTGGTTTGGTTTTAATAACGGATTGAATGAAATCGGAAACAGTAATTTCTGAGGACAAAGTTGTGAGTTTCTTACCTTTGACTCCTGAAGCACCAAAAATGAGCTTCAGGTTGGTAATTTGGGATAGGGATTCTTCGGTTACTAGTGTAGGCATTTTTGGGCTTCTTTTAGTGCTTAGTAGCTTGATAAGGTATAATAGAAAAGGAGAAGTAACGTGGAATTATAACTGGTTTGGATGCTGGAGCTAGAATGAACAAACGATGATATATATACACATGATTATTATGCAGGTAACAGAAGATTACACGTTACAAATACTTTGGAAGGGAAGATATCACACAGGCTGTGAAAATCCGCCAGCGCCACGTGAAGCATGATGACCTTTGGCCGCATATTAAAATTTAGGGAAATAACACTTGCATTTTCTATAATTAAATTTGATACATCTTGCACTCTGGTAATATTTTGCCGCATATATTATGAATTATGATTAATAAGATAAACAAATATCTCTAAAAAAAAGAAAGATAAATAAATACAAATAACTTTAGGGTGTGAGCAAATTAATTAAAGGGATAAACATATTTTTAGTCCTTATAAGTATATCAACTTTTTGTTTTAGTTTTTTTTATAAATTTCTTTGACTTTTAATCTCTCAAAAGTTTTCATATCAATTATGAACTTTGGCCCCTATAAATAGAATTTTTTAACATAACATGAATTAAATATGAATTTTTAAACGTAAAAACATAAAAAAAAAAAACTTAATTCATGTTTTGTTAAAAAATCTAATTTTTTTTTAATAAATTCTTATAATATTTTCAACATTCCTGAAAAATTTCATTTAAAAGTTTGAAGGTTACATAAAAGTTTACTTAAAAAGTAGGGATCATAAATGATGATTGAATTTTATTTTTTTTGGTGTGATGATGATTGAAAATTTTACGAGGCTAAAAGTGAAAGAAAATTTGTAAAATAACTAAAACAAAAAAAATGATATATTTAACCTTTAAGTAAAATCTTTTTTTTTAAGAAAACCTTTAATTAAAATCTTGTAATGCGAATCATATGGATACTATTATAAAATATTATTTTAAAATCATGTAATATTTTAAAAGCATAAAAAAAATTAAGTATTGTAATATATTTATGTATTAATTAACATTTTCTTGTGTTAACCCTCTGGAAGGGGTCCTGGTAATGTAGAGTTTGGTAAATAAATTTGGTAAAAAATTATTTCACTTTTTATAGAGAAATAATTATTTCACTTTAGAATCGAACTCATGTTCTATCGAACAATTTGTTAAGCTCTTTAATCACTTGAGTCCAATCTCGTTTAGTTTATAAATTTCAAGTATTTAAATTCAAAAAGTTTGGTCACAATAAATTTATCTCTAATAAACAAATACAATGAACATGGAATTTTCTTTCAAAAAAAAGAACATGGAATTGTACGGGCCACGATGTGAGCAAATTAAAATAATGTAGTACTTGTTAATGTTAGACCCAAAAATAAATAAAATTTTATACTTATTTGAAAGGAAATAAAATAATATACATGTTTCGTAAAAAAGAATGTATTGCGAATCATATGGATACTATTATAATCAAAGTACATGTTTGTATGAGGAGTATACCTTAAACAACAAATATTAAATGTCAACTTTATATTAATTATTTTAAGGACAGTTGCATAAGTTTTTTTATTTTATTATTACTAAAAGATGTATAAAGTATTCGTGTAAGTAATTGGGTCATGCTAACAAGTGTCTTTAAAACATTTGTTAAGTATTAAAAAAAAAAACAAATGTTAAACTCGTTATTTCTTATAAAAGAAACATAAACTGAAAATGTATAAAATTTTAAAAGCATAAAAATATTTTGTATCAAGAGGAAATAAAATAATATACTTGTTTCGTAAAAATAAAATAATGTATTGCAGATCATATGGATACTATTACATTCAAAGCAAGAGTTTATTTTATTTAAAAGTTTTTAATTTAGCTCTTTTAGACAAGTGGTGTTGGAGGTTAAAGAGGGAGAAATGTGAGTTTTGGTGTAAAGTCTTGATTCATAAATATGAGACTCTAGATGGAGAAGTAGTTTGGGGTAGTAGCATATATATATTCGAATTGGTGGAATGATATTTGTAGTATTGAGAGAGATGATGAGGTGTGTCAAGGGAGATAGTTAGGGTCGTATCTGAGGCATGTCGAGCATGACGGTTGTTCTAGACCCAAAAAAATTAAGTACGGAATTTGGGTAACAACAAAAAAAAAATTAGAGGTTCATTAGGCCCAACAAAAAGTTACTTGATTTCTAAAGGGAGACGTGGTTGTTAGTAATGAGCTTAGTTTTTATTTTTTTGAAGGGATGAGCTTAGTTCTTTATTGACCCATTTATAATTTATTGTGATTTTATAATGAGAGTTTAAACTTTAAATCCTTAGCCTCCCTGCATCCCAAAACCTTCCGTCTAAATCAAAAGAAAGCATCTCACACTCCTTATTTAGAAAAGTTGTAGGCTATACAATTGAGGGTTATCTGGATGTTTTATGAGAGAAGATTTTGATGCTTATCGGATTCATTTGATTGACCTCGTCTATAAGGAAAAAACTTTTGTTGTGTTAAATTGATTAATGATGATTTATCTTTTACCCATCCAGTTGTTATCACTAGTTATAGCGATTCTTCTTCAACTGTTTGAAAAATAACGCTTTTACATTCCCACCAGAACCTATTGATGTTGAAAAAGATATGATAGAACATGTTGATGTTGACACAATTATTAGTGACTTTGCATCTAAAAATGTCCGAGGAATTGTTTTGTATGAACATTTGAATATTAAATAAAAAACTCAATGTTTTTTTATATGAATTTTGATGTTTTTGTTAGATAATTTCTTAACATAGTAAAAACTATCCTTTTCAACCATACTATTTTCACATTTTAGAAATTTAATTTTTTTATATACTCATCAAAATTCATAAGTTGATTAAATAGGTTCTTTATATAAGTTGATCAAAATTCATAAGTTGATTAAATAGGTTCTTTATATAAGTTGATTAAAAAGTTGACCTTAAGTTGATTAAAAAATTTAATTTTTAATCAAATAGGTTCTTTATATAAGTTGATTAAAAAGTTGACCTTAAATATTAACTTATTTTTAAATTACTAGATACATTTATTATTTCTTTCAATGTTCCGTAAATCGAGTGTTAACTCTCCGAGTTTACGTTTTTTGGTACCAAAATCGTGTTAACTCAGAGGTAAACTCGGTTTCTGTATAATCGGAAGGTTTGACGAGTTTGACCGAGTTAACACTCGGTAAACTCGACCGTGTTTTATGAGCTTACATCTAACCAAAAAAAATCAATCCTTTTTTGGGGCTTTTTCTTCAAAACCCAATTCCTTTTCTACAAGCCCAAAGACTGAAACGTTTACTGAATAGTTATCTTTACAGTAACACGTTGTTTCTGAGATAAAACGTTTCTTTTTCTTTCTTCTTTAAGTTCTCAAACCATGAACAGAAGAGCACATACCAGTTAGGGTTACGATTTTGACGGTGGAAATTTAGATTTTGACGCCGGTTAGGGTTGCGGTGGTGGTGTTTGTTGACCTTTTGAAGAAATTAACTAGTTTATTTTTTAGATAGTTTTATTAACAACTTTAGGAACTTGTGAAACTTTTTTTTTGGATGGTTTTATGGATGACTTAAACTTAGAGACTTATGAAACTTATGATTTTGTGCGTTAATTTTTATATTTTGATGCTAAGTTGAATATAACATTTTATTATGGTAGTTTGATATAATTTGCCTTTGTAATTAAGTCATATTTTACACTATTGACCTATTTACAATATTATATTAGCTTATATATGTTATGCATATAATAAATTCTACATAATTTTAATTTTAGGAAAACTCGTACGAATTCTCAAGTCGAGTTTATCTAAGAAAAACGAGTTGAGGTAAACTCTCGAGTTGTAAAAGCTTGATTTCTTTACTACGCATACAAGCCATTTTAGTATATTCATACATAAAATAGCCATATTAACTATACTATCAATTTTTTTTAAAATAAAAAGTGGAAGAAAAAAACAATAAGTTATTATATCAAGGGACAAAGAGAGTAGCTTGATACATTTGTAATTATTTTTTATGACGGCTTTTGTAAAATTAGTCTCCATTTTTTTAATATTAATGACAGACCGGTGGCTTTTAGGCCCCATTTGTTTTAGATATTTTTAGAAAAAATTTATTTTAACTTTTAAATGAAAAGCTATTAAGATTAACTTTTTTCAAAATCTATTTTATTCCTTCAAAAAATCTATTTTTTTAAAAATAAGGTAACACATGAACTAGTTAAAAATCATTTAATTAAAAAATATTTGTTTATAGTAAATAAACACAAATAGTCCCTAAAAAAGTAAAAACATTTTTTATTTTATCCTTAAAAAAAAATAGTCCCTAAAAAAAACACAATAGTTTTAGATTTTTTTAAACATCTCTAAAAAAATTCTAACACAATATATTTTCTTAAAGTTAAAACAAACACATCCTATCTTTTTTTATTGGACTTCTTTATTTTTAGAAATTTGAGTGGACTTTGTCTCATATATCCTTCCACGTCAAAAAAATAAAAAATGACTTTCTCGCTGTTAAGACTAGGTCTATACACTTTTTTTTGAAAGAACTAGGTCTATACACTAAACCCTTGAAAAAAAGTATATACTTCCCTTAAAAAAAGCATATACTATAGCATATTTTAAAGCATGTGTAATCTGTGATTCATCTAGAAATAAACTAGGTCAATATATATCCAAAAAAAAACTAGATTGTTTCATAAGAAAAAGATGGAGTGTCGATTATCATTTGTTTGTCTTGTAATTTGTTTCCCAAACACAGCTAAGGTCAGTGATAATAAACAATAATAAATAGATATTTCTAAATTTTATACACTTATTTAACAACCTATTTTGTTCTTTATCTCTCTTTATTTCACATTTTCAAACTATCATATATGTCAAATTATTTTATTTTTATTTTTGTTCTTCTTTATTTCAAAGTCTATACTATGGAGAAAAAATGATACGCCGTAAAAAAAAAATTCTCTCATGAGATAAGATCTAACTAACCCACTGTGAGTTTTTCCTCTCTTTCTTCAGGGTTTTTCTTCATCACTCCTTATCCTTCGTTTTTCGCTACTTGTGTTTGGGGTTTTGTACGTCTCTGAGATCTACTTTTCTCTGACGGATTTGGTGATTTCCAGCAACAATCCGGTGAAGACACTGTGTGAGTTTTGCTCTTTCGTCTCCAACGTGTTTTGCGACTTGTGTTTGGAGTTTGGTTCGTCCCTGAGTTCTTCATCTTTCTGGCGGCTTTAGTGTTTTCCGGCATAATTTCGGTGACACCCTTGTGAGTTTTACTTGTCTCTTTACTATACACTCTTCTCTCTGTGGTTTTGATCATTGGTTGGATTTGGACCCTTTCTTTGCTTGCTTGGGGTTTTGATTTGGTCTTCTCTGTTGCTCGATTTTGCTGGGTCTGGTGAGGTTGTGTTGTGCTCTCTGATTGCTCGATCTTTCTGGATTTGGTGTGTTTGTTTTGTGCTCTGGTTTTCTGGTAGTGTGACATGGTTTGCCCTTGGCCGTTCATAGCGTCACTGGATTATGCGGTGGCTCCGGCGAAGTCACCGGAACCTGGCAAATCTTTCATTCAGGCGTTGTCCGGTCCTACAGATTATCAACTTACTCAGCTCCCTCCGAAGTTTATTATGGGGAAATTTGTTCGGGTCAAAATCAATCAAGCTGAATATGAAGCAGGACTCGTCGATTGTTGCAGCAACATTCATGGCCGTCTTACACTGCGCAAGGGTGATTCCCCTCTGACTACTTTGGCACTGAAGATGAAATTAAGCAAATTGTGGCCAAACATTCTGAATTGGGATTTAACACCACTTGGGAAGGGATTCTTTGAGTTTCATTTCAATACGGTAGATGATATGCGAAGGGTGTGGGCTATGGGGGCCGTGAGTCTCAAGCTAAGCTTGATGAGATTTTTTTGCTGGTCTTGTGATTTCATACCACAAGCACAGGCTCAGACTCATGCACAGATTTGGGTGCAACTTTTGCATTTGCCTCAAGAATATTGGCGTAAAAAGACTCTTATGGAAATTGCATCTGGCCTAGGTACACCACTGATCATTGATGACACAACTTTGAACAGGCGCTTCAGACTCTATGTTAGAGTGTTGGTGGATGTAGATTTATCCGAGAAATTGTTCAAATCTATTATTGTGGAAAGAGAGGGACACACTTTGTCCGTTATGGTGCAATACAAAAAACAACCTTCCTTTTGCACACACTGCAAGATGCTAGGACATGATGCTCATAATTGCTCAAAACTGAATTCTGCTAACTTAAATGAAGGTAACTCTAAGTCTGTAAAAAAGGTTCCTTCTGGTCTGCAACATTCCAAGCCGCTCCATAGCATCAACATAAATGGTAATCGGCCTGCAATGATAGGTGATGATATTTCTCTACTAAAGAATGATGCTACCTTTTCTAAACAAGGATCTAAGCCTGCTGACACTAATAAACAACACTCCTATGCTACTACTGATCATGCTTTTAAGGATGTTGCCATCTCCTATGCTACTGTTGATCATGCTTTTAAGGATGTTGCCATCTCTAGACAACATCAAAATATAGTGCACAACAACAACATGAATGGCAAGCTGCTAGCTACGACACAAGAGGACTCTACTCTCAACAATTCCAAATCTGTTCCTAAGAATAAAAAGCCTGTAAAGCAACCTGTTATGTCACAGGGAGCCAATTTCAATCATAAACAAAACTATGAGACTGCTACTATTTTTGGTGCGGCTAAAACTTTGGTAAGGAACACCGATTGGGACTTTCTGGACAACTCTGACCAGAAGGGGCCCAATAATGAAGGAGGTAATGCGGATGTTCTTGAGATTGCAACAACACAGAGGAGAGGAGACTCTTCAACATTATCTCTTCACAATTCTTTTGATATTCTACATGAAGATAGTGAACTTCCTTTAGGGGAGGTAATGTTAGCTGACAAGGATACAAATCACAATTCTATTGTTGAATTGGTTGAAAGTACTGTTATTATTGATCAAGTATCCAAGGAGATAGTTCATTTGAATCAAATTGCTAACTCTAAGGTTTCTGATGATGTGAACAATGAACCCTCTGAGCCTGCAATTTTGAATTCAACAAAGAATATTTTGGAGGCTGATGCTGGGTCTCAGACTTTTACCACATCAGTCCCACATTCTCCTGAGCAGTGCAGCCAGGCTGGGAGGAGGTTACACCCCAGTGCTGCTACTGTGTCAGCTATCTTTGTTGGGGATCCAAATCTAAGCAAGCAAGCTGCCTCATCTAAAATAGCTACTTATGATGATACTATTATCACTCCCATTACCACTTATGATGAGAATCTTGGACCTGACAAAGGCAGGATATCTCAACCTGCCAACTCTAAAAATACTTCTGAAGCTTGCAAGAAAAGGGAAAAACTTCTGAGCAAATTCTGGGTTGATGGATTGGATTCTGATCATGCTTTTGATGAGGGGACGGATATGAGTTATGCGCAAGAACAAAACCTTGAAAGAGACATTGAGGAGGGAAGTTTATTCACTCCTTTTATGTCAAGAAAGCAGAAGAATAATAAGAAGAAATATGTCAATAAGCTAAATGACACAGGGGTTCAAAACACATTTAGTGATCACATACAAACTCGTTATAAAAAGGGTGTCATCAAAAGCAATCCCAAATATTTGTAATTGTTTGGATGGTTGACAATTCTATATTAGGGGGATAATTTTGATTGTTTTGATATTTGGTCTTTCTATTTTGTAGTGCTAGATTTGTTTGATGACCATGGCTGCATTTCCTTGTTTAGCGGCTTAGGTTTCTTTTGTTTAAAAGCAAGCTTAAACTAGATGCTAGAAGTTTCTTTGCATCTTAGGTGTAGTTTTGGCTTGCCTTCTCTTGTATGTTCTCTCTTTGTATAGGGTCAGGCCCTCTCATACCTTTATTGTTTATTAGCCTTTATCAACAAAAAAAAAGTCTATACATCTACAAAAAAATGTAGATAAAATATTTTTCAATAATAATTGAATTATACACCGAACACTAACAGAAAGTATTGTTTTTTCCTAAAATATTGAATAATGTGGTAGATACATAATAAATCCCCTTCCTCTAAAAAAATAGAAGTAATGAGCCCCTTAAAAAAAGAGAAATGATATTTGTACAATCACTTTGTGACAACTTCTTGACAACTTTCTCTCTCATACTCACATTATGTTTTTATTTTCTCTCTTCTTTTTTCTCTTTCCATTGTTTTTGACCGATGAAAAGTGAGAAAAAAGAAATTATCACAAAAGTTGTCTCAAATAGTTGTTCAAATATCACTACTCTAAAAAAATAATTATTATGCAAGCTTTGTAACTAACCACATACCAACGTAGCTAATATTTTTTCTTTTTCTCTAACAATATACTAACAACTAAACACATGCATATAAAACACACAATTCTTTTTTTGTTATATAATAATTTTTTACTATGGCTAGAGAAATTTGAGGGAAAAAGAACTATGTTCAAAAGAACAATGTATATTAAACAGATCTACATAAATTTCTTATAAATTATGGATTTGAAAATTTAAAGTTTTCCAATTTCGTTTTAACTCCCAATTTTTTAGAACAAATTGTTTTTATATCGTTCATTTTGAAGACTTCATAATGCTTTACTAAGTATGTATGAACTTCATTCCTAAAGAAAAGTATGTATGAGTTTTCGTTGTATTTTCGATGTATTAGAGTATCGAATTTAGATTGTCAAGGTTAAAGAACAAATTTTTAAACAAGGTTCTGTATAAAATGGACCTGTTAAAATATTGGTCCATGTTAGATCACTTTTATACGCCGTCAGATTAGATTATCCTACCAAAACTTACCATGATCTACCCATACCATATTAGATCTAATTCATGAGCTCTATCTCTCCCATCTCATTAGTCTCTCTCTCTCTTGCACAATATGGTGTATCTCTCTCCTTGGGTTTTCTTTTTAATTTTCAATGACCCCATTTTTTTGTCTGTCTAGTGCAGAGAGAGAAGTCTTTGTAAATTGTTTGATAATGGTTTCTTGAAGGTTTGGATGCATCAAGATCCCCAACCTCAACCATGGATTGATTTTGCTATCAATATATATTTATTAAATCAAGAAGGTATCATTAAGAATAACATGGTAGAGTTGAAAGAAAAAATGGTGAAATAATTCTAAGTAGCTAGATATGCATCAGGGTATTTGTGATGTGTGTCTCTCTCTCTTTTGCCTTCTTCTAAATTTACAAATCAGAAAATTTTATATTTTATATTTCGACTTTTCAGTGTGATTCTATTCCCTTTTTTAGTTAGTTTTATTTTAGAGATGATATATACATATATTCTACTGTGGAAGTTATTTTTCTCCCTTTATTATATCCCAAATATATTCAATTGTGGAATTCAAATGGAGAGGATCTTAACCCCATGATACGAGTCCAAACAAGGTTGCAGGTTACATATCATCTCCTCGACAATTTTTTTATTATATTGATGATAATTCGGTTTGTCGCCTCTACCTACCTACCCATTGACCTCAGCACAATAAAGGGAGGAATTAAAATTTCTCATTAAGGCAACTGCTTTTTCTCCTATCAACATTGTTCCTTGGTCGGTTATGATAGACCCAGAAATTCCAAACCTATATATGATTTGGTTCAGGATAAGGTTAATGATGTCATCCCACCCCACATTTACCATCGGCTGAGCTTCGACCCATTTAGTGAGGCTATAACAACCGCACAAGTAACACACTCTTACCCAAAATCTTAAGGCTTCGTCAAACCGGGCTCTGATACCACTGTTGGATCATTGGGGGGAGCCGGGGGGGGACCGCCCACCGCACAAGTAAGAGAGACACCACACTCTTACCCAAAACCTTAAGGCAATGAGTTTATGGGTTTATGAGTACTCTTACTTATAAAGTGTTCAATATTTACTATTTTATCCGATGTGGGACATATAACTCACACTTGCACACAACAAAATTCATAACCCATCATCTAAAAAGACAGAGGAATCATTCTTTTGGTAGACACTTCTCATATCATTCTATAGGAGAAGATCAAGATAGGAGTCGGGCCTGTTATGCTATTTAGTACAAGTCATAAAATAAACTCTTTAGGAAATAAAATACAGTTTCCCAGAATCATTCTTCTATTGCGCTTAAAGAGCGTGAATCAGCACGCATGACTTTAATGGATTGAAATTCGATATTAAAGAAACTACGGTTCATAAACATAATCAAGAACTTATATAAGAAAAGAAAAGGAACATTGAAAATTTGCCAAAAAAAAAACATTGGAAAAGTGTTTTAGTGGATAATTTATGGTGTTGGATATATTGTTGAACAAAATTTAATAATATTATACCCTATCAAAAAGAGATAGCATTCTTCAAAAAAAAAAAAAAAAAAGAGATAGCAATATATCTATTTATGCTAGCTGTTTTAGATAATTTGATTTTAATAGAAAAACATATTTTAAATAATCTAATTTATGAATTATTAATTATTAATTTTCACATGACATTCATCATCTCATCAGGAACGGCCGTGACATACCATCTTGGAAATGTGCAGCAAAAATTCCAAAATTTCTGAAAAATTGGGTCTCAAAGATGGATCTTGCTGCCAGCACCACTGAAGCAATTCCACCAACTTTGGATGAGAATGCCTTGGAATTTTGGGCCTTAATCCCTGCAATTTATGCCCAAATCTCATCTGAATTATTAATAATATTTTTGTTGTTTGGTAGGTTGAGCAACCAGACTTTTGAATTAACTATATTTACTATAGCCAATATATACTTCATTCAAATTCAAATATTTTTGTAGTGCAAGTATAATTTGCTAGTGAAAGTATACCTTTTGGACCACTCCAACTGCTGCTTGCAATGGGGACAAATGCTCATAAGGAAGCTAACATTCAATCAGAAAACATTGATGAAAAGTTTAAATTATGTGCAACCATAATTGTAATAGAAACCCAAAGAGGGCTCTATGGACACAAGCAAAAGAAACCCAAAGAGTGGAAAGAAAAAAAATATGTAAGAAGCATTACCTTTCCTGTGAGAAGCTCCCAGATGACAATTGCAAAGCTAAAGACATCAGCTTTGTGATCATATGGTTTATGCTCAATAACCTTTCATATGTCAGAGAAATCACAAATTAGTTGTAATTGTTTTGACAAAGACAAGAATAAACCACACAGAAGTCGAAAGATCAAAGGAAAAAGAAGAAGGAACAAGACACAAAAATTTACGTGATTCGGTCAGTGTGACCTATGTCGCAAAAAGTAAGCGATCGAGTTTCTTATTTTTTTAGGAAAGAACATATAAATGGCACATATATGGGTTAAGCCAACAAGAGAGAAAGTAATTCAAAACAATGGATTACCGTTATCTTTTACTAAGATTATTACAATAACTTTTAGAGGGTGAGGTTTATAAAATAGGAGACGAAATTGTTATTATCTATTTGCAAAGCGTATAAGCAACGAAAAGAACTACAATTCATGTTAGCTTTGATAGATATTCAGTTCCAATTATTCAATTTTATTTTTCAACATAAAAGCCGTCATTCTCATTCCAACTTGTCTAGGCTCGTCTTAAATTTCCTCATCCAACTGTAGGTTATACATTTAAAAAATTTAGAAGTAACCAACCCTATGGAAATACTTATATATATACACAGACCTCTGGAGCCATCCACCGATATGTTCCGGTCTCTGCAGTCATTATACCAGAATGATTGCGCATTCTGGCTACACCAAAATCAGCAACCTTGACAACCTGAAAAGTTTTTTAAAATATATACACAATTAGATAAGTTCATACAACTTATAATGTCAACTATATGTCTATATCTAAACTTTGTGAAGCACTATCATGTGAAGACCAAAACATATGTAGCAGACAAAAATATTGGCAGAACTAGAAAAAACATAATGCATGTTAAATTGCAAAGCTATATCATAAGAATTTCAACAGTTAGTTGATTATCCATTACAGATAAACTTATAGCATCTAACTGTTTAATCGCACTAAGTTTTGAATTCCTCGAATTATCAACTTAAACTGTGCAAACTTTATTATTAAACTGTGCAAACTTCCTCAACCAGTCTTACTCCAGTCTTATCTATCAAAAGATTAGCTGACTTGAGGTCCCGATGTATGATATCATTCTGATGCAAATATTTCATCCCTTGAGAAACATCAATGGCTACTTTTAGCAAAGATGGAAGAGCAAGGACAGTGTTCTGTTTATGAAGAAGGTCGTACATACTTCCACCTGACAAATATTCTGAGATAAAAACAAGTTATATATTGAAATCGACAATGCTTTTTCCAAACAAAGTCATAGTCAATAGGAAAAATTTAACTTGGAATATGTGACTTAATAAATTTGACCTGTGACTAGGCAAAGGTTTGGGGGTTTTGTACATGCACCAACAAATTTGACAACATTTCTGTGCTGAATTTTTCTGCAACGATTCAATTAAAAAAGATGAATTGAATATCAATTACAAATTTTATTTCAACAGCAAGACTGCCTCAAGGAGATACTAACCTATATTAAAGAATATTATTGTTTCTTTTTATTTTCATTTTTAATCTGATTGGATAAATTTTCATATTGAAAATTATATTTATTTAAATTTAAACACTATTGAAAATTTCAGAAAAAAAAGGCCTCATGGTTGGGGACCAATGAATGGAAAGTGGGATGGGACGAACCTTAGGATATATACTTCCTGAGAAAACTCCCTCTGTATATTTTCATTTAAACTCTCTTGCTTCAGGACTTTGATAGCTAAATCTTGATTACATAATGTACCTTTGTACCTGTGTCAGCTATTAGTAATTCAACATATACTTATCCACAAACATATCAAGGAGATGAAATGATACTACTCACAAATCACTGAACGGTCCAGATGCAATTTTCTTTTCAAATCTCAACCAACTTGCTTCACTTGCTGAGACGCCATTTTCACAGGTGGGAAAAATTACATGTCTAGATATAAAGTTCATTCTAATGTTCTCTTGCTCTGCAAGCTTTGCAAGAGGAGGACCGCCATTTTCTTTTAAATGAGACTGCTTCTGGATTTGCACCCAAATATTACATAAATAATCCTCTATTAAAACTAGGAGAGGAGAGAAGCAAGAAACATTAGCATTAACTTGTAATTGTGTTCATTTTAACCTGCTTATAAGTGAACCATTGTGATGGATAGAAAATGAAATGCCAACTACGAAAAAATGCATAAAATTTGTTCACTTTAAGACTATTATCACTTTGTTAACAAGTAAAATGAAAACAGAAAATGTTTTCACAAAGTAAACATGACCTTAACTTGTTAACTTGTAATTGTTGCAAAAAGCTAATCAAGAACATTTAAAACACGCAGTACTAGTATATGTATATTTCAGCACCAGTTAACTTTGATTATTATGTGAAATATGTAACATTTTTACAATGTTCATCTTTTTTCATTAATTAGCGAAACAGTACTGATATTTGAACACCCAACTGAACTATTACCATCTAGCGAAACAGTACTAATTTCATGTGAGTAAAAGGCTGTTTGTAAGAGAAATGATAGAGAAAAATAAAACAAGTAGTGCAGGTAAAACTAGATCGAAAACATATTCAGTTAAAATGCAACCATGACTGGTTTATAACGGGCTTACCTCTAGTTTCTGAATTTTCTTAGCTAGTACATGCTTTAACTTTTCTGTCTCCTATAAATTTCAAGCATGGATAATTTGTCAAGCAAAGTTTTACAAAGAAATGAGAGACAAAAAAATAGAGTATAATCAATGTCATATACTCTCGTTTCTTCTGCTCAAAAAAAATTCAAGAGCACATCCTATATATAATTCGGTTCAAACTTCTAACATGTTTATATTTGAGTTACATGATCAAGGCTAATTTCCTTTAACGTCAATGTCTGTAGATTGAACTGCTGAGCTGAACTGAACTATGCGTAAGAAAACAATAGGAAAATACCTCCACTGCCCAACCACCAACAACAAAAACATCCAATGAATAGCCATCCAATGTCGAAAAAGCATGTGCTTCTTGAATGTCCAGCCCAGTCTCAGAGAGTAAGGAAGTCAGCTGTAGTTGCAGCACAACTCCTTAAAACTATATAAACATTGATTTCAGCTGGAAATATTTGCACAGCAATCAATAATATCAGCTAGCTACCTGACTAAGAAGTTTTGGCTTGTCATTTGTTGAAATTGTGATTTCATGCATAGGCCTGCAACAAGTAGTAGAATGAAAACTGAGGAGGAACAAAATCAAAAGTTTCAACCAATATTTTTTTTCTAATAAAATAGGTTACAAGAAGGAGAAGAGCAAGTAAATATATTATTCACACAATCATACCTCATCATGTTGCCTTGAATATCAGAATCTTGAGGACTCGCTTTATTTTGTGAATTTGAATGAAGGGATTTACAGGGCACTCCAGAAGCAGAGCGAATCTGCATAAAATATATATTGCCAAGATCTAGCAAATCAATTTGCTAATGCAGGTAGGTACCAGCAAAGTTTCCATAGCCTGATAAAACAAAGAAATTAATTTTCTAGACACTAATGACATCAGAACATAAAAACTTCCTTAATAGGAAGCATGCAATGACTAATTAACAATAAATATATTGAACTATAATAACTAAAAGAGAGAGAAATGTGTGAAATTAAAACAATGAAATAATTTAGAAGAGCAAATTATGTCTAGGTCTACTTTTCTTTTCGAGAAAATTTTCAAATACTTCTCTAAATCAAAAATTCAAATGCTATATAGAATATTATAATCTCATTATGAGTATTAAATGATGACTAATTAATGCATAAACCACTACCACTTGTACAAGACGGACTTCAACTGCAGGTCCAGTTGTAGATGCAGCTGGGGTTCGTGCGATGTGCAGTAACCTTTTATGCATAAGGACATATTGAGCCCTCTCCACATTCATATCCAATGCATACCTAAAGTGTATTGCATATTAAATTTACATACACCAATAACAAACAATTAGATTTGCTATATGTCGTGATAAAAACTAATTTTAAATGGATTGATTCTTAAAAACTGATTGTCTAAAAGTAAGTTGATTGTAAAGTGATCCATATATATTTATGTGAAAATAGGTTGAACCATAAACTCAAGGTTAAAAATCAATTGAAGATGCAAAAGCTCTATTTTTTGTCTTAACCCTTCATTTTTTCAATGGAAATGAGCTCTGGTAATTAGGAGTTTGGCAGGGAGATAAGTAAACTCAGTTTCTCCTAAACAATTCTTTCTTTAGTGGAGCTCATTAATCACTTAAACCCAATTATTTGGTTGCAAAAGCTCAAAATTTTATTTTACAATTAAAATCAACTCAACTATAGAATATTCAAACATGTCGCGGTCAACATTATACCTACATTCAGAATAAAGCAAGAATGTGGGAAGCAAGCATGATGAAGTGGTGAGAGAATGAGTTTGAAGGTACCTAGTGGGAAGACGATAGAAATGCGCCCAAAGATCATCCTCAAAACCAGGAGCCATAATCTCAGGGACATTCAATTCCCTAAGTCGACTAAGAACTTTGAGGTAAACTTCAATCTTTTGTTTCTGCTTTCCATTTTGATTCCATTCAGAACTGACAACTTTGATATTACAACAACTCTCTGTATCCCCCATCACATGAACATGAAGAAAATCAAAATTTGTGAGTTGTGTCTAAAATGGGAAGTGTTTATAAAACTGAAGCTAATGACTATTGCAAAGGAGTGCAATACGCATCTATATTTATTTATATTTGATGTGGATTATACACACAACTTCAACATTTTGATTATATCACCGTTTCTTGTCCAAGAATCCACCATCCATATATATATATATATATATATATATATATATATATATTACAAGTCAAT
>Ga0315913_1003858_pt1 | contig 18064 bp, 7 predicted proteins | sample MpolsnodulesMG_FD_207736 | JGI IMG/M metagenome (GOLD analysis project Ga0315913, IMG submission 207736) | Medicago polymorpha root nodule microbial communities from Los Angeles, California, United States - small nodules | ecosystem: Host-associated > Plants > Roots > Nodule | place: USA... | reverse complement strand
AAATTAGAATAAATATTGAAATAGAATAAAATCAAATTTATTTTTTAATTTCGAATTTATTTTAAGTGCATAAATAAATTAGAATTTATTTTCTAATTTCGAATTTATTTTAAATGCATAAATAAATTAGAATATAGCAAATAAAATTTTTAGAATAAAGTGAACAAATAATTTAGAAAATAAAAAATTTAGAATAAAGTGAACAGATAATTTAGAATAAAGTAAATAAAATATTTTAGAATAAAGTAAATAAAATAATTTGAAAATAGTAAATAAATTATAAAAAAAATCACTATGCGCCACTTAACTCACGCCACTCAACTTAACTGGCGCATTATTTTACACTTGCGCTAGTTAACCAGCGCATGAGCATTTTGAGCTTGGCTGCAGGGCGCGAGCAAAATATGCTGGGGGAAGAGCATAAATCCACATTCAATGAGTAAATTTAAGAAAAGTTTCTTGACCAAAAAAAATTAAGAAAAGTTTTTTTGTTAACTTATATGAAAAGTGAAAAAATAAGAGCATGTCTATTTTTAATTTTTCCAAGTTATAATTTTGGTATTCAAAATAGAATAAAAGTACATACACGTGCCTGTGTATATTTACAGGGAGATTCCTTAAGAGCACTTGATAAAAAAAATCTAAAAAAGAAACTTTATTTCGGAAATGACTCGCTTAACACTCTAAACTTTAAAAGTTGAATTTTTTATCTTGAGTTTGTCACTTATTTTTATTTTTTCTTTTTAACAAGTGCTCTTAAAACGTTTGTTATCGCAATTCATATTTATATAGGACTGTCGTGATCACAATTTTTATAAGAAAAAACTACTAATAACATGAACATGACTTTAACTCACAATGCTCTCACTTCTCTGTATTTAATATTTAATGTATGTGAATTTTACCTATAAACTGTTTAAAAATACAAAGATCAACATAAGTTTTTTATGATAGCTCATGAACACCGACAACTAATGAAGAAAAGTGAAAGAAACAATGAAAGAAAAAGAAAGAAATATATTCATCATCTTCTCATTAGTTTACTGAATTTGAAGTAACTAGAATCATTTTTTTACATACACACTGATCTTCAGATTAGGAATATTATTCTGACCAATGAAGTTGACATAGCTATAACTATCTAAGCACTATTTGGTTGAAATTGATGTGATAATAAAGCTGCAGTACATATTAATTATGATAAATTCAAAGTTAAATTGCATGTATAGTTCCTTAAATTTTAAAAAATGGATGAAACTTTTATGATAACAACTCAGGACACTGACCCATGTGTGATTCTACATAATGGGGCGCATTTCTACACATCGAACCATTACAATGATGGTAAATCCTAAACACATTTATTCTATATTTTTTTTTGTCTTTAAAGATGGATAAGGGAGATGTCTAGGATTCAAACTTGACCCCTATATATACTATGATTTATGTATTATCCTTTATCAAATGAGTTAAACTCACATGAGTATATATTCACTCATGAAAAATTATTTCTCATGAATATGAGTTTTTTTTATTTTATAAAAAGACACAATTTGTCGGGGGAATAACACCACCAATTTGTTTATTTCATGTCAATTCTAACATCCAAAATTTTGAGGGTCCAAAATTTTAAGAGCCTGCATTTCTGTGCATGCCAATACCTACATCTAGAATTTCAAGAAAATAAATTCATTAAAATAGGATTTTCAAAGTGTTTAAGACGGTCATATATTCCAAAAGTTATTCGTGTAAATCTTTTTTATCTAGGTTTTAGACACAAAAAAATTGACTAAAATAAATAACTTATTTTAACGTTAATAACTTACGGAACCTATTTAAATTTGTTTAACAAATGAGACCAACTAAAACCCAAAATAAACTTAAGATCAAACATACAATAAACTCCATTCATTCCTTTTTAAGCGTCTTTTTAGAAAATTAACATCAAAATAACGATGTGTATTTTTGCACATTTTTTTTATTATACCCTCATTTTAATCCACCGATAAGTTCTTATTTTTTGCACACACTTTGGCTTCGTTTAGATTGGTTTATTTAAGTTTATACGAGCTTATCTACTAACATAAGCTTTTGTAAAAGTGTTTGGATACATTAATTAAAAGAGCTTATACTAATTTCATAAGTTGCTTAAGTAATATTTTAATAAGCTCAAATTACAAACTTATCAATTGGCTTAACACGGTGCTTATGCAAAGGTAGTCCATTCGACTCCTACTGGGTGCTATTTTTCCAATTTCACACAATTATACTCCCTTTTTAACACACTTATCTTCTACTTCTTTTTTATTTAATGTCGATAATAACTTTTTTTTATAACAAATTTACTCCTATCTTTTAGTTTTATATTCTTATCTTTATCTTTTATGCTAAATTTTTTAGAGGAACTTTTATATGTCATGTAATTCTATATTTATTCTTTTGCTAAGTTATGTTAACCATCTTTATCATTTATGCTAAGTTATATATTTCTTACATACTTTTAAAAAGAATTTAATGGTGGTGCATTGACAATCTAAAACAACCTTGCACACACAATCAATCGAAACATTCACGGTTTGTTTGGTGCACATGATAGGATAAAAACATGATATGATAAAAAATTAGATAAGGATAGGATATGATAGTGATAGGATAGACACTTGTACTATCATGTGTTTGGTGCACACATGATAACAAATATGATAGTATTATTTTGTCAAAATTATAAGAAATATGATTAAAACAAGTTTCAATTTTTTTTTTAAAAGAAAAAACAAGTTTCAATTTTAAAACTAATCAAATCAGATAATTTGTTCCAAGATTATTCTTTTTGAATAGCAAATATAGTTTTAAGATTATATGAGCTGGTAATTTCAATTCTCAATAACCTAGTTTCATGATTATACGAGATATATTCAAAAACTATTTGGCAGGTAATTGAATAATTCACTTAATTAAATCAGACATAACTATATTGAATTGAGGCAGATAAGTTGAGATTGAGAGACGATGTAGAAAAAGAAGTAGGAGGCGAGAGAAATTGGGTTTCTTGTATCTCGTATGTGAGCTGGTAATTTCAACATGATGTGTTTTTTTTTCTTTCAACAATGAAATTGGGTTTCTTGTTTCAACATTACATGCGTTTTATTCGATCAATTGTTTAATTGATGGAGAATAGCATGAGGTGTGATGGAGAAGAGGCAAGAGGAGAGAGACAAGAAGGGATTTTTGGGGGAGGCACGATAGAGGAGAAGATACGCGTGATTTAATATCTTATCATGTTGTTAACCCATCGAATACTAAGGATTAGAAAAACAAAGGATGAATAGGATATGATTAGAAATAGGTTTAATTTATCCTTTTCTATTGGTGCACCAAACATCGGATTGAAGCAGGATATGATAGTTTTATCATACCATGTCTCCTTATCATGTGCGCCAAATAGGCCCTCAGAGTTACCACAAGAATTAAAACATTAATTGAATTGATGTGACAATTCTAAATGTTCTAATTGATTGTGTATGCAAAGTTGTTTTAGATCGTCAAACTCCAACATTAAACTCTTTAATAATGGTTGTGATTCTTTATTATTCTTTTAAAATAAAATATATTAACATTTTATATTTGCTTATATAACGACATATCCAAACACTTCAATTTATGTAGGTACTTATTAGCGTAAACATCCAAACGTAAAAAGCCTATTGAGTATAAGCACTTATGATATAAGCTCCGATGTTATAACCTCTAATGCTATAAGCATCTGTATAAGCTGTTTATCCAAACGAGACTTTTATCTTTCCAATAAATTTAATATGTTATCGTTCTCTCGTAACAAACAATTGTCGTTACTATCTTTTTCTCTAACAAATTCCTATTTTTTTTGCGCTCTCTCATAACAAACAATTGTCAATTTTCTAAATATTGTGCACATCTTTTTAATTATTTTAAGTCAATATAAAAATTATTCCAACATCACATTAATCAAAATTTAAGAAAAAATTAACTTTCTTCCAACTCCTTTAATTAAAGTTAACGCTTCAACTATGGCTTCAACCAATGTTGGAGTCACATTTGAAATTTTTAACAATTGTTACTCATCTTATTTATAGAATTTTAACTCATCTTGGAACCATTGTTTGGAATAAAATTTTGTTTAAATTTAAAGATAACAAGAAACAAACTTTGTTTAAAAAAACAAACAAACTTTGTTTAAAAAATACAGACTTTAATTTTTCAAATAGATAGCATTAATTAGTTTTATTGAAAAAAGATAAGAGTAATTGACAAAAAATATAATTGACAAATCGTATCCTTAAAATAAAAATAAAAAAATTAAATAAGAACAAAAAATTCATCTTAAGAAGATACTTAAAATGAAGGAAATAGTTATAATGTCTAAACTAATGGTGATCGATGCTAGACCGTAGACAGTAACCTTAGTGGCCTCAATTAGAATAACGTCATCATTATGACGCCACCTTAAAGTCCAAGATAGTGGTCACGTGGATAATAGAGGAACCTTCATGGAATCCATCTAGGAAGGTGTTTGGAACGATCAACACAAAAGCATATCAGGAAAACACTATTTTCATCCTTCTACAATAAAGATGCTAGCATTATTTTATAATAATAAATAATGCAATATAGTAGTATATATATAGAAATTAATGGCCTATAGACATAGAAAAACAAAATAATATGTCCACAATTGCACACACTACCATTTATATACCAACAACCCATAACTGAGTTTATCTATACAATGGACTACTATTTTGTAAACCCTCATGCTACTCCAAATTTTGGTCACTCTACTCATATGGTTCCTAATCCCTCTTCTGAGTTTATACTATCTGATTATCTTATGCTTGATGATATTTGTATTGATCACCGTGATCAAGAATCTCGGTCACAAAGTACCGAATCATTAGAGAAGGTAACCTTCAATGATGCCAATCAAGAATTCAATGATGCAACCTCTAAGAACAATAACATGTAATTTCCTTCTCCCTTAATTTGTTTTGCTCTTCTTCATTTAAAATTAAGAAGTACACTTTTAAACATGAAAAATATAGTTTTTTAATCTTCAGATGGGTAAACGCGAACAAAATGGTGTTTTTTCTCGTCTAAAAGTTTACTTTCTGAGGGGATCGGTTTAAGAAATCATGGCAATAAACAAAATTCCCTTAAGGAAATGCAATCATGTACTTTACAATGTGTAAGATTATTTATTGAAGAATTAATGAAGCATATACCATCGGTTCATTATTTCATTTGTATAAACATTTACAGTTTTTTTTTTTTTTTTGCTAATAAAGTGTACATATTTTGGATTGTGGGGGGGATAATGTTTTTGCAGAAAATACAAAAATGGGATTAAGCGAAATAAGGTGGAAGTGGGGCCAAAGATAGCCTTTAGAACAAAATCAGAGCTTGAGATTATGGATGATGGATACAAATGGAGGAAGTACGGGAAGAAGTCTGTGAAGAACAGTCCTAACCTAAGGTAATAAAAGGAAAATACTATGTAAAATCTTAATTTCTTACACCTTAAATTTCATTTTGTATTTGAACAAAGTAGCTTTAGGGTGGAGAAATATCTTGCATAGCCTTTCGTACTATGATGTTTGAAAATTATTTGAAACTCCAACAATGATTGACGATGCTTCTTGTAAATATAAGTTCATGATATTGGTCTTCCTTTTGGCTAAGATGATGACTCATTTGGGGTTGAATCAGCAAAAAAAAAAAATGAAGAAAATGAATATTAGTAGTATACTATAAAATGAAATATCTTACATATTTGAAAATTATTTGAAACTCTAACAATGATCGACGATACTAGATGATGACTCATTTGAGGTTGAATTTGCAAAAAAACAAAGAAAATGAATATTAGTATTACTTTAAAATATTCCCTCAATCTCATAATATTTGACATTTTATATTTAATAAAATATTAATCACATTTTTTACCACTATTCAATATAAGCTTTAGAAATTTAACTTAGCTAAGCTACTTTTAGTTAAACGTAACCAACCAGTGGATAGGGCAGTACTTCAGGTAGCTAGATAACTTTGTGGCTGCTGGTCATAGTGCTGACTAATGGCTTGAGATAGGGACTACTCTTGTCTTAACATAAATTAGTTAGGTTTGACAAATGGACCCCAGTTTGAAATTTCATTTTTGGCTGATTAAAGTTAGCTAGATGATAAAAAACGAGATTTGGCTAAGCATTCTGAAATACAACAACATAAAAATTCCTTGTTTTGACTTTATATATTTTAACAAATTATACCTTTTTAGCAAATAGCAACAAGCTAAAATATTAAATTAATGATGACACAGGAACTACTACAAATGTTCAAGTGTGGGATGCAATGTGAAGAAAAGGGTGGAAAGAGATAGAGATGATTCGAGCTATGTGATAACAACTTATGAAGGTGTGCATAACCATGAGATTCCATTTACCTCCCACTGCAGCCAAATCTCTTTTGTGCATTATGATGATGCATATAATTAATCAATCACTGCAGTGCAAACTCACTGCTTTAACTCCCTCTCAAATTGTATTCTCTCACATCTTTTTTTTCTTCTTTCTTTCAATTATTACTAGTGTACGTCAATATATAAATGAGAAATGAAAATGGTTACTTTCTTAGGAAATATTTAGTACACGAGTCAACCAAATTAAGCATACTTGTTATTTAAAATATTCTGTCACGTATTGAAATGAAATGTATACAAAAAGAATGATAAATAAATAAATCTCTACAAAATGGGAATCTTTACACAGATGGAATTGCAACCTATAGCTAAGAGCCTAAGACCAAGAAACTTAGACGACTAAATTACTGATTGATGTTGCATTCTCGCAAATACACACTGTCATAATCAACATACTTCGTCCAATAACCTTTAAACTTCGGAATACTTATCTCCAGCCACGGTTTCAAGTTTCCGTTATAGTGTATTACAGCAGCCCTTTCAATATCTTTTTGGTTGACATTGGTGTTGTAGCCAAGACCTAAGACATGCCAAGATCGGTTCAGCGGGAACGTGCGTTTCCAGAATGTTATAAGACCAGGTGGCAGTGTTCCTAACTTCCATAGTTGTCTATCATGATTCTGTAGTCAGGTAAATTAAAGAGGAAAAATTGTCAAGAAGGAAAACAGCAATGAAAATTGAAAAGAAAAAAATTTTAATAGCAGATGCATTTCACTCAATTTTGTGATGTTTTGGAAAAGTAAATTAAAGTGTGCTTACCAGCTTCTGCCAGTTGTGGTACACCTCTGTGATGTTTTGCTTCTTCCATTCGACTAAATCAAAAACATTCATACCATATGCCCATCCACAAGCACGAGGGTCAAAATTCTTTGCAACAAGAGGATTTGAGAAGTTAAGGTAACTATCAAATCGATGGAAACTTTTTGTACAAGTTTCGACAGCACCATTTATGTTACCCTTCAAATTAATCGACCAAAGATCAGTAAGATCCTTCCGCACAACTACATCGTCATCCAAAAACAGAACCTTATTGAGCTTTGGGAATATCTCTGGCAAGTAGAAGCGGAGGTGGTTCAACATAGATAAATACTTGGGATTCCGAAACATGAGTTTAGAATCAAAAGTAGCACGATGAGTTTTGAAGTAATAATTAATCATATAAGGAGAATCTAGCTGCTTAAGAACTGGACTATAACTCAAATTCAACCATGAAAAATCTTCAATTTTCTCAACTTGAATTGTCGCCTTTCTAGGTGGATTCGCCAGAAACCACATCCTCATTGCCGCATAATTGAGCCTATCAGTAACAATGTGGAAAACATGTTTCGAGGCATCCTGCAAATTTATTAAAATCACATTAATAGTGATGCTGATCAGAAAGGAAAATGGGACCATTATATTGTAACATTTTAGTTTTTTTCTTTCCGTCTTTTATTCATCACTACCTCGGGGCCAAATAAAATGGAAACAAATTAGTTTGTGAGAAAACTGAGAGAATAGTGATTTAACTGCAAAGATATACCAAATTTTATTTGCTGTTTTATAGTCCTGGCTAATAAAACAACTCAAGAAATTTCCCTGAGAAAATAACTTACCTTAGCATGGGAAGCAGTAGAATTCACAACAACAGCTGTTGCCAATATGTTATCTGAGAATATTGCGTAATGGTATAGCCCAGGATCTTCTAAGTTCTCTTGATTGGGGAATTCTTGCTGAGAAGAATTCAAGTTATAATATTCAGATGTAAGGCGCAGCGAAAGACTTTGGAGACCTTTAGGCAGTGTCTTTGCTGTCAACTGTGTTAAGAACAGGTTCTTTTTCTTGTGCGCTCGAAGCTTATCCTCTGATAAGTGGATCATAGTCCTAAGCTTCTTCACAGCTGTGGTACAATTATTTTGAATTTTCCTTCCCTTCGTCAATGATTGCTCCATTGCCTTCATTCTCTCGTTTGCACTGCATTAGTAGAATTACAAATATAAGCTTAAACTGAATAAAATGTAGATCAGTGCAGAGCTAAACTATTCAACATATTATATGCTGCTGAAGAATAAAGTTAAAGATTAAATAACTAACTTCATAGCTGATACTTGAGGTGATAGCTCAGTGGTTAAAGCTTAGCCTCGTAACCTCAAGGTATTGAGCTCGAATCCCATTGGGGACAGTTGTAAAATGGCAATTAGTGCTACTTGAATTAATAAAAATTCCCCCGTCCCCATTTAAAAAAAAAAAAAAAACCCTAACTTAATAGCTACAATAAAATTGGAAAATCCTGATGACATGAAGATTCTTAAAGGCTCACTTACTTCTTTGGCAAGCTAGAATCTTTGCTTGCATCTCCAAGTGTTCGCGAAATTTCCTTTACCCGTAACTGAAGCTCCCGAGTGAGATGGGGAATTTTCTTTACTTTCTGAAGGGAAAGATAAACTTTAGCTTGGATGAGCTGGTCCTTTAGTTTCCGTACCAGAGCATCAGATGATGTTTTGCCATTATGCTTGATGGTTTCTTGTAACACGGGTCCTTTATTGCTTACTTCGCTAGAAGATTCAAAAGGTTGTTTCCCTTGCTTAGTAAGCTGAAAGAAGATGAACCAAATTTAAAGAAGAAAATTTCAATCAGTAGTTTTCCTCGCTTATACAAAATACATATGTATCAAAGCCAAAGCAATGGAGTGATGGATGGAAATATTGAATCCAACCAACATGCATGTGTTGTATTTATACTGCCATGATAGCACCTGCATAAAATAATTTTGTCTAACCACAAGTGCATACACAGATGCATCCAGCCATGCTGACGAAAAGACATTAAACACGAACAGGTGTTCTTTCACAATTAAGAAGTGTGTTTGAGATATCAATACAGTCAGATTTAAACTCCTAATAGGAAAACAAATTAAAGCAAGTACACTGAATACTATATTTGGTAAATGATGCACAGCCTACTCATATAAATTTCCTAGCATGACCAGAAACCGAAGGAAAGTTTTGTACCCGTAGTTAACAAACTAACAATAACAAGCAAAACAATACCATGATGTAAATATGTCACTTATATAGTTCAGATGTTTGATCAGAAGCAAAACAATTTGTCACTTACTATATCATGAGGCAAATTATTTATGTTTGAAGAGTCCTCTGGATACACAACCCTAATCGGTTTCTGAAGGACGGTAGAGGCTTCCTATTATCAAAATGAGAAATTTCAACAGGAAATTACCAAGGAGTTCATCCACATATGCAGATAAGTTTGTTGATAGGTGTGTGTAGCGGAGAAAGTAAAGGTGTAAACTAACAAAAATTTACCTCCGGTAGCAGATGCAAATGGGAAGAGTTTGCTTGATCGACAACCTAACATGACATAACAAGAGAAATTCGACAAATTTAAAGATCTCAATCAACAAAAAATAAACAATCAAAGTAGTAATAATTCTTTCAAATACTATTACTTACAAAAGTAGTTACATTATGAACAAACTCTTGTTCAGCTGCAGAGTGCATATAAAAGAAAGTAAAAATAAACAAAGAATTTAGGTTAGTGTGTAAAAGTAAGAAATTTGAATTCAATAAGCAAACAATGAGAAACACACCAAAGGAGTAGTTGAAGGCGGTGAGACGATCAGTGTAAGTGTAAAGCAGAATTGGAGTAAAAACAGTAATACAAAGAAACAGAAGCAGAATATTTCTAATGGCCACCATTTCTAAGCAACAAGTTAGGATTCTATTTCTTAGGCTAGGGTTTAACAAAACTTGATGCAAAACATTGAATAGTAATCTCTATTAATAGAGGTACATAGACTCACTCAATCATAAATCAAGAACAAATCATTATAAAAATGAACAATATAATGGTAAAAGATACTCTGCTATAATTTAAAAAGATACTAAAGATATTCATAATTAATATTGTAACAATTTAAAGCAAAGAAAGATATGAAGGAGCAGTGGAACGAACCGACTTAATTAAGGTGGAATGGAAGTAGTGAAAATTTGAATCACTCCTTACTTATATTAGGTCCCAATTCAGCTAATGTATTTGCGCACGTGTGCCCCATTTGTAAGTTTTTTATGCATACAATAAGGCACCTTATTATTTTTTTTAATAAAAGAATAAGGCAACTTATGATTCCCCTAAAAAAAAGAAGGCAACTTATGATTATGATTAATATTGATTGATTTTTTTTTTAGATTTAACAAAAAAAATTATTTTTGTTTGCCTACTACCCATAAAAATCCATTTTTAAAAAAAAGAGTTTTGACTTGTACATGTGCTACCTCCTTGTTTTTGAGAAAAAGAATTAGATTTTGAGAAAAGTTAATCCTAATAGCTTTTCATTTTATCGTCAAAATAAATTTTTCTAAAAATCATACATAAAAACTTAAAAATGAACAAAGTGATTTTTTAAAGAATTTTTTTTAAAAAAAAATCTGAAACAAACGGGACCAATATCTATTCTATATGTCCCTAAAAAATATTTTATATGATATACTCTCTTTTTTGTTAAATAACTCAGTAACTAGAAATCCACTCAAGTGAATTAGTAGGGTGTTCGGAGTTTGAACCTTGTCCCTTACATATATTATGCAATTCCATTATCAAGTTTATGTGGATCATATGATACACTCTCTAATCATATATATAGGTCAACAAATTTGAACCACATACGTAATTTTTGTTTAAAATAAGATCGAAGGGAGTATAAACGGAGTGTATGGCTTTGGTGTGATTTTTTTCTTTAATATTTATCCTTTATTTAAACTATTTATCATGACATATATCAATCAATATATCTTTTTAAATACATTAAGTCACAATAGAAAAACAGACAAATGTATTTAAGTGTAAAATTTATAATCCTTAAACAAATAAATTTATTTACTATATTTAATCAAAATATTTGTATCGAGCTAAGAAAAAATAAATTGGACTACTTACCCCGTTACCTAAGCATTCTATATGGAACGCAATTTCCGATCCCATCAGAACGCAGCTTCCGATGGTTATGCATAAAGAGTAAAGACATTTTCAGAATTTCGGGGGGCCTGTGAGCAATGTAATCCTTGGCTCAATTCCTACAAAATTGGAGCTGTTTATTCTCCCTCAACATTTCATATCCAAATTCACGGGTCCTGAACTTAGCAAGCAGAAAAATTCAGGATGTTCCCCTTTATAAGACCATGTTCAGCTACACACATATATTGGCATTTACTCTAACAGCGCATTCAAATAAGACTGTACTTGCACTAATTTTGAAACATCTGTCTCTTTCTCTCATTATTTTACTTAAAAGGTATGATATTTTCACAAATCTCGTTTTCATACGACCTTTACATCTCCTTATTTCTCTCATTTCACATCACACCCACCGTGTTTCATCACCCATTTTTCAACTCAACCTTACTAACAAATTAATTGTATTAAACTTCAAGGGGTCAAACATCTAAAATCAACAACAAAAAAAGCTGGCTATTACTTTGACTAAATATACAATGGTGACCATTGAAACATCTATTACGTATTGCAATTCAAAATTGAAAGTGTAAGGTTAAAGGTGTAGTTAAGAAGTGAACTAGTAAAACAACAGTTCCCTACACAGAGGATGACAATATAAAATGTACAAACAGTATGATGTAGTCATATTAAACCAGGCTTCGAGCGCGCTTGGAAGCAAATATTCATGGAAACTTGCAAAGCAAACTTAATGTTAAGCTTGCTCAGGATTGGAAGCCAACAAATGGCTAGCAATATTTGTATTGTTAAAATACAGATAAGCATTTTTGCCAGAAGATGTTTTGGATAAAAAGTTAGAAAAACCAGTGTAGCTGCCATCCAACTTTTTTAAGCATATTTTCGCAATAAAATCGAAGAGCTTATTTTCTTGCACAAAAGGTTGAGCTGCGTAATCTTTAATTGGCATCCACTGAATAGAAAAACAAACTATGTTAGAATGGTCACCACCGGTTATAAACAACTCAAGACTTTACAAAGTTTGCTAGTACCAATTTCAGGATAGATTATCAGCATATAACCTTCATTGACATATAGCTTCACAAGAGTATAGTATTTTGTTTTCTTTTTCAATTGATAATTTTTATACAAGTAGACGTAGTGAAAGTATCATATTACTGTTTTTGTTTCGTTTGTAAAGGAAATGGTGAAATAACAAAATACACGTTTCTGCTATTTCCTTACAAAGTTTCTAAAATATAGTAAAAAAATGTGATATTTTTAATTTGTTGAAACATATCAATTGAAAAAAAAAGACATGCCAATAGATGACCACTCAATTAGTGGGATTCATTTCAAATGGCCTTTAAAACATATACAAATGTATACCTTAGCTGCTTCAATTTCTGAGTCCTGACGTTGAATGTCAGAGGACTGAGGTTGCAACATGCAAACAAAGAACAAATCTGATTTCTGGAAGAAAGATTTATGGCTTTGCCTGATACCAAAGAGACAACGGAAGGAGAAAATACAGGTCAGTCACATGCCATATATTTCAGCCAGAAAACTTGTGAAACTATATGCATAGCAATATGATGGTTCTTGAGTAAAATGCATATGAAACAATTAAAAACATGTATGGCAATATTCACACCACATACTAGTAGATGAAGTTAGTGGGTTACTATTACCTGAATGCTAAAACTTCAACAAACTTTGTCTCTATCTAAAGGAAGAACAAAAGTAACGGCATGAGACTTTAAGAAGGTCCAGAAAACACATGAAAATAAACTATAAAGAAAATAAACTCAAATAACATAATGTTTGCCAAAACAAGTTCCAAGTCAAACCCATAACCTGATCGGACTTTAATTGTTTGTAAGTGCAGCAAAAACTGATTTTGGAAAACATAGTTAAACAAATGACATGATGTGATGAAGAATATTTGTTAAGAAATTTTCAAAAAATTACAAAAAGTAATAGATTTAAAAGAAAGAAACATGGTCCTTTTATGTTGTGAAATAACTAGCGGAGACTTTGGTTAAAAGAAGTGTTAAAGAACATGATAAAGGCCATAGAACATGGCTATGGTATACTATACAATGGAGTAATATAAATATTACTAATAATTAATCATATTTTATTTTGATGAATACTTAGTTACAATATTAATAAATCTGTCAGAGACAAAAAAACTGACAAAGTGTAATTTATAATTTGATTTATAGAGTTTGTTGTTATTTGAACAAACTAGAAGCAAAATACTCTTAAATTATATAGTTCGTGTTTGCTTACCCCCGTCTCTTCCTCAACTTCTCTAATTGCAGCATTGCAAATATCCTCACCCTGCAAATAGAATTAAAATGTATCAAAAGATAATTTTAAATTTTTCATAATTTGATCAAATCATTTTAAATGTTTCATAATCTGATCAATAATCAATTTGTTATCATACTTCATCAACAACTCCAGTAGGCATCTTCCATACACCCGTGCCTCCAAATTTACCACTGGTTTCTTGAACCACAAGCACCTATCAAATGAAACAAGACGATTTAAACAGAATCAGGGACTTGTATTATCAAACTATAAAACACATCTTTATTTAGCACAAGCAATATAATAACCACGTAAGTAATAAAGGACTACAAGTTGTTGGTCGGGGAACAAAGACAAACAAGGTAAATGATGTTTGAATTGATCATCAAAATTGACACCAATTAGAGAGAAGAAATGTTGATTTTGTAGTAAGGAGAGTAGATCAAATGGAGGGTAGTAAAATCACTAGAGACATAGGAAGACCTAGAAAAACTATATGAGAAACTACTAAGAAAGATAAAGAGATTAATGAGTGGGATCGAGATATGGTATATGATAGAATATTATGGCGTAATTTCATCCATGTAGCCGACCCCGTTCACACTTAGTGGGATAAGATTTGGTTGTTGTTGTTGTTGTTGTTGTAGTTGTAGTGTACATTGTATATGACGAAAAGTAAGTTACTGAAAGATAGAGATATACAGTATCACATACGGTGTCTCAAACCACATGGTCAAATAAGAAAATTGAGCAAACAATTACCTCTTGGAAATGTGTTCACATTGTAGGCCAAAAAGGTGTAGAGTAGTCAAAGAAAAAATTGGACCTTGTACAAAATGTTAGTGAAAGCTATCCAAAAACATAGAAGTTTGAGAGTCTGTGAATGTCAACCAAATTTTTTAATATATACATCCTTATATGTGTTCTTTGTGCTTTCGTACTTTTGAAAAAGCAAAGACCAAAATTAAACTGACTAGTTCTCAGATTTTCCTGAATACTTATCCTTATACATTTCTAAAAGCTTATACATTTACCTCACTTTCATTTGATAATTTTATCAAACAACGGTTATTTGTTTTCAAATTGCAAGAAGATAATTTTGTATGAAGTTATCCAAATACGATCGGTCTAAAATTAATTTGTAACATGTATTTTGCATGACACAGAAAATTCAAACATGAATGATTAGTGTCAAAGAGAAATCAATGAGGAACCAATGAAGGATTACCTCCCTCTTGTCATTGAAAACAAAAGCACCAATGCCGACACGATGTGAAGCATTTGCAGGAAATCTAACAGAGGTACCAGGCATCTGATATACAAGCATCAAGTAATCTGCCTCAGCATGATGGTACTTAAATCCAGCCTACAAAATAAAAGAAAAAAAATAAGAAAAAAGAATTGTTAGGATTCACATTCAGACACTTTATAAGCTATATAGTGAAATATATATCAGTAACATATAAGGGACACGACTCATATAACCAAATCAATTATGAAGCATGGACATAGACAAACAAAGACACTGGTTATATGTAATCGCAATAATAATTTAAAAAAAAAATAGAAGTGATAGAATACAAAAACGTTATTTATCAATGTCGTATCCGTGTTGGACATCAGACACAACTCCAATTTAGAGTATCAGAGCTACATAAGTTACGTAGCACCGACACCTCTGATTGAAGGTGTGTTTGGTGTCTGACTGACACCTATACATATAATTAGTTCATTTTCTCAAAATATCAGAGTGTCAACATGTCGGTGCTTCATATAAATCTTAACTCATCAACTTGAAATTTTAGGCTCCTTTTTGTGAGCAAACATGTAAGTTGTAAACTATGTTGCAGTAAAGTAAAAAATGTATATACCTGGACAGCAGAATGAACAAGATTTGAATGAAGAATGGGCAAATTAATCCATATTCCCTTCTTTCTCTGTTCCTGCCAATGGGAGACTGAATCTTGCAATTTAGAAGCAAAGGAAGACGAATCCATAGACTTGTGGACAGTTAGAATAACACCTCCGTATTTATCTTCTTCCACGCTCATTTTTTCTTTTTCTTCATCAATAACCCTTTTCCCTCCTAATTCATCCTCAATTGCCTCAGACATACTATGCATCAAGAATAAAACGCTCGAAATGAATTGATCACGCAAAAAATATATGATGATAGTTTTTTTTTCTTCCTGGTCTTAAATATAATGGGCACTACGCGTTTTTTAAATTTTAAATTAAAAAGTCGTTGGAGTCGAAAACGCTATGAATTTGAGCGAAGTAGAATTCGTCAAAATACATCGTGAAGCGTGTTTCTTCTTATTTTATTTGAAGAGGAACCGTTTTTCAAAGAAGAGATAAGAATGATGAGAAATACCCGACAGTAGACGAGTAATAGCTTGGATATGTAGCAGATAAGCAAAAGACCGTCTAAGAACGGACGACTTTAATTAAGGTTTGAGTTGAGTTGAATGAGCGAGTGCGAGTGCCGGCGGAGAAACGGTGGCGGTGGCACTATCAGTGAGATGAAAGGGGTAGTTTGGTTCCTTACTGTAATGGAACAGTGTGATTGACCACCGTTTTAGTAAACTATTGGTAATCATCAATCAATTAAAGGGATTTGATTATGTATTGATACAGTTGTTGGAATACCAACTAAGCTATGTTAACGGACACCTTATTTAATCTATGAAGTTAATAGAAAACAGTGAAGGACTTGAGTTCCGTGAGAATTTTTTTCCTTCTTCCGAAAGTTTTGAATGTGACTTAATCATGTAGGTTCTATTTCAACTTGACTTAAGTCGTGTTAAGTATAACTACGGGTTTTTGTACAGTTTCATATATAAAATATTAAATTGGCTATATTATTAATCCTAGAGTTACATCAAATTAAGTGACAATTAAGAGTGATCGACATGCACAATCTCAAAGAAGCAAATTAACATTTAGTTTGCATCAACAAAAATGAATATGGAGTCAAAGTCATTACTTTGCCAAAACAAAGTAATGTTATAGTCTACTATAGTGATTTTTGCAAATAAAAAGTCAGAACAAAAACTTCATGTAATATAATATAGGAGAAATAAAAAGGCCGACAAAATTAAGTGAAGTTTCTAATGAAAAAATTATCATATGGATCAGTCAAATTATCTACAATTTTAAAGATGCAACTTTAATATTGTAATACGTAGTTAGCGTACACAAAAAAAAAAAGAACTACTATCAATAAATGTACCGCTAATAATAAAAAATAACTGTTATGAGAGAGGAAACCGTTCGGGCGGTTGAGGCTTTCAAAAAAATGTTTTAGTCATGTATTTCATTTTTGGAAGCAACAATATTTCAACAAAAATAGAAGTGGCATAGTGGTTATAGTTGTAAACGGTAAGCATATGGTACTTGGTTCGTTTCCTTGCAAGCTCTTTTTTTCATAAAAATTACTCAGAACCACCAAAAAAAGCGGGATCAGGATTAGGGCACGGCAAACTTTTCAGAACTGTTTAACATTTATACATATTAAGATTAAGATAAGATATGATTAGCTTACAAAATTCTCGAAGAATTGGAGCTGTCTGATCGTGGCTGACCTAGCTAGAGAAGTCCCATTATCCAAATCACCAGGAATCCCAACATGCCCAGAACCCACATGCCCACCAAAATTGGAGGGAGTAACACTTAATTTAGAGACGAAACTAAAACTGGTAATAGTAATTAACTTAGACGTAGGTACGTACTAGCTAGAATGTTGAATAAAATATCCGCGGAGGATTATTAAAACAGAAGAAAATTCAATAGAGCTCTCCTCGTTTATGTCATCAAAGCTGCTATGTTGCTATATATGTAGACATGGCGTGTAAAGAATAGTCAATTACTTCTGCAGTTTGGCAAAAGAATATGAAATAATTAACTACATTTTCCACATACGGCATCTCAGTTTCATAATTATTAATTAAGGTCCTGCTGTCTATATAAAACTAATGCTCAATTCTCACTTTCTACTCACAAAACACCATCTCTTCTCTTGTGTTCTCATATTGTGAATTCATTGTTTTGTTTCTAAATAAAAATGTCTCTCATAAAAATATTATTATTGCCTATATTGGCTCTCTGTTTAATATCTACGCAAGCAGCAAGGTTCGACATAGTAAACCGATGCTCCTACACCGTGTGGCCAGCCGGCATTCCCAGGGGTGGCGGTCGGCAATTGAACTCGGGCCAAACATGGGCCTTGGACATCCCAGCAGGAACCTCAGCGGCCCGAATTTGGGGCCGAACCGGTTGCAAATTTGACGG
>Ga0315913_1003857_pt1 | contig 18066 bp, 9 predicted proteins | sample MpolsnodulesMG_FD_207736 | JGI IMG/M metagenome (GOLD analysis project Ga0315913, IMG submission 207736) | Medicago polymorpha root nodule microbial communities from Los Angeles, California, United States - small nodules | ecosystem: Host-associated > Plants > Roots > Nodule | place: USA... | reverse complement strand
GAGAGGAGGAAAGACTTTTGAAAAACAAAGGTAACTCTCGACTCTTGTTGTCTCTGTATGTTGCGACTCAAGTAATTCTATTGTGTGTAACAACTGACAGTGTTTGGTAGAGATGTTAGAACAGGAAAAAATACGAATTCTATTTTATGCCTGAAGCATATTGAAATTGAATAGAACTATACCTAAGGCTACAATGAAGTATATCCGCACCATCCTTACCTTCTACTTGGTTTTTTTCGGTGATGGTGATCCATTACTATTTTTTTTTTTTTTTGCGATGCTTAAGTGTGTGTATAATATTTTGGCTTGGAAAATTCAATCCAGTTTTCGATTACTACATGCATTTCTGCTCTGTCTCCTTCCTTTTGTTTTACTATTCTTGCTATGTTATATAGTCAGTGCACGGCATGAGCTATAGCCATATCTTTTACTCATGCTCAGTTTCTTATATCTGGCATTTTCTGCTTGTAGATGCAAACAAAGTTGTGTTCCTTCGTCGAATACTGAATAAACTCAGGGGAAGATCATCAGACTCCACTCTACCACAAGAACCACCGTCGTTGTCGTCATCATCCTTCATTAGTCCAAAATTGATTCTTAAAGTACTATTGGTGGCAGGAGTTGCTGTTGTGTGGCAATACTACTTGAAATGACACCATCCAACTTTGTAGTGTTAGATGTATTATATTCTGATCGAGTACAATTTATGTACAATATAGCTTTACTTCCACTGCCCATTGTATGCATTAATTTCTGTTTTTCAATTGATCAAAATCACACATGACTACATTTAACACGTGTAAACCAACAAATGGATTCTAAACAAGTTTTGGTACATCTGATTCAATTATTATTATTTGAAATTGCAATTTCTGACTTAATTTCTCATATACCACACATGCCACTGTTCAAACAACCTAGATATTTGACTGCTGTCATTGTAAATACAACTGGATTGATTGTACATCATCCCGGGTGCATCAAAATTTATGATTTCTTTGGCATTTCAAAAGTACATCATACAGACTGATTAATTTACAGCAATTACATGTCAAAAATGAAAGAGTTAGAAGCTAGGTTTAAGTTTAAGAGTGTACAACGGATATGTAAAAATCTTTATACTTCAATTTTTTCTGCACTAAGGATATGTAAAACAAGACAACTGTTTTTTCTGAGAAATTTTATCTAATCTTTTTGTAATTAGCTGTGACAATTGCCTCGTCTTCTCTTATCCGCTTCACATTATTACTCGTATAACTGCATGTATACTGGCTGCAAGAAATGGTTCCGGAGAGCTCATCGACTTTATCTCGAAGATCTGTCCAGAGTCCATCGAAGTTGTTAATGTTGAAAACAAACCAAATGTATAGAAAGGTAAAACTAAGAAATAGAAGTGCAGGATGTAGAAAAATAGAGGTATCAGAGCAAGAACATGCCTGACTTGTCCTCGTTTATTTTTAACTTCTTGAATTGATTGACATCCTCAAATAGTTGCTTTCTCTTGCAGTTTAGACCATTCAAGATCTCACCTTTTAATAAGAACAAAGAACAATGTTAGCTAAAAAGAAAATATAAATTCACCTAGAAGTGTACCGAAATACTGACTGAAAAATCGCAAAATGATACATAGCAGACAATCATATAATGCTTATATGTTGGAATTCTAGATGCTTTATATGTTGCCACTATTCTAAAAGGGGACATTAACTCAAATACCAGTTATATATTCATCAAAAATAACTGAAGACATATACCTGATTTGCTCTCTCTCAACTTTTTATTCTTGTGCAAGTGCAAATCTTCATGTTGATTCTCTCTATTGTTACCAGAATGCTCACCTTCTACCACCTTGCCAATCCCATTTTGAAAATGTTGTGAATCATGTCCTCCTGCATAAGTACAACTCAATCTAGATAAGGAAGTTCTATCACCTTGGTGGTGATCGTGAATTATCCGTTCCACATCAGCATCCAATGTGAGACTCTAAACACACTAAAATTGAATATATAAAGTGTGAATTTTGCAAAACTAGACATCTACAAATGACCAAAGGAAGCTAACATGTGTTTGGTTTTGCGGTGACAAAAAATTGATTTTAAATGAATCCATTCTGTAAAATTGATTTTTTACTAAAAGTGAACTGAACAAAATATTCAAGACTAAAAATCAATTCTAGAGAAAAAAAAAAGCTTCAAATTCTAGCTTCAAGTTAGAATCACTTCTGAAAGTATAATCAATTCTACTCATAACACTAGGCACCCTACCCTACCCTCTATACTTAAACACACCTTCAACTATTTCAATGAGCAGCATCATTCACCAACTGCTACAAAATTTTCAACAAAAAAAAATATAAAACTTGGCAAACATACCCTTGTTCATAACTTTGCCAGTAACAACAATAGCATCATGGTTACTTTTCCCAGTAGAGAAACCTCTAGAAGAGAAGAAAGAAAGAAGAGAGTCCCAAGTAACAGAAAAAGAAATAAGATCAACTCCTCTACTTATAAAGTAACCATTCAACCTCAACGTTGATGGGTCTAACCCAAAAGCTTTAGCTATGGAACCAAGATCAATTTTTTCAACATCACAAGTAACAAGTTCAACACTTTTTGACTTTGAGAGTGAAGGGCATAATAGTAATATCTTTGTCTCTCTGTTTCTCTTCCCTAACAACATTGACATGTCTTTCTAAACATCAACGTTAAACAAAACAAAACAAAATCTGTTTCAGAAAACACTCTTTGCTTCGGAGTTTCAGTGTGTTTGTGTTTTTACTATGTTTATGTTTTTTTTTCTCGAAGTGTCTACACAAAGTAAGATCCGAATTGGTTGATTGGGTCGGGCCATTGTTTTATCGGACCTATAGGTATTTTGACTTTAGGTTTTGGGTATTAACACAATAAAAATTTAGGGTGTAGGATAAGTTTAGTTTTTAAAATTTGTAAAGAAAAAAATTTCTCTTCAATTAAAAAATATTAGTTAATTGTTTTTTTTTACAGGGCCAAGAAAATTACAATCTACAAAACCAACACATGTTGGCACAAGTGATAAGGGGTTTGGTTCATCTTAAGCAAAGTTTCGTGTTCAAGTATTGTGAATAGAAAATAATTTTTGTGAAAGCTTTTCACTTGTTTTTTTATTTATAAGCAAATTTATTAATGCGAGTACAAGGGGTACTCAAAATAAAACAAAATAAATAAATCCTACAAACTTGCTTTTATTTGGGCCACTTGATATACTGTTCCTCTCAAAGTACTTGAAATGCTTTCCTTCAAAAAGTGGTGCTTCAATAAAATGCATAGCAAGAAGTAGTTCTTTTCTTGGCAAGCAAGCAAACCAAAATGAAAAGAATCAAAATGAGAATGTTGAAGGCAAAAGAAACAAATAAAAGGAAAAGTAAGAAAAATCCAGAATTTTGTTGTATGTTCTCTCACATTTTCTTGTAATGGACACACTAGAAGAATCATCTTCCATAGCATTTCATTCTTCTATTTGCTTGCATGATTGGTTTTCCTTCATGTCACTAGAAGAGTTGTAAACAGATTTATACTCGACATCTCATAGCTGCCTTTTATTTTCTCTGCCACTTGTAAAAGGTATTTCTATTATAAAACTTTCATGCAACCCTTTATTTTTATTTTTGTTTTTTACTCCATATCTTTTAAAATCCTTCATCTTTCATGTTTCATGTAACATGTAATACTAATAATTTTTGTAGAAATGGCTGTTCCAAAAGTGAATGAAAAGTTGCTTGAAGACCTTGAAGAAATGGGATTTCCACAGGCAAGGGCAACAAGAGCACTTTATTACTCTGGTTAGTTATTCATTACATAAATTAACATTCATAGACATGAAATTATAATGCACTAATGCCTTGATTAAAGATGAGACAAAATTAGAAGCTTCTATTAACAATTGTGTTTCCTAATTAGATACCTAAGAATTGTGCTTCTTGTGCCTTATATGTTTCTTCTATGTTCTTTGGACTGTGTTCTTTTGATGCTCTTGTACATATTTCCTTAAACACAAATCTTTTGATTTACTAGGCAACACCAGCTTAGAGGATGCTATAACTTGGATGGTTGATCATGAGAATGACACAGATATTGATGAGATTCCATTGGTAATTTCACACCCTCATTGTTTCTTCTTTTTATATTTTCCTTGGGGTATTTGTTATTTAAATTTTCAAATGGTGAATATTGATCTCTTTAAGTAATTGCAAGACAACAACAATCACTATAATTTAAAACTTTGATTTGCATTAGTCTTAATTGTTAACATCTTAACAGGTAGATGTAGACATTGATATCGATACCTCTCCGTCATTCCCTATCACAGAAGAAATGAGAACGAAAGCACGGTATTTAAGGTTTTGTGATCCTTCTCTCTACTATCATAGAGTTTGTTACATTTTTCTCTCTCTTTTGGTTGTCTATGCACCACTGATACGACACTGACACTAGTTATTACATATAATCACTTCTATTTTTATCAAGTTATTATCGGTGTTTACATGTCCGTTGTGTTGTGTCCCACTTATAAACTTATATTCAGGCCTTTTCTCATTCATTGTGCGATTCTTAACAGTCTGTGTCTATAATGGTGTTTCATACTTTCCTGTTTGCTCTATAATATTAAAGTGTTGCAGGGAACAAGTGCGCGAGAGGAAAAAGAATGAAGAAAAAATAATGGAAAGAGAAAGGGAAAAGGTACCTTAATTTTATTAACTTCTTCACACATAATTAATAACTACTTATCTCTTATTGTTTCTTTCTCCTCCCTATATTTGCTTCATCACATTATACTGTGATTGTGTTAGAAAGAATTTACAAATATATGATAAACAAATGCAAATGAAATGGAAGAATTTACCAAAGTCTTAGGTATTCAGCATAGGTATATGGTAGGAACTGAATTTTACTAATAAAACAATGAAGACTAACTTCAATAGCATTTTGCTTGTTCCATCATCTTCTAATATATCTTTTTCAATAAGTGCATTTCAAATTTCTAGAACGTGATTGATCAATGTTGATAACCGCGGATTGCAGAAAATAGTGGTTAGTTCAAATTCTGCTAGTGATATAGCGCCTTATACCTGCTATTTGACAATATTTTGTATTAAATAGCATATGGTGGAACAATAACGATTTTTTTTTTCAGATTCCACTACGCTATAGTCTATAGTGATATGGCGCTGCTATATATAGCCGCTATTTAGCACATTATGATGCATATTACAAAAAGAAATCTTTTCTTAGCTCCAAAAATTTACAAGTTGCACTATTTTCGTAGTATAGCTAATAAACATGCAGTTACTATGATTTTCACTAATTCTGGTTTCATCTCTAGCAGTTATCTTGTAAACATTCCAACATAGATTTTCATTATCTTTTCAATGTTATGATTTTAGGAGAGGATTCAATCAGGTAAGAAACTCCTTGAGGCAAAGCGGATTGCTGAAGAAAATGAAAGAAAAAGGTATCTTGATGAGTACTAGTTGCTTCTTTTCTGTTTATTTTTTCGTAAGGAAATTACTCATGAATGCCCTATTATCAGGAATTTATCCTTGAGAAAAGCAGAAAAAGAAGAAGAACAAAGAGCTAGGAGTAACATCCTCAAGAAACTAGAGCAGGATAAGGTATAGAACTGATTTTCCAATTAAGGGTTTGAATCACTATTTTTGATCTAGTATAATGTTTGACAAATTTCATTCTCAATCATTTTAAGTTTGCAAAAGTTTTTTGATTGGCGTATTCGAGCTTATCTGCTATTGTGAGCACTTGTGAGACTACTTGAGAGAGCTTATGGAAACAGATATACATGTCCATAAGTTGTTTTGAGTTTATTTTTATAAGCTCTTCATAATAGCTTATTTTCATAAACTACATAATAGTTTCTTCTAACTATATCAATCTCTTGGTAGTCCTGAATGTTAAAATGGTTACTTTTTTTGTATACCTTTGCCTTTACAGTTAAATAGAAGGTCTATACTTGGACTACCTTTAGAAAGCCAAGCAAATGTGAGATCACCAGCCATTCTGATAAAGGAAGAAAAGGTATAATCAAAATTTGTTTTCATTTTATATTGGATTCTCAATCTGATATTCAATCTTGTTTTCAGTTTCCTTTTGAGATTGTGTTATCTAAGTCTTAGACATTTCAATGGAACTTGCAGATTTCAAAGCCTGTTTATACAACCACAAAAGTTGAGCACTTGAGAGAATGTTTGAGGTCTCTCAAACGTGAACACAAGGTGAAACACTATCATCTAGACACTGAAAGACTCATGTGTATCAATCTATATAAGTTTAGAACAATGAAAGACTACACTTAAACATAACTCTTGGCATTGTAGATTTTGTATGAGTTTTATGACATATGATAATTGATCTACAAAGCACCAAAACCGACATGGACAATGTTCACGACACAACATTATACTGACACGTCGACACCGGGTCGGTGCTTCATAGGAACTGATCAGTAGTCAACAAATCCTGAAAATTTCTCCACATAACATAGTAGTAATGGGATGCATGCCTTTTCCTAGGTTTTTGATAGACATGCTAGTTGTTATTGTCGGTACGTAGTATTTAATATTAATTAACTTAACAATTAATTTATCAATATTGAAATTCTCTATAGGGTGAGAATGCAAGAATCAGAAGGGCCTTTGAAACACTTCTAGTGTATGTTGGAAATGTTGTCAAGAATCCTAAGGAAGAAAAATACAGGAAGATTAGACTGAGCAATCCATTATTCCAAGTAAGACATTTTCCAAAACAAAACATATTGAATGTACAGTCGTAGGTTCATTGTGTTAGATCATGCATATAATGTACACATTTGTCTACAAAAAACACCATATGCATTTGAAACAGTGTTTAACATGTATCAAGGTTGGTTTGAAATTATTTCTTCCACATTTCTTTAACAGGATAGAGTTGGAAGTTTAGATGGAGGTGTAGAGTTTCTTGAGCTATGTGGTTTTGAGAGAACTGGTGATTTCTTGTATCTTCCTAGTGAAAAGGTTGACATGGAACTACTGAGTTCAGCTGGTTTTGTCTTAAATTCTGCAATGACAAATCCTTACTTTGGACTTTTAAGTACTTGCTAACTCATTATTAATTTAGTTTGGAAAGTGGATTATTGCAAACGCATTTATAAAATGTTAATTGGTTCTTTTGACTGAATACATTGTTAAATGTTGCAAGATAGTGAATGCTACTTTGTTTTTATTTAACATCACAATTATTTTTCAGTGTTGTAGGTTTTAAATTGATCAGTCTTTTCAATTTATTGATCATTCACGTTCATTGTTTTTTTTTCTTTTGGTCGTTGGTCGTTAAAACGTTCATTCTTCGGTATAAAATTTTGAAAGGTCCAAATTATCATCAAGCACATTCGTAATAAACTACGAATTTGTTTAAATATCAACTACTAATTTTTAAATCAACTAGAAAACCTTTTTTTTTCTCCCCTATTCTGGAAGAATCAAATCAGTATAACTAAACCAAATACACGATACAAAAGTTAACCGTTAATACGTATTCGAACAAAAATATCCTTTTTTGTACCCCAAAATTAAGTATTTTTGACAAAGTAACTTTGGGATGGATAGTCTCCTAAGAAATTTTTCTACCAAACGTGTGAATGAGAACAAAATAACGTTGGAAAGGCATGAATCGATTTATGAAAATAAGTTAATGTGGGTCATTACACAATACAATTGTTGGAAGCAATGGTGACAGTATTTTCCTATACAGCAAATAAAACGATCAGCTCTAAAACACTTAAAAAGGTTTCATTATCGACTTTGGAAGTTTCACAATTGTTTTGATGGTAGTGAGAACCTAATTATTAGTTGGCATAACTATGGCAGAGAACATGGTTTGGTAGTAAGCCTTTTTGAACAAGCAAAATCAGCATGTGGCAGTTATGGTGATAATAGCGGTCGGTGGAAGGTTTTGCGCTACAGTGGTAGCGGTTTCTGGAACAGCAATGGTGAGTCCTCTGAAGTGACAATGGTAGAATTTAGATTTGGCTATGCAAACTTTATATTTAATATAAAACTGATAGTGACACATATTAATGTGTTTGTTGTGCTGCTTTTCCTAGTGGTAGGGTTAACAACCAAAATCGAAAGTATGGATATTGAGGACTCCGATAGAAGCTCTTAAATTTATGGAAAATGAGGCATCCAGTAGTAGCTCTTAAAGTTATGCAAAATTGAGAAACTTCAGTTTAAATCCATTGATAAATTAAAACCTCAGACAATGTCAAAAGGCAAACTCCTCTGAATTCCATTAATTACTAAGTACAAATAAGAAATCTAGGAAATTGAAGGGTTTTGCCAAATAAACTACAAAACTAACCTGATTCATGTCTAAAAAAATAGGGGAAGTAAAACAAGAAATCTGAAAGTAGTCAGAGACATGCTATTACACTTAGTTTTGAGATGTTAATCCATCTTCCCCCATTGTCTACAAGCAGCAGGATCATCCAGCTAACAACATCAACTCCAACATAAGTTGTCAGACTTTTGACTCCAACGCTAAAAGTATCTTCTTTCTTGGCCCCTAGAACCAATAATATATAATCACAATGTGTTTTTAACAAAATATAAAGAGTATTACCAAATCGAACACAGATCAAACCTAAGAGTATGCTTAGCTTATCTCAAAGCAAGGCGAAATGCAGTCATGACATGAAGATATAAGTTAAATACAACATATACATACATACTAAACTGATGTCTGAAACTCCGGCCTCAACAAGAACCCAAAGCCCGACACTACTTTAAACTAGAGTTCAATAATTGTACACCAACAATATAAATATATAAAACACAATATTTAATCATGATTCAACCATCTTTTCACATAATAATATTCATTTATAAAACATGTTTGCACCACGACAGGATGGTGAAGAATGATTGAATATCTATGTAAAAGTTATTTTCACAATCAATGTATAGTAAAACCATTTATGAAGTAAAAAAAACTATTATATCATAATCACAACAAACAACATGATATTTACAGTCTAGCAAACCAAAAGTTACAATGCCTGTAGAACTTCAAAATATTACTGAATAAAACAGGAAGACGAAAAAAACACAAGTCCAAGACTAGTTTGATGCATACCATTGGTATACCCATAACCTTGAGGTCCTCATCGGTCATATGTTTGAGAGCTGTCATATCAACCTGAAAAGAAGAAATAAAATCAGCTTTTACATAGAATATGAACTCTTGACAACCTAATTAAAACCCAGTTAAGATAATGAACTTTCTCCAATGGTGGAAAAAGAGAAGTAGGCTATTAGCAAAAAAAAGAGAGAAGTGGACATATGACATACTTCTTCAGCCTGAAAAGTTATGAGATACTTTTCGAGACCCAAGGTCAGCAAAAATTCATCTACTGTAGTACCAGCCTGTAAAAGAAGAAAAGAAGAAATTTATATCCTTTTAATTTACTTTAATGTAGCAGAGAAACTGATATATTAAATTGAACATAAAATGACAATCAACAAGCACACTAAAACCCCAACACCTGAAACTATTATTGTCTTGAAGTTAATTCAAAGTGTATTATTCGTATCCACAAGTGCATGTACCAGCTTTTTGTTGTATACATTTGAACCGACTACAATTGATTACCTTTTTGTAGATACAATAAAAAGGTAAGACATTTATAGTACGATACTTGTGGTAACAACATTTTTGTTGTGAAAGAAGATGAAATGGTAAGACATTTTTGCACTTCATTTATTCCATAACCAAACCCATTGCACTATAGAACTAGCCGACCATCAATATACCCTCTATAAGCAAGCACTAACTGAGAAGAAATCTGAACAGATTCTTCATGTTCAGTTCTTCAATATAAAGATAAAGATCCATGCATATCTCAAAAGACATACCTGGTTTAACAGGGAATGCAATAGCACACATACATGTAAAAGAAAAAGGGACAATTGAACATGGCGCGTGCACTCAGACTGACAACAAAGATGTCAAGCAATAGGTTTAAGTAGACTATTGAAAAAAAGTTACAACAATATTACCTTCCGTGCCTTTTTAGGAGCTGGGTTAGCTGGTCTTTTGACTGCAGGAGCCTCAGCACCAACACTTTTACTGCTCGGTTTAGCAATCACTTTTGACTTTGGTGGGTCGGAGTTTTTAGGTTGTGTATTCATTGTCCCTGATAGTCTTTCACGAAGATCCCGGGTGCTTGGAGTAGAACTCTTTCCACTCCGAGTTGCAGGTTGAAGACCTTTCTTTTGAAGCTTAAGACGGAGATCTTGACCAGTAACTTTGCGATCTTCACAAGCCATTAACAAACAGTCAAAACCCATAAAAAAGAACTATTGGCATCCAACAGTGGTAACTTATACTTGAATATGAGAATAACAGAATCAATCCATACTAGTGGTCCGCGGTTGTTCTTGTTCAACATCATCATCATAAAGATCATGTTCCCACTTGTCATCTTGCCTCGGCCTGCCAAAAAATAAAACATATCATAATTTTTTATTTCAATAAGCATAAGTAACCGATCAAGTAGAATATAAAATACTCGACTGAAAAGGCAGTAATTCAACATATGAATGAAGGAGACTTAATTTCAACTTGTCATTTGTCAAAATCACAAATCAAAGACATTAAATGTATGGTCTGAGTTCTGACTACAACGTTTCTACCAATGGAAATGACCTGGCAATATATGATGCTATAAAAAATCTGTAGTTTATGCAACAGGAGATAATAACTGCATACCTGCACCCTGAATGCAGTGCAAAACTTGTGGAATAAACTAATTTATATAACTAATATCTACAAGATGGTCAAGTAAACAACGGAATAATTTCTACATTCTGTGTATATATGCAAAAGAATGCAGTCTCCTGGGAAAAACTCACCGATGATGTAAATTTTTCCCATGCCTAATTCTTAAGATATGTCTAAGTGAAAAACAAACTGAATAAAAGGAAAAATATGTCACATTTATGAAATCTGACATTACTTGTAAAGAATGAACTAGTTCATGCAGTATTTGCAACCATGTGTCAGCTTGTCATTGCAGTACAGTATCAATTAACTTAAGCTAATATTTTCATCAGAGATTGGTGATAGACAATGTCATGCATATTACTAAAGCCTTTGAGGAAAAAATACAGTGGAATATAGCCAGTGGGATTGCGTTCTGTGGTGGTGCCTTTTGTTGTGTTCCTTTTTTTCCCTCGCTCTCTGTGTCTTACATAGGCTTGGTGTTAATATAATATCGCTGATTAAAATAAAAATAAAAAGTGGGTTTATGGCTCACATGAGCAAGAGGGATGAGGTTAAAGGGAAAATGAATGGATAAAATGATATTAGAAATAGGAGTTAGAAAAAAAGATAAGGGAAGAAATAGCTAGAGGTATTGGGTGGATTTGGCCTTTCCGAGGCATATTGGACAGTGTCATCTGTTCCTAAGACTAGTACACTCTGGGAGTCATAACTCGTGTAATTTGTTTACCTTTGTGGTTGAGTCAGAAAGTTAAAGGAATAAGAAAGAAAAAAAAAATAATGATAATGAGAAAGACAGGTGTTCTCGGTAAAGTGTGTAATCAGTATTTCATCATATGAACAAAATGCAGAATCTTAATCACTGGAAGATAGTTTGAATAAACTTGTCAATAAGCACTTATAGCCAAAGAAAAGTTGAAATGATCATAAAATCACCGAGTCTTCTAGATAAAAATAAATTCTGGCATAATTTGAGATCAGCTTCAGTAACTGAACTTTATCAAAAGCTCTCTCATCTAGTTTCTTCGAAAACCTATAGGTACAACTTGTAATCAAAAGCTCCCTCAGCTTCCTATTCTTCATTTTACAAGGTCTCTCAGACACTCTGTCTAACTTCTTCCATAAGCTTAATTCAAACTAGGCTTGAGTTCTACAGAATATTAAATACACAGCTGGGTGATTCACTCCTCAATCTGATTCTGGAGGACATTTAGAAGAACAAACAAGGACTTAGAGGAGTGCTAAAAAAATACTCTCCAACACTCTTGAAATAAATTCTGGTGAAATTCACATGGATCTCATTAGATCAGTGCGCCCCATTACCGGTTAAAAGGGAGCCATATGAATTTCACCCAATCATAGAATGAGTGTTGGAAAGAGTGTCAAAGAGTGTGTTTCTAGCACTTCTCTGTGGACTCGGTGTGGTTGAATTTGCCTATACGAATAACTTCTGACAAAAGCAGTGTTTTATGTTTATTTCAATAAGCTATATAAAATAGCTTATCAATAAGCAGTTAAGTAAGCTTCCTAGAATGACTTATTAAAAATAAATAGGCACTTAATTAAGTTATTTACCCAAAGGTGCCCCTAGTACGTCTCTGCCATTACTTCTATCTTCTGTTCTTATTTTTGCCCCTCATTGAGTTCGTCCATCCCCCTCACCTACACACACTAGTACACTCGCTAGTCTCTTAAATTGATCTCCAATCCCTTCGCCATAACAGCTACAACTAGCTAGCCAACCCATAACCCCAACATTACCTCCACCCCCAGGTCTAGCTAGCTAATTTTCGATGGTGGAGAGCCCAAAACCCGCCACCAATATCCACTATGGCACCAATATCCGCTATGGCACCAATATTTGACGACACTTACATGGATCAAAAGACGCCATAATGTTCTATCATATATCATATCTCTATCCAACTCATTAACCTGTACATCTTTCTTCATTGTTTCTCTTATAGTTTTTCTAGGTCATTCTCTGCCTCTAGCGATTTAATTTAACTACCCACCATCTAATAACAAAATTTTCAATATTTACCTAAAATTAACATATTTTTCAAGTCATTACATTTCTGAAAACATAATCATATAACAAAATGTTTCAATTAACATAATTTCTACACCCAAAATCACTAAAACACCATATAAAATTAAACATTACATTAATTAACAACTAAACACACTATAACTACACCTAAATCATCAAAAACACAATAATCATTACACTATAATTATAAATGAATAAGAACTGAAAATTGCGAACCTTTTGCCAGTAACTTGACGTTGATTCCGAGTAGACACACTGATGCTTCCATCCAGACGCTCTTTGACAGACCTCCTTGCTCCACTTTCCACCCGATCAGCATACATCTTCAAAAATTTAGTTTTATTTTTTCAAATTAAGATAAAAATTTAGCCCCAAATCTATGAACCCTAATTTCGAATCAGAATTGATAAGAAATTCAAAGGGAAAGTGCACTCGATAAGGGTCGAAGAAAATCAAAAACCCTAACAACCCCAATTTTCTGTGATTCTTTGAAAAAGGGAATTGTTGCGGAGAATAAATAGTAGCGGTTTTGAAAATTGGAGTTGCAAGGAAATGGAAAAACGTATGAATCGAAAGTGTGGATTTTTTCGAGTGAGGTTTTGTTTGTGGAGAGAGAGAGAGAGACTAATAGGGATGGAATGTTATGACATCTAAAGCCCGGATACGTTATACGAGTACGGGTTCAAAATTGGATACCCTTTTGTTTGAGATTCGGAGGTAGTTCTTTGTAACCGTCTAACTCTTTCCGTTAAATCTAATATTTGTTAGTCGTTCAACTATTTAATTTAATCTTTAAATAATATGAAGATAACAAATCATTCTTTTTGATGGTGTTAACTAATCAATTATTTGGACAAAGAGAATGGTAATTAAGAGTTCGGTTAATATGTAAACAAATATGATTTAAGAATGGTCTTAAACTATATAAAATCAGTCAAGCTCATCTTTAAAAGGTCGTGTGATTGAGTGTTTTAAGGACATTATTTTAGAAATCTAAAAAAACAAAAGTTTGTCTTGGAAATATAGGTCAAATACTTATTAAGATGATAAATACACTTCTTTTTTTAGTTGTAAGGCTTAGTTCAAACTGAAATCAACATTCGAGATGAATATGCTAGTTTAGCAAATCAATCGTCAAGGAAAATAATCAAAATTCTAGGTGAATATGAATTTAGACAATACATTGATTGATGATTTATCGGTTAACCAAACTGAAAATATACAAGGATGAAAATATAAATCATCACAAACAGACGAATTGATCATTCAAATCAAGGAATAACCCTTAAGAACAATATCTTCTTTCATAAATGAGTTGATTGTGGGCTTCTACCTACATCTATTAATAAAACTATATTAGATGATAGATGGATCCTGACTATGCAAGAAGCAGACAATCAATTCAAGAGAAATTATGTATAGTATCTGGTATCACAACCAAAAGGAAAGCATCTTATTGAAATCAAGTGGATTTTCATAAACATTACGAATGAACAAGGAGAAGTTGCAAGAAAGAAAGTTATATTGTAGTTTAAGGTTGTAGTCAACAAGATATTGAGTACAGTGAAACGTTTGCTCCAATTTCAATGGTTAAAAGTCATATGAATTTTACTTTAATTTGTTGTTAGTCATAATATAATTATGCTAGAACAACAACCAGTAACACAAGATTAAAAAAACGTAAATAATAGACATTGAAAATGACCGATTTTGTTCACACAGTTCGGTAAATGGTGTCTACCTCTGCAACTATAGAGCATCTATAGTTCCATTTTATTTATGTAATGAATTAGGGTTTTAGTGTCACAATACAAGCAATATATATAGTACTACGATAGAGATTACAACAATACCCTTGAACCATAGCTCATCTAGTTCGGTAAAAGGATAAATTTATCAAAAATTTTAAAATATTATATTTTTTATTGTAAAAATATTATAACCACATAGGATATGTTTGCCCTGCAATTTATACTACCTATTGTGCTACAAATTAAAGAAGCTACATTGCTCAGTCATTTCCCAGTTCAAAACATTCAAAAAGAAACTCTGCCTTCAACGGAATATCCATTGTCTCTGCAGGAAAATCAAATGTGCAGCACAAGTTCTTGATCTTTTTAGAGCTCTTCGTTGTCTAAATCTGCTTTTATTCATATATAGCTATGTAGCACCATAAGTTCCTCTTAGATCTTTTCAAAATGGAGACAACACATGGTTTTACATAATTTTCTAATTGGTCAAATGACTTGTCCACTTCTTTTACTGTTTGCAGGATGAGCAGCATGACCACATTACTGAGGGATTAAAATGAGTGGAGGACTAAGGCAAAGGATTTAACTCATGCTGAATATACACTAAAAATGGTACAAAGCATAAGACCTCTTTATATACATTGTTTTACTCATTGATTATGATCGAATGTTACATATAATTTCCTCTCATTCAAAATTATCAACTCTTTGGCTCTTATACCAAATGATTTTGCTATGAAATTGTGTGCAAAAGATTTCTCCTTTTTTTTTTATAAGAAAACTACAAGATTTGTTATTGAAAATGCAATTTACCACTTCAAAATATTGGCTATTAAGTCCTTACTTTATAACTTCAATAGTATTTCCTTATAAAAAAAAAACTTAAATAGTATCACCATTTAATTTTTTTTGCTTCGAGTACTGGTACTTCCTCCGTATCATTACATTTGTCTTTTAAAGATTGTGTGGTTCTAAAAATTATCAAGTTGTTTTTAATGATAAAATGAATGTCATTTACTAAAACACCCCTATGGTATATTAATAGTAAATTTAATATACCATATTAGTTGATTTTAATAGTAAAATTAATAACGTTATTTAAATATTATTAATTGTAGTTAGTGGAGTAATTACATGAAATAAAATTCAATAAATAAATGTATATTAATAAAAAAATTGTTACATTAATATTTTAAAGTGACAATTATTGAGAAAGAGAAAAAAATGTTAAATTAAAAGTGACAATTCTTCCCCTTGTTCTTTCTTCTTCGAAGCAGCTTCTATCTTCTCGTCATTGGTCATGTCCCGGGCTTCCTTAGCCTAAAGCAACCAATGAATCAATGCATATATAAGTGCATAAAGAAACTTGCAATGGCATCCTACCAACAAATAGTTTTGATAGACAGAAGTTATAAAAGGGAAAGAAAAAAAAAATCATTCTTCTTTAAATCATGATAACCGATGTCCTGACAAAACACCTAGGGGATTTGAAAATTATTCATTGAAAATTGTATGTAGGGTTAACTCTCCTAAGTCCTAACCAATGCTACATTATTTCTAAGGAATCTTTAACCACCAGAGCCCAGAAAGCACTGTTAAGAATTTGCCTCTTTATTGGGCCAAATTAACTATAACAAGACTTCCTTGCAAAGCGAGGAAGGATAGCACCGAAACAACAATCTTATTTATGTCAAAGAAATTCAATTTAGGTTTGACAATCATTACTGATTATAAATTATTAAGACAAATGAAATATGGTAGAATAATGAAAAGGAAAATACCAAACTTGGAAATAGTAGGAAGAAATAGTATAAAAATAAATGGCAGTTCCCTGCTTTGTATTGAATATTTATTCTATTCTTAATCTTGTGAATTTTTTTAAGTGACAACCGCGAGTGTGCCTTTGCTAAATAGAATTTTAATAACCAACATTGAAAAAAAAAATGAAGAGCCAAAGTTGAAATTTATCAATGCACGACTGCAAATTATCATCAAGTTATTTATTCACCTTTACGAATGATACTAGTTCAACCTCATAATTCAAGGCTGAATTAGGAGGAACCACTGCCAGTTCCTGATGAGACTCTGATGAACCAAAAGCATATTGAGGTGCAATGGTCACATTAGTTGGTCTAAAAACATATGACAAATGCTAAAAAGTTTCTTGAGGGCATTTGTTAAGGAAACAAAATTAGAAATTGTCTTGAAAAGTAGTGTATTCAACTTAAGTTAACTTTTTAAAAGTTCAAAATTTGTAATTTCCAATGCAAAGTTTCCAATTTTTGTTTATTTAACTAGTGCCCTAAGGACATTTATTAGCATGACCCAAAATAAATTAATGTGCGAGGGTGAAAGTTCAAATTACTCTCATCTGTTTTAAATTCAAATTACAGTCAAAAGAACTTTCTCTCGAATTTTCATGGTCTTAACAGCGATTTGCAGTGCAGGACAAAAATGACCTATGACATGGCGTAAATGTAAGACAACTAGATCTCGGGAAAGGACAATACAAGAGCCTACAATAATAATAATAATAATTATAATAGTATTCACTGACTAACCATCCTTGACTGTGAACTCTACTCCATCAGATTTGTTTACAAGCGTTTCATCAACAAGACGTGCTTTGTACTTCACTGTAATAATACCAATTAAGATCAGGATTGGAGGAACTTTATAGTTATCTAATCAACAGACAGCAAGTGAGATGATAAAAAATGAAATATGATGAAGAAAACATGAATACGAATGTATATAGACCTAAAACACGATCAAGATCCTTCTTAGGGTTGTCAGATCCCTTCCCCTCCATGAGTATCTTCTTTAACAAACCACCATCACCACATATATCCTTCGGCGAATCATAATGATCAATAGGATCCAAGAATGAGTGGATATGTGCTGCAAGCACAAGGTAGCTTATGTTTATCAAACAAAACTAGTAAGAGTAATACATGCATAATTCCAACAAAGTTTCCATTGGTAATCAAATGAACAAAATTCAATGAATTAAGTTAGGTTATTAGATACAACAGCAGTATGAATGAATTAAGTTAGGTTATTAGATACAACAACAGTACGAATGAATGAATCAATTAAGTTAGGTTATTACATACAACAGTAAGAATGAATGAATTTAACTCACCTTTACCCAAGGGGGGAAACCATCGTCGAGTGGAGTTCCATTCTGTAGGTCTTTGCGTTTGCGGGATTTGGGAAAGTTATCTACATCAAAACCTTAAAAGTTAACACGTGTCGCAATATTAAACCTAATTCTTAACCTAATTTTGTAGCCTATTTCCCTCCAATAGAGGTAATTTTTCATTTGGTTTTCTTTATTAGGGATTACTAACATATTGACTCAGTATTTTGGGGAATTATTACATCCTCCAATAGAGGTATTTTTTCTACAACATTGCTATTATCCCATTTTTAAAAATATATTAATTGGCTTAAA
>Ga0315913_1003856_pt1 | contig 18067 bp, 13 predicted proteins | sample MpolsnodulesMG_FD_207736 | JGI IMG/M metagenome (GOLD analysis project Ga0315913, IMG submission 207736) | Medicago polymorpha root nodule microbial communities from Los Angeles, California, United States - small nodules | ecosystem: Host-associated > Plants > Roots > Nodule | place: USA... | reverse complement strand
AATTGTTATATCAAAAGCCATCAAACATAAGAACACCAAATTGCTGCAAAAAAACCCATTCAAAAACCCAATTCCAAAAATTCAAACCCTCAACAAGCAGATCTCAATCCAAACCCAAACAAAAGTAAACCAAAATAAAAATAAAAAACTATGAAAAACCCTCATCAATCTAAACAACAATAATAGTAGCGATTAAACTACAAACCCATATAAAATGCCAATATTCTTAAAAAGAATCTGGAAAATAAAACATGAAAAGGAATTAGAGTAAAGAGATTCGAATTTGAGATAATACCTCAATCTGATGATTAAAGGAAGCACTGATGGGGATCTGATGATTTTGGATCTGAAGGATTTGATGAATCTGAACGGACGGATAGAAAGTCATCGCAAGCTGAAGGATGGTTGTGGTCGTGGTTGTGGTCGGTGGTCGGTGAAGACATGCGGTGGTCGGTGGTCGCAAGAGAGAAGGGGAGGGGACACTTGTTAGGGTTTCAGAGAGGAGAGATGAACTTGAGAGAGACAACTATAGAGTTGAGTTTTAGAGATGAACTTGAGAAAAAAGGTCACCGTGTTTCGTTTTAGTATTATTTTAATTTATTTAAAGTACTTTTTTAATCAGGTTACCCCATTTAAATTCCTTCTAAATAAAAACCTTACCACTTTTCTTCTTTTTAAATCAAGTGGATGGCAACCCATTTAAAATGTCTGAGTTAGTAAGTGTTTTTTGTACTAGTGTTTCTATTAAGAGAAATGCTAAAGAGTGTCCTTAGGGCATTTGATAAGATAACAAAAATAGAAATATTATATTGAAAAGTGATAAAAAAAATGGTCAAGTCAACTTATAAAAGTCAAAAATATGTTGTTTCCAATGTTAACATGACCCTTTTATTTAATGTCTATAAACTCAATGAAAGTATTGATATAAGTTTTGAAACTATTCTATTTTCTAAAAAGTTCTCCACCTTTCGTGACAGATCTACCTCCAAACACATTGCTCAATTCCCTCACCTTTTTCATCAGGTATTATTAGATTGTAAAATTCAGTTTAGTTAGAATAAACCCTATAGTTTAAGGTAACTAACTTTGGTTAGCTTGTTAACCAAGTTAGAGGGTTAGTTTTAGTTTATTAGAGAAGTTTGTTACAAAACCTCTTTGTATATAAGCATACCTGTAAATATGTTAAGACTCATTCATAATCAAATATTCAGTTTTTCTTCAATTACAAGTAACTTGTCGCTCTCTCTCTATCTCAAATCTGATAAACCCTAGAACCCTAAGCTTGCACAATTTTCTGTTTTAATTGTTTTTGTACAAGTTTCTTCATAGCAATCCGCCTTCTATTGGTATATCCGCCTTGTTCTATCAGGTATATAACAAAATGTTGTACATTATATCTATATTATATATAGTATATAATTTCTATATATTGAAATTTTATTTTTGGTAACAGGAAGGAAAAGAGAAATAAAAATCAGAAAAACAAAACTACTCCATATATGTAAGGAGATTCTCAAAGCATGTGCAAGCATATTAATGGCAAGTTCCATCAGCGTTTCTACTCATTTACATCTTAAAGTAATGGAAAATTAGTCTATTCTTAGGATATTAGGCAATTTTATGGTTGTTATCCATGTGCATAAAAAGTATGGAGAGGTTTACTAAATTACCAATGACATATATACGGCAAATATGTTATCCATGTTGTTAGACAAATTAGTCTATTAAGGTCCTACCATAATACTTGAAGGGAATTTGTATTAAGTTAGAAAAGTAAAATGTCCACTTAAAATATATTACAATAGTAAACTATCTCTTCCATATATAAAAAAAAATACATAGTAAAATTAAACATAATAAAAAAAATTCCGACCGCGCAGCGAACGGGCCTTTTTCTAGTTGTTTACTAGTTCAAGATAAATTGACCAACATCTGGTATGGTGAGAGAAACTCTCCGATCACTATCAATGATTTTTACAACAAATACATCGATAAACCATAATCTCTGCCCTTTTCATTTCTCTTGAGAATTACAAAAGTGACAAATAAATTATCCCAAATTTCTCACCAAGAACAATCCTTAATTTCTCTCTTTTTATTTACAATGTGTTTCCCAATCCTCATCCAAAAGCGCTCGATAGAAAACCGTAACTGTTAGGTCCGTGTTTCCTCTTTTGGTGTTGTCTCACCAAATTGTAAAAAACATATTTTTTAGAACATCAGAGAAATTCAAATTCCTCATTAATGCAATTTAAATTACTACAAACAAATGAACAACCGAATATAAAATACGCACAAAAACAAATACAACAAACAGTTGTGCCGGAAAACCACACCAATTGTTTAACCACCAGAAAAAGAAAGCCACCACCGAAAACCAATAGTCATCAATCATCAATTAGCCCCTTATAAGGATTCAAACAAACACAAAATAAGACATGGACAATAGCTACCATTCAAATTGCAGAGATTACCAACATAGGTGAAAGCATTCGAGATTCAACAAGCACAACCTACTTCCAACCAAGCTTCAATCAAAATAACCGATCACTCAAAAACTAAGCAAAACACATTCCCAAATGTTTGGGAGCTCAACAACGGAAGGCACAAATAGTTCAAGGAGGACCGAACCATGCTCTCGATACAATACGATGTTAACAAAATAGGGTTTCGGAGAATAACATGATAACGACGACTAGGGTTTCCAATAAAATTACAATGACATTACTGTCATAAGGTTACAACATAATTTATAACCTAATGGACTCTACTAACTAAAAAACATAAAGACCCATAACTTAAGCCCAATCTTATTATTTAATAGCTCCCCTCAAGATTATGATGCAACAACATTAAGCATTAAGAATTTGTCAAATAAAAAAACGAAAAAATACCCCTCAAGCTAAGCATAACAACCATATTTATGCCATCAGCCTATGATTTACAAAGGCAAATTAGATATCCACCTGGTGAACATGGCTAAACATTGCTCAGGAGTGACTGCAGGAGCTGTATGTCCTGAACCCTGCAAAATTAATTACCCAAAAATTGATATAACAAATTAGCACAATCACATCAAAGATGCTTAATGCTTGTTTGGATTGGCTTATATTTTGAGATATAAATACGTGAAACTCTTTGAAAAAGTATATAGAAATAGCTTACATCATCGTCATGTTAACTTATGAAAACAATTTGACTATATTTTATCTTTTCTTATAGAAATAGCTTATAATTAAGCAGTTATATGAGAAGCGTTTAATTAATTTGTTTATCCAAACAAGGCATTAAACTGAGTATTTAATTTGTAATTTTTTACCTTCACAATTACAAATGTCATTCGATTTGAGTAAGTCCTTGTATATCTGCATGAAAGGAAAATTATTGATCCATCATGGTGAGCAGAAAATAAGACATAAATATCATTTTCTAACAATCTCCCCCTATAAATTGTACATGTTAAGACCATATGAGTCTGATGCATCCCTAGCAATTTGCTTTCAAGGGATTATAAAAAGTTGATACTATCAAATTTATATTGAAGTTTGATGCTTACCCTCCAACTTGACCATTTACAAACCATGGCCTCCAATCATCTACAATGGAGTAGTTTAGATCCCTTATCCATGCTTGAGTAGACTGGAAAGGAACAACTAAATCAAGATCCCCACTGCAAAAAACACATCAATTGCCATTTAAAATCAGCTAGTCTTAATGGCATCCAGAAAATATCTCATTTACTAATTATCTTATTCATGAAAATATCTCATTTACTAATTATCTTATTTATCAAAATATCACATTTACTAATTATCTTATTTATTGATAACTTGATCAATAATGAATATCAAAGACTCTATAGATATAACTTATAAGTCCATATGGAAGTAAAGAAGATAACAATGATAACTAATCTAACTAACTATTAACCAACTTTATCTCTGATAGTAACAAACAACACTGGTTTTAAAAGAAATAAACTCTACATTAGAAAAAATCTTCACCTGTATATCAAAGAGCGGTATCCTTTTTTGCTTAGATTTGCATGAAACTCAACGCTACTAAAGATCTCACGCTGAAAATCACTAGTGTAACATCGTTCCCATTTCCCTATGCTTCCCTGTAGGGCTCAAAGCTATGCACATTAATATGATATTGATATCCAATAGTTTATGAGCCTTTTTTGATGCATTCAACTCAAAATCAGAAGTATTTGTAATGTAACAAAGAAAATCACTTGATGTAAAGAGTATATTGGTTTATTATATCAAACCTCTCGAATATGCAGTGCCTTACGAACACTCTCATCGTTAGCCCATTTAGTGGCGATGTAAAAACGATAAATCTACAACAATAATGAAAATCAATAACATCAAATTTAAAACATTATGGACAAAAATTGTGTCTGAATCTAGAAAAGCTATGAAGAAAATAACATGGCAGCTTAATTTGGGAACTGTGAGAGGAGAACTAAGAGATGAGCTCAACTCTTGTTTCAACGATCTCCTCCACAGACGAGAATCATCTTCACAAAAGCCATCCAAAATGTTTTCCTTATTAATTCCTGAGAGACACTGAAGATAAGAAATAGAAGTTTAACAATATGTCAAGAAAATTTATTGAAGCTGAAAATCAATAGATAACTGGAGGGATTATCATTATCGTAACTAGAATGCAAACAAGCATGTCCACTTTTTCCCGTCTCTCATTTCTCTTCCATCTTTTGTGGTTATGTGTATGATTAACTGGCCAATGTTGAATGTTCCCTTCTTAACTCTAGGGGCCAAGGGGGCTGGAATTTATAATTGGTATAAAACACAATGAAAGTTGCAAAGTTTTATAGGGTTTTTAGAAAATTCCAATTATTTGATTTTTTTTTTTACTCAAGCTATTTGATTGTATAAAAAAGAACAAATTGTAGATTAAATAGATTAAATGAAGGATAAAATTTAAAAGAAAATTCTACACCAAAACTTTTTATCTTCTTATAATAGGTTTACTTGCCTCATCAAAGGACCGGAGATCTCTTAAACACAACTCATTTCTGTAATATACATCAATGTACTCTCCTTTACAATTTCTTTGCAGTGACTGAAAAGATAAAATGGTAGACGATTAAGCATAATAACATCATTCATTAAATTCAAGTGCAAACACATCATCATTGTAATCAACAAGAAAATACAACCCATGTAGTTTGATTAAACAGGAACAATAATAATAATACTAATAGAGATTAATTACTATGTATTTACAAAGTAAAACTTTCTTATACATGTATCTAATCAAATATGCCACCTTATGATATTAGTTTCCTAAAATATCTTTGCAAATATCTACACGGAGACATATGATTCGATGCATTTACACCGACAAAATGTACAAACTAAAAATGTTAGTAATATTACCGCATAGAGTTCATCAGAGATGAGTCCCATTCCATGAGCATATTGTATTCGATAATTATCTTCTTCGTGTGTTGTATAGGGGTTCCCTAGCAGATATCCCTGAAAATGTTAGAACTTGTTTAGGCTTCATAATGCATATATCAAGATCTATGGTATTTCAGAAACCCCTATTTAGATTAATTTTTCGTTGGTAGTAGAAGCAACAAATAGAGATTATGGTTTGAGACCTGGAGATTTATCAATGGCTGGAGACTTTTTTCATTTCCTGTTAGTCAAAGAAATGGAAAAATATAAGTCCGTTTTTTCTTCTTCTTAACCGTCCGGTTCTTAAGAGATGGGGACCCTGGTAATCCGGACAGTCCCTTTAATATGTTAAACGTTTTGCTTTGGGAATGCGAATAATCAATTTATTAGAGCGAGGATGACAAATCAAAATGATTAAGAAAATTTATGGTCTCCTGATCATTATAATTATAAAGAAATTTACCATTACTTGATGACTAATCCATCTTAAAAATTGTGCTTTTAACGATTTCTAACCATTTGAAATTTCTTGAAGAATGGCTGGGACAGGAATGCCAGAGTATGAATCAGCTCCAATGTAGAATTCATTTGAAAGAAATTCAGGGTGATCAATCAGCCACTATACAAATACAGATAATTGTCTCAGTTGATTACAAAATGATCAAATTATCATTCGTTTTCAGTCTGCACGGAAGTATAGAACAAAGAGAAATAAAAAAGCGCAACAAGAAATATGATAACAGTAACATGATCCGCTTTTCTTAAGCTGTGAAAGAAACTCTATCAAGCACGGAACCTTAGTTGGCATTAGGAACATACCTTCCTAAGAAATTGATAAGTATTGTGAACAAGTTTCCAGTCGCTCCGGTGATCCGTGACATTTTTTGCATATGAGAAACCAGTTCCAAGTGGCAAATCTACAAAAATAATGTTGGATAGCTGACCATAGATAATTATAAACATTAGTTCTTATTAAAATGTTTGGATTAACTTCAATGAATGAATCAATATTTAGTAATTGAGGTGTTATCAACACCTTTGTCCATGACTGTGGCCTTAAGACCAAACTAGGCACGCTCCCGTTGTACTCCTTGATTTCGAATGCAAATGGACCTATTAACATTCAATTGATGACAAAATTACTCTATGAATGTTGTTGAGTTGATCAATTTCAGGAGAATTAATTCTACTGGTCATGAATCAAATGACAAAAGAAAAATGGTTGACTACAGTAAGTTTAGATAATGATACATTTGAATGAATCAGGATCATCGTAGTCTTTTGAGATTCAACATAATAAACCAGAATTCAATGTGAGATTCGTTTCCAAAATAGATTCACACTAGGGTTTTCGGAAAGGTTCTACAAGGATTTGGATACTTATCAATTAGTAACAGCGTCTGGTTGCTATTGGCTCGGAAAAAGCCATGTAAAAATGTGAATCCTATGGGTTGGAGACTAACTGGCACAAACTGCCCCAACCTGGGCGTACGTAAATGAGGGATGCCTTCCAAAGTCCCACTTATAAACTCATTTTTAGACCTTATCTCATTCAATATGGAACTGTTAACAGTACTCAAAAAAATTACAATCAAAATGCAAGAGAGAGAGAGAGAGAGAGAGAGAGAGAGAGAGCCAGCTATGCATCATATAAATAAACTGTTAAAAAAAATTCACAAAAAATATTGAATAATCACTTTAAAATTACCTATTTCATAGACAAGTCCACAAAAAGAAGAACAGCCAGGACCACCGGTTAACCAAAGCATAAGAGGGTCTTTGTGAGGATTATTTTCTGATTTGATAAAATAGTAAAACACTTGCATGTCATCTTCTGTTTCCCCTAACCCTATGTACCTATCAAATATATGACACAGAGCTACATTACTTGGCACACCACACACCCATTAAGAAGACGGAAGTCCATCAAGTAGACGGTGGAATTGAACTCAGTTCTTTGGGCGAATACCAAGTTTAAAAAAAATAAAATAAGGGAGGGGTGTGTGTTTCGAATGCCCACAAAAACCTTTAACATGGTTTATCACTCAACCGAACTTTATATTACAAGATCATCAATTCAATCCATAAATTAAAAACTAAAATTACACACCAAAATCAAGCTCCATTAATTTGACTCAAGATGAATAATAGAAATTTTTTATTTGAACATCTAAATATTACTAACAGATTTCACATGATATAAAAACATATCATATTATAACTATTGATTTGACTCAGAAAACGAAAACACTAACAAATAAAAATGTATTTATAATGTTATAGTACATTTTTTGGACAAAGTTGTCCAAATAAGTATAACATCTCATTCTATAAAAGTTAAGCTAAACATACTAAATTTCATATCTTAAAATAGAAAAAATATCTTTATTGAAAAAGAAAAAGGAATGATTAAGATTGCTCTCACCCCGTTTCAAGTTCAAAAGGAAGTGGCCCTTGAAAACCAGGAAGCTGTTCAACCTTTGAGCCATAAGCTTCAAGAGGAGTTAACATATGAAAACTAAAAAGTCCAAAAGCAAGTACAATCTGACAACAATAGTATAGTGAACTATGAGAAGGAGAAACCATTATCTCAAGCTTCAATTATTTTTCTCTGAATTTTTGTTGATGTTGAATTGTTGAGAAGAACTATGTGCTTGGTGTTTATGAGTTATTGAGAAGAACTTAGGATCCATTCCATACTATAATATTAAATGTGCAATGATCAAGTTGACCGTGTCATTTTTTAATGTTGTAGTGGAAGCACCGATTAATTTAAGGTATAAATCCATTTTTAAATTGTGAGATGTTTGGTCTCACTTTTTCTTTTTAGTTATTTTGTCTCTTTATATTTTATCTTTTTTATATAGCTTTTTTTTTTAAAAAAAATTTAGATAATAAAAAAGTTCACGTGTGCATATATGAAGTGTGAACACTTAAGAAATGAAACGTTCTTGTATCTAAATTGAATCTTCTCCCTCCCCTCATTCTCTCCTTCTCCCTCCTTCGACAACTGTTTTTATCTCTATCTCTCTCTCGATTTTCTCTCTAAATTTTAGAAAAATAGATACAACTTGTGGAAGGAGAGGATTCAAATCTTTTCGTATCATAATATGAATTAAATATCAGTACAGAAATGGATACATTTTCTACTAATACTTGCAGGTACACAACAAGATATATTGAAATAGGTTTTTTGTCTAAAAAAAGATATTTTATCATATATTTATAAGATACTTCCCCATTACTCTCAAATATATATCCTGAAAAATATAGAGTTAATAAAAAAAGTGAGACAATATTTTAAGAATTCAATGGAGAAGACAATGCTAACCTTTTTGAATTAGTCTCCTGATGAATCATCGGTCTTAAAAGTAATGTCTTAAAAGTCAATTCTCTTTTAAGGATGATAGTAATGATGATTTATAATACATTATTTTCTAGTCCTTTCTACCTTTCTGTTTGTTTGCAAGTAGCAAACTGTTGAACAAATGATGACTTGTAATACACACAGCTTTGCTCCCTTAGTAAAAAATTAAAAATAATTAAATCATTGATAATTTGAGCATCTCATGATATTTTAGGCTATGTGTTTAGAAGTTATCTTTGCATTTGAAGGCAAATAAGTTGTAACTTAGAGGAGTTGTCAATGATTTGAGAAACAAATTGTATTGTTTTCATTCGAGTCCGTGGAATTCACCTTTATCCTAAATCATGCAACTCCACAAGAGTTTTGAGTCTTTTTAGTGAGAAATCATGTAAATTGGCAAAACAAGATATCACGTGAAAGATCAAAGATATGAAGATTGAAGACCAATGGTTCTTAGAAGGTTGTCGAAGATAACACAAGATGAAGAAAAAGAGGCGAAAAACTGCAAAATTCGCGTTGGAGCTGCTACCTCATGTGCCCTGCCTGCGCATTCAACAACATTCTTGTTGTCCCATGCGCCTTACTTCATGCGCCCCACACATGGTTGACGGCCAGGAGGGGCCTTCTGCTTGTTTTCCAAGCTGTTTTTAGTGGAAAATCCTAAATTTCATCTCTTAACCGGTATGCAATGATGCACTATAAATAGAGACTCTTGCACACACTTTTATTCATTGAGAAAGCTAGCAGTGCAAGGCAAGGGTCAAGTATCAGGAGCTTCATGGCAGAGGATCTCCATCCTCCTTTTGTTCTCTCTAGGGTATGTTTTTCTGTTGTTTTGTAATGACGTCAGTTTTCATGTGCAACTAAACCTCTCTTGATTATGGTTCCACGATGAACTAATTCTTATTTGTTGGATTCAAGTAATAAAGTTTGTGATTTAGTTTATGTTTCGATTGTCAGATTTAATTTTCTATATGTCTGTTCTCTAATGCTTTTTCAACTGAGAATCCGAATCACTAATCTTGAAAATTGATCTTTAGACGGATAATAGGATTGAACCCTTGTTTTTGTCCGATCCTGACATTAGTAAAATTACTTATTTTTTTAATTAAATTATTTTAATGGAATTTAAGTATGAATCTAGGGTTTTTAATTCATCATAAAGGAACCCCGCAATTGTAACTGGTTAAACTGGGGGATAGTAAAATTAACTTCCACAGATATATAACTGAGTTTTAAATGCTATTTTCTTAAATCAAATAGGCAGGACATGAACTTATGATTCACTGAGTTAATTCCAACAAAGACGAACGTTATGCATATGAATCAAACTAACCTAATCTCGTATTGGGCATAACAATATAACCTGCAACATTCTTAATCTCTTTTATTTTATTTACTTTCAAATAATTTCCACTAATTACTAAGTTGAATGATAATTCTTGTGGAGACGATAAACTTGCAACTTTATTACTTGTTACCATTTGATGCACTTGTCAATATTTACACCTTTTGTTCACCGGTACACAATGTCAAAAATTGACAATTCGAAGAAAAGAAAATCATTGAAAGTGCGTATCTCATAGATAACCATATTTATGCCATATCAGCTTTTGATTTACAAAGGCAAATTAGATATCCACCTGGTGAACATGGCAAAACATTGTTCAGGAGCATCCGCGGGTGCTGTATGTCCTGAACCCTGCAAAATTAATTACCCAAAAATTTACTTAACAAATTAACATAATCACATCAAAGATGCTTAGTGCTTGTTTGGATTGGCTTATGTTTTGAGTTTATCTAATATATATACTTGTGAAACTCTTTGAAAAACTATATAGAAATAGCTTACATCATCTTCATGTTAGCTTATGAAAATAATTTGAATTTTATATTTTCTTATAGAAATAGCTTATAATTAAGCACTAATATGAGAAGCGCTTAATTAATTTGTTCATCCAAACATGGCATTAAACTGAGTATTTTTCTTAAAATAACAAAAGATCACTTGTTATTTAATTAGTAATTTCTTACCTTCACGGTTGCAAATGTCATCTGATTTGAGTAAGTCCTTGTGTATCTACATGAAAGGAAAATTATTGATTAAGATTCATAAATCCATCATGGTGAGCAGAAAATAAGACATAAATTGTACATGTGAAGACCATATGAGTATGATGCATCCTCAACAACTTGGTTTCAAGGGATTATAAAAAGTTGATACCATCATATTCATATCGAAGTGTGATGCTTACCCTCCCACTTGACCGTTTACAAACCATGCCCTCCAATCATCTACAATGGAGTAATTTAGATTCCTTATCCAAGCTTGAGTAGACATGAAAGGAACACCTGCATCAAGATCCCCACTGCCAAAGGAAACTATAGATATAAGTCCATATGGAAGTAAAGAAAATAACAAAGATAACTAATCTAACCAACTTTATCTGTGTGAAGCCCCGATACTCCAAAAATAGTAAAGAATCGTGTTAGACACGCATCCGATACCGATACGTTTCTCTACTCGTATCGGAAAAGTATCGGGCAATTAATATTTACTTTTTTGGAAAAAAATGACTGATACATGTTGGATACGGTTAACTTATACTCCGACACCTATACTTCCGTCTTACATATTTTCTTTTAATAAAAGAATATTAAAAGAATAAGAAATTAAAATACATAAAGACTGGCCTAACCCCAAAAAAAAATAGGGTTCCGTCACCACCGAGCGATAGATATTCCTTCTTCTAATCATTATCACCGATTGCCTAAATCTCAACATAGCATCACCGATTGCCTCCATCAACCCCTCATGTGAGTTCTACTATGTTTCTCTTCTCTCTAATTCTATGTTTCTTTTGTTCTTCTTCCTTTAATATCTTCTTATGTTCTTTTGTCTAATTGGGAAAAAATTGGTTGTTTTCAATCTCAATTAGTGTTAACTATTAAGTAGTCAATGATGTTCTTTTTCTATAGTACCAATAATGTTCTCTTTGGATGATACTATTGATTAGCTATATTTTAATTTTTGTGGAAAAAATATGTAATTGTCACTTGTTTTGATCATTTTCATTAATGTGAATGTTTGTTTATTATCATTTTTAGTTATGTTTATACAATGGGCACTTATACTACTAATTTTAAATTTAATTTTTTAATAATGTATCGAAGTTGTATCCTATCGGGAATTTCGCAAAAAAATTCCCGTATCAGTATCTTGTCAGGTATCGGGGCGTCATATATCTCTTATAGAACCAACACTGGTTATTAGAATGAGAAAATTTTCACCTGTATATCAAAGAACGATATCCTTTTTTGCTGAGATTTGCATGAAATTCAACGCTGCTAAAGATCTCCTTCACAAAATCAGTATTGTAACAACGATACCATTTCCCTATGGTTCCCTATATGATATTGATATCCATTAGTTGTTGAGACCTCTTTGATCTATTAAACTCAAATTCAAAACGATTTGTAATTTAACATAGAAAATCACTAGACATTATGAGTTTATAGATTTATCATATCAAACCTCTCGAATATGCAGCGCCTGGCGAACACTCTCATTGTTAGCCCATTTAGAGGCAAGGTAAAAAACATAACTCTACAAAAATAATTAAAATGAATAACCATCAATTTTGAAACATTATGGACAAAAATTGTGTCCGAATCTACAAAAGCGATGACAAAAATTACATTGCAGCTTAATTCAGGAACTGTGAGATGAGAACTAAGAGATGTGTTTAGCTCCTGTATCAAAGATCTCCTCTGCCGACGCGAATCATCTTCACAAAAGTTATCCAAAATGTTTAACATATTAATTCCAGAGAGACACTGAAGATAGGAAACCAAAGTTTAACAATATGCCAAACAAAATCATTGAAGTTTAAAAACAAGAGAAAACTGAAGGGTTTATCATTATCACAACTAGAATGCAAACAACCACTTTTTCCCGTCTCTCATTTCTCTTCCATCTTATGTGGCTATGTGTATGATTAACCGGCAAATGTTGAAAATTTTGCCTTCTTAAGTCTAAGGGCCACGGGGTAAATGATGGAATATATAATTGGTATATAACACAATGAAAGTTGCAAAGTTTTATGTGGTTTTTAGAAAATTCCAATTATTTGATTTTTTTTACCCAAGCTATTTGATTGTATAAAAAAGAACAAATTGTAGATTAAATAGATTAAATGAAGGATAAAATTTAAAGAGAAAATTTTACAGCAAAACTTTGTATCCTCTTTATAATTTGGTTTACTTGCCTTATGAAAGGACCGGAGATCTCTTGAACACAACTCATTTCTAGAATCTACATCAACATACTCTCCTTTACAGTTTATCTGCAGCGACTGTTGTCAATAGATAACAGTAGACCATTAAGCATAATAACATCATCCATTAAATTCAAGTACAAACACATCATTGTAGAGTTCATCAGAGATAAGATAACATTAACCCTAAAATATCTTCACAAATATCTACGTTGTGAGATATGATTCCATGCATTTACGCCGACAATATAAACAAATTAAATTGGTAATAATACCGCATAGAGTTCGTCAGAGATGAGTGCCATTCCATGAGCATATTGTATTCGATAATTATCATCTCTGTATGTTGTAATGGGGTTCCCTAGCAGATATCCCTGGAAATGTTAAGACTTGCTTAGACTTCATAATGTATATAGCAAGATCTATGGTATTTGGTTAAAAAAAAAAAAGGATCCTTGGTAACAAAGGTATATAGGGTTTCAGAAATCCCTATTTAGATTACTTTTTTGTCGATAGTAGATGCAATAGATATAGATTATAGTAGGAAACCTGAAGATTTATCAATGGTTGAAAACCTTTTTCATTTCCTGTTAATCAAAGAAATGGAAAAATATTAGTAACCATCCGGTTCTTATGGTATGGAGACCCGGTAATCCAGACTGTCCCTTTTAGTATGTTAACTTTTTGCTTTGCTTCTTGTTTAAAGAGAATGCAAATAACCAATTTATTAGAGTGATATGGACTAAATAAAATGATTAAGAAAATTTTCGGCCTCGTGATCATTATAAATAGAGTCATGCTAACCGGTGCTCCTGATGCACTAGTTAAGGAAGTTAAAAGAGAAAATTTTAAGTTGAAAATAACACTTTTTTTACTTTTGAGACATTGACTCCACAACTTCCAATGTAATACTACTATATTTGGTTATTGACTGCACAACATCCAAAGCCGTCACAATCAAAGTTGAGGCCCGACTTTTAGTAAATATGTGCCCCTAATAAAATAAAAACGCAAAATTTCTTAAAAGAGCTATTTTATATTTAAGTTGTAAATAACATCCATGAACATAAAAATCAGTCATTATTATAACTAACACAAGAAATATCCATATTCTAATCAATAACATAAAAATTTCTAACCGTTCTTGATCAATTCCACAGAGTTGAAGTTGAACCAGTAAATAAAATTAAGAGATAATTATAAATTAACAAATTTAATATCAAATCAATAAATTAGCAAAGAAGAAGAATTAATTAGCAATTAGAAAAATAAGAAAGAAAATGATGCGAACGATAACTAATTGCCGTTGAAGGTATTTTTGATAACTTTAGGTGTATATGAGCAATTACTAGGAGCCAAAAGATAAATTCTACAAAAATGATTAGGTGAGGGTCAGTGAGGCTATACATATAATTAATTTCTTGAGGCCTGATGACATGTTGTCATTATATCTTATTTATCACTTTTTTAATGTTTTGGTCGAGTGCTTAGTGTTTTTAAACAACATGAAGCGAAGAAAGCAAGAAAAATACATAAAGTTGAATTAATAGCATCGTGACAAGATGATAAAAAAACGATTGGGACAAAGACTATCTAGTGAGAGAAACTTCAACTTCTCTCTAAATTTTCTTTCTCCTTCGTTCATTGAGGAAGGGTGGTTTTAGGTCATTTTTTGACCTAGAATCACCCCTCTACATCTTTTTTTCTCTTCTTTTAATTTAAATAAGTGGTTTTCACATGTATCAAGTTTTTTTTTTGGTTTTTTTTATTTCATCGTCTAAGTACGGCGTTGTGTTGTTCGTCGTCTTGTGCGGCGTTTGATTTCGCGTTTTGTCGCGGTGTTCGTTTATTTCATATTGAAAGATCAGCATCAGTCAATTACAAATTCAACCAATGATTTGGGCATTAGCGTTGAAGATCCGGAAGCATGTGAATTTCAGTGACTTATGTTTTATCATATTATTTGTAGGCATTTTGCCATTTTATGCTATTAACTTGGGTGATGTGAGTTTGTTCGCAGATTCACCTTTTACGTTGTTAGCGATGTTTGTATCTAATGTAATCTCTCATTTGAATGAATGAATATTGTTTTGTTTTTTTCATAAATAAAAATAAAAAAAAGCATCGTGACACGATTTTTGAACCAGAATGTGGGTGTAGCTACTGCATTGAAATCGTGACACGTTCATCTAATCAAGACACAATTTGAAGGAGCTCTAGAGTTGAATTTTGAAATAAATGAATGCATCATGTCATAATTTTGGTTATCATGACACGTTTGGAGGCGCCCATGACTTTGTCTGTAAAAGACAAGATCATTTTCTGAGAAAGGGTTCTCAAATTTGGAGATCTAGCAGTACGATTTTGAGCTGAAGATTGAAGACTAGGGAGGTGACTTTCCATAAAACTAATAGTTGATCCTCATGTATGTATTGAATCTTCTTTTGAATTTAGTGATTTTTATCTTTATTAGGAGTAGCTAAGTTCTTAGTGATTAGGTCTTGAGATGAGACTTGTTGGATCTGTTTGGAACATCTAGGTTGTGAAACCCTTTCCTTCGATAATGTAAATATAGTTTTATTCAATTTAATTTGTGTGTAATGCTTCTATACCTTGATCATATATAAATTGAGTCTAAAGATTGAATGATTACTGACCAAGGCTTTTAAATTTGGATCTAATTAAATGGGTCAGTATAGGAATATATGATTGTTTGAATGTGATTATAGATTAACGTACGGAAAAACCTTGAAAGACTACGGGTTCACCTGAGGATAAAGAGAGTTGTAACCTTTGAAAAGAGCTCTGGCTCAAGGGATTCATCAGAGGTAATTTTTGTTAGTCGTCGTAGAACTAGAGGAACATTATTAGGGATAGGTTCAATCTACCAAATAGTGAAAATAAGAGGACTTGAATGACCTGATCCATTTTTCTCTATTTATTACAAACTCTTTTACAAGATTTTACTTATTTTATGAAAACCAAACCAATTTTCCCAGTGCATCCCCAATTTAATACATCCTTAGTAGTAATGACATTGTCGAGTAGAAATTGAAACAGTCTATGTGGAGATGAATCTTATAAATTTTATTGTTTCAATGCAATTTTATTACACTAGCTAAATGTCTATCAAGACCCGAATATTTTAAAGGCTCAATTCTGTAGAGATTGTTGTGCACCCCCGTGGACGACCATGTGACTAATCCATCTTAAAATTTGTGCCTTTATTTCTAATTGTATTGTAAATAATTTTTTTAACTTTTATTAGTAGTAATTCTTATTATTAGTGGTTATTTGTATTTGGCCCACTAGGTTATATTGCCCTATATAAACACATTAGAAATTTCTTGAAGAATGGCTGGGACAGGAATGCCAGAGTATGAATCAGCTCCAATGTAAAATTCATTTGGAAGAAATTTAGGATGATTAATCAGCCACTATACAAATACAGATTATTGTTTCAGTTGATCGGAATAAGAAATAGAAAAGTGTGACAAGAAATATGATAACAATAATATGACCAGTTTTTCTTAAATGAAGATCATAGTCGGCCTCCATCATAACTTAAGCTAAGTTTGAATTTGTGAAAAAAACTATATCGAGCACGCCAGTGCCCGTCTAAATCCTAGTTAGCATAATGAACATACCTTCCTAAGAAATTGATGAGCATGGTGAACTAATTTCCAATCGCTTCGATGTGCAGTGACATTTTTGGCATATGAGAAGCCAGATCCAAGTGGCAAATCTACAAAAATAATGCTGGATAGCTGACCAATAGATAATTATAAACATTAGTTCTTACTAAAAAAAATTGGATTAACTTCAATGAATGAAATCAACATTGAGTAATTGAGGTGTTATCAACACCTTTGTCCATGATTGTGGCCTCAAGACCAAACTAGGCACACTCCCGTTGTACTCCTTGATTTCAAATGCAACTGGACCTATTAACATTCAACTGATGACAAAATTACTCTATGAATGTTGTTGAGTGGATCAATTTCAGGAGAATTAATTATACTGGTCATGAATCAAATGACAAAAGAAAAATGGTTGACTACAGTAAGTTTAGATAATGATACATTTGAATGAATCCGGATCGTCGTAGTCTTTTGAGATTCAACATAATAAACCAGAATTCAATGTGAGATTCGTTTCCAAAATAGATTCACACTAGGGTTTTCGGAAAGGTTCTACAAGGATTTGGATACTTATCAATTAGTATCAAAGCCTGATTGCTATTGGCTCGGAAAAGGCTACTTATGGACAGTTCTATGACAGGAAGATGGGTAGGAGGCTTAAAACTGGCGAAAATGACCAGAATTGAACCCAGTGCTGGGCGCCATAAGGCAGAACAGAACCAAAAATATGATTTTTTGATTTTCAAGTCAATCTTCACACTATGTACAACCTGTGTAGCTAAAAAGAGAGTATGGTTAATTGTTCTCATTCATTTGGACCATATCTCATTTTTAGACCTAATCTCATTCAATATGGAACTGTTAACAATGCTCATAAAAAATTATAATCAAAATGCAAGAGAATTATGTGACTTGCAAAACAGTAAGTGTGTGGTATGCATATCCAGCTATGCATTATAAATAAACTGTCAAAACAAAATTCACAAAAAATATTGAAATAATCACTTTAAAATTACCTATTTGATGGGCAAGGGCACAAAAAGAAGAACAGCCAGGACCACCAGTTAACCAAAGAATAAGAGGATCTTTTTGAGGATTATTTTCTGACTTGACAAAGTAATAGAACACTTGCATGTCATCATCTGTTTCTCCTAATCCCACATACCTATCAAATTTATGACACATTAGTTCACTAGAATTCTAATTTTAAAAAATATAAAATATTGTTTGTATGAATCCTTTCTTAGAAGATCTTGAGAATGCCCAAAAAAAATTTCAGAATTTATAACCAAATGGTTAGAGTTAATGAGTTTAGCTTAATGTCAAAATTTAAGAAGTATTTGTGTTCAA
>Ga0315913_1003855_pt1 | contig 18067 bp, 7 predicted proteins | sample MpolsnodulesMG_FD_207736 | JGI IMG/M metagenome (GOLD analysis project Ga0315913, IMG submission 207736) | Medicago polymorpha root nodule microbial communities from Los Angeles, California, United States - small nodules | ecosystem: Host-associated > Plants > Roots > Nodule | place: USA... | reverse complement strand
TTATTTAAACTTTCATTATGTTTTAATTTACGTCAAAGATGTTCATTTAATCGATAAAATAACCAAAGATATGCATTTCAGATTATGGATTCCGGATTCACATATGGTGTAGTGTATTCCAAATTACTAAATCCGGAATACTTCAGCATATGATCCTTTTGTATGGACCACATTGCACCAAAAGTTTATGTTGTCCACAACATCCAAGGACCTCTATAAATAAGTGCATTCCGGAAAATAAAGGGTCTGATGCGGTTCGGATTATATAATCCGGACAAACTTCATGCATTCCGAAATATAAAATCCGGAACACCTCAGTAACATTTTGGCCGGTGACGTTTCACCAAAGGTTTGGTCGGTTAGTGGAGTTTGAATGTATTTTTTTTTACAGTTTTGAATGCGGAACACGTTTTATTTGACTGTAATTAAGACCTATGACTAATTTAAGGCTATAAAAAGGCTTGAATCTTCAACATTTTCCTTCATTCTTCTTCACCTCTTTTCTTACATTTTCTTCAAAAAAATTTAGTTTTTTAGGTAGTTTTAGGTGTGTCTGTGGTGTCATGGTCATTGTTGACCGTTCATACAACCCCTCCAATTGCATTGCAGCTTATGCGGTGGTCGTATAACGGTCAACAGAGACCTTTGACATAAAAAAAAGACACTAAAATTTCATATGGACGTTGTCCGGATTTTAAAATCTGAAAATCAATAACAATCTGGTTCGGAAAATAAAATCCAAAACCAAAGGTAATTTCGGTATTTTTGCAAGGCGCGTGAGAAGGTAGTGTGGGAAAAGTAACACTCTTTGATTTATTCATCTTTTGTTACCCCACAACCACAATGACATTACAACCCGAGCTTAATAAGTTGATATGACCGTTGGTCTCAACGTTCTTAATTCAAAAAACCAATATTACAATATCACCCCTACATTACCGTTACCAACAAACAATCTCACTCACTCGTCTTCAGCAACCTCTTCTTTCTTCTTCACACTCAATTCTTGAAAACCCTAAAAATAGTAACAACAAAAATTCCCCAAAATCTCATCAAACAATGGCAACACTCGCACCTGGAATTCTGGTAAAACTCTTAAACGGACTAAACACCGGCGTGAAACCAACAAGCGAGCATCGTAATTCACTCTTACAAGTCACCGACATCGTCCCGGCCGATCTCGACGAAAAGAGTCTCTTCCCAAAACAAGGCTTCTACATCAAAGTTTCCGATTCTTCGCATTCGATTTATGTTACTCTTCCTTCTGATCAACATGATTTTGTTCTCAGTAATAAAATGCAGTTGGGTCAGTTTATCTATGTTGATAGATTAGAACCCGGTTCACCTGTTCCGGTTCTTAAGGGTGCTAAACCCTTACCTGGTAGACACCCTTTCATTGGTACACCTGAACCTTTAATGGGCCTAAGGGAAAAAGCCCAGACCCAGGCCCAGGCTCAAACATGTAAGCCCAGTTCTGTTAGAGGCTCTTGGGGTACAGGGAGGAAGAAGAAGAATGATGATGATGATGGTGATGGTGGTGATTTTTTTCCATCTTCGCCGATGATTTTTAAACCGGTTAATTTGGATTTTGATCAGTGTACACCAATTAGAGGGAGGAGTAATGGTGGAATTGGGACTCCTGTTAGGTGTTCTGTGAGTGGAGGGCTTTTTGGTAAAATGAATGATCCAAAAGGTGAAAGTCCTGGGTTGCTTAGGAAAAGTTGTGCTTTTGGTTCTTCTAATGGGAAGATTACAAGAAGTAGAAGTGTTTCTGAAAGAGAGAATAGGATACCTGCAAGTCCATTTAAGTCAAATGTAGGTACATTGTTCCTTCTTCTTTGATTCTTTCATTTTTTGTGTGGTAATTGATTACTAATGTTTAGTATTTTAAGCTAGTTTTTTTACAGAAAGGTACCCTTTTGATGTCTTGGCAGCCTTAAAATGAGTGTAATTGTGGTTGTGTTAGCTGTATTTGAGTTTGACTGCAATTGTGTATTTGTTATGTTTACACTAAATTGAGGTTGTATCAGCCTCTCTGTAGCACTGACACATGTTAGCTTTACCTGTGTTGAAGCATTAGTGTTAGATTGTCAGTGTAGTGTCCGTGTCTGTGTTGGTGTTTCATAGGTATCAGCTGGGTTTGACTTTGAATGCAAATGTGATTAGTTTGGGCGATTGAACGATTGTAATTGATGTCTTTCCGGCCTGAAAATGAGTGTAATTGAGGTCGTATAAACTGTATTTGACTTGATTACAATTATGATTTGTTATGTTTGTGCGGCTAAACGATTATAATTTAGGTTGTATCAGCTGTATTTGACTTGATTGCAATTATGATTATGTTTGTGCGGCTAAACGATTATAATTTAGGTTGTATCAGCTGTATTTGACTTGATTGCAATTATGATTTGTTATGTTTGTGCGGCTAAACGATTATAATTTAGGTTGTATCAGCTGTATTTGACTTGATTGCAATTGTGATATGTTATGTTTGTGCGACTAGACAATTGTATTTGAGGTTGTGTCTGATGTATTTGACTGCAATTCTGCCTAGTATCTAGGATTGTAATACGACATCTTTTAATTGCAAATTGACTATTTATTGTTGATAAGTTTCTGAATTTGTTTGTTTGATTACTGTGCAAAATAGCAGGAAAAGAGAGGTGGTACTCCGCCACCACGGTTAAGACATGCAAAAGTGACGACTTCTGTTGGTGTTATTGACGGAGTTACTCAAAAAGAGGATTCAAGTGTCACCTCTCAACATAAATCTCAGTCTACAACTAATTCAGCTTTTGATGATTCTAACAATCTTAGCCTACCCATGAATTTACCATCAAGACTCAGCTCCTTGGGAAAGGTACATTTTTGTTAAAGCTAAAGATTGAACTTACTTCAACTTATTACTATTTCAGTCTAAACTTTTGGTAGCGTGATGTCACAGCCATATTTGCGGTCCCTGAATTTTATTTAAATCCTTTGATGTGTGTACAATAATCATATAACACGTATTTTGTGTCGCATGACAGGAAGCTGTGCAGCAAAGAGAAGTAGCTCAAAAGATTGCCCTTCAAGCATTAAGAGATGCTTCAGCCACTGAGACAGTAGTTCGATCCCTTAAGTATGTATTCCTTATTCAATTATATTTTTGGGGACTAGCTTTGCACTTTTATATTGTATTAGCAACTAGAGTAAACTAGCAACTGAATAACTTTATATTTGAACTTTTTCTTTTAGGATGTTTTCTAATTTAGCAAAATCAGCTCGAGCTGATGCACCTGCTACATGTTTTGAACGGTTTCTGGAATTCCATAATGATATTGTGCAAGCAGTTAGTGCAATGATGTCAATGCAAGCAGCTACTTCAGCTTCAGATTTGGCTTTAAAATCAGATAAACAAGTTGAAGAAGAACAACCACATGTTTTACACGAGGTTATGCAAAATTCCATAGACCAATCAGGAAACTCTACTGAATCAAACGTGTCAAAAAGAAGGTGTGTTTATAAAGGAAAAATGGGAAAGCTGCTGAAGTCATCAAGTACAAATCAAAAGGATATTTTGGAGAAGAAAGGTTCTACCTTGGAACCAATTGTTGAAAATGATGAGAACAAGAAACCAGTATCTTGCAGCTTAAGCAACACAATCAAGTTGGGAAAACAGATTGAAACAGAAGCTGGGAATTGGTTTATGGAATTCATCGAGAAGGCTTTGGAAGCTGGTTTGAAAAAAACAAAGGAAGCGTCAAAAGGGGATGTTCGTAAAGTCCCTCAATCACTTATACTTAAAGTTATGAACTGGGTTGAGGTAGAACAATACCATAGTAATAAGAGGCCTAGCCATCCTAAAGCAGCACAGATTGCTCGGAAGTTAAGAATAAAGATTAAGAACCCTTGATATACTTTGTTCAAATGATGAACTCTTTTTAAGTTGAGTGTGTATTGTGTTTGGAATAACAGTTGTGAGAAATCAATCATAGTAAATGTCATTAGCTTAAATGTCACGAGCCACTTTGAGTTTTTCATAGTTGATTTTATTTGTATTATTCGACTCATATATGTATTATTTGCTTAGGATTGAACTAATATCAGTGATATTCATATTCATTGTTTATCTCCAATGAGCATCTCAAATAAACAATTTTGTCAATTTTTCTCAATGTTTTCTGTTTTCTACATAAGGATAATATTTGCAATGTTGCTTTACTGCAATACAATGATATTACTCATGATTAAGTGACCTGGACATTATTAAAGTGATATGGAATATGGCGTGATTGGGTGGAGTTTCATTTCTCATTTTGATTCACAGACAGGTTAATTGTTCTGTTCGTGTAGCTGTCTTGGTGTAGTGAATGGAAGTGAATATGGCAAGTACTGTGTTTTGATGCAGCAGGCATAAGAGGGTATTTTTTAGTCTTGTTTTGTGGTGTATTTTTTGGATGCTCAGGCATATGAGGGTATTCTTGATGCACCAATTAGTTTTGTAGAATCAATCATCACAGACAGATGCTCAGGTACCTTTCTCATTAGCTTCAATTGAACACCTATTGGATTATATTGGTACATTTTTGCCCTATCCTGTGTGCATAAATGAAAATGGAAAGTTTAAATGGGAATTTTAAGCCAAAAAAGTGGAGCACCAGCAGCTGCTACCACCAAATATAAATATATTGAACAGCAAAGGAAAAGGAAGACAAACAAAGATCAGTGACTTAATGCCAACTAGTGAAATGACCTAAAGTTAAACCAATGTTGCCAAGGCTATCATCATATTGGTTTCCTTCTCTAAAAATGTGAGACAAAAAAAAATTCAGAGTTAATCAGATTCCTGCAATTTTTCCAACGGTTTCTTTGAATTACACTTGGTGCACAGACATTTTTTTTTCCATTCTTTACAAGACTTGGTTTATTATGCTATCTTGGTGACTTGGTGAGTGAACAATTACTACTTGTTGAATACAAATCAAATCTAATAGGAGAATATTGGATTGGAAAAATAATTGCATGTGTTGTCAATACATATTAATGGGAAATGATTGTCTTGGAAAATTGCAATATGCTAACTATCTTGCATGTAATCAGCATGTTCTATTACACACATATTCAACTTCTTAATGGTTCCACTTGGTAATTCTGGTATTCTGGATAAAACAAGTACATATCGATTTTCAGCTTTTAATCTTTACATGTTTCAGTTTCAGATTTGAATGACAAAAAATGTGTTTTCAATTTTTTACCTATTAATAAAAGTAAGTAAATTAAAATTAAAATTTTAATCAAAATTAAGTGAAGAAAAAAATACAAATTGTGGGGTAAGTATGGGTTGCTTCTTGTTAATAATCACTGGAGTAAAATTGATTGAGATTGCTTAGAAGTTCCTTAGATACAATGTGGCAATTTGGCTCCACAAAAAGTAAGTTAAGCAACAAAAAATTAGTTCAGGCATGCACTCTGACTTTTTTTCCATTCTTCACATTACTTTGTTTATTATGCACAGTTTGTGATTTGAAGCAGCTTGGTGATGGAACTATCTTGCATGTAATCACCATGTTTTATTATACACACTTCCTATTCAACTTCTTAGCTTGCCTTAGTCTCTTTCTAAATATTAAAAATCTGCTAACATCAACTTTTTCCCCTGCCACTATCTTTCACTGTTAGATTGACTTTGCTGAATGTAAATCATTAAGCAGGTTTCTTTTCTTCTTATTTTTTCCAATATTAAATTAATATCACTGTTTATTTGGAAATTGAAATGTGAGTTAATGTAAAATTCTGTCAGTTTATACCAAAATAAGTAGGTTATTTAAAAGTAGAGAAAATATTGGCTGAATCTTTTGAAATAATATAGGTGCTCATCATCATATGGTTTCTTATGTATAAGGATATTTGTAATGTATGTATCACAATGGTATGTGTTTGTTTTCCAATGTCTTATAAACATGTCTTTTGTTTAGATGATAAAATTTAGATAGTGGACACATAGAACTGTTCTTAAAAAGATATCTATTTTTCAATATTCAAAAAAAGTTTTAAAATTTTGATTCTTGTCTTTTCTATGGATGAACTTAATTAGATAATATTTCTGTGACTTCTGTAGTTTGTACTCACCTAGCACCGAAGGCTGTGAAAACGAATTTATTGTCTGTAATGAAGTCATGTTAGATTGTCAGCCCAGTTTGTTTCTAAGAACTATTACTTTGGTCAGAGACAAACTGGCATGGAGTGACATTTATGTTATTGAGAAGTTGCAGTTCTTCGGTGCAAAGTTACTACTCTAGAGGTTGAGTTGTTTGAAGCTGAGTATCGCATTGAGAAGAAGAAAAATTAATTGAAGTAAAGCACAAGTTCATTGCATATGACTCTGATCTATGTAGCAGATAGGTCCCATCCTCCTTTTACCTTTTCTTAGCTTACTTATTTTTTGTTATATCCTATGTCAGGATCTAACATGAAAGATATACAATATATGTCTATGTTTGAGGTCTTTGGAATAAGGGAAAAGATAAATAAAATGTGTTCTTCTGATGACATATTCATATAGGACATGACTGAAAAGATGAAAATAAAATATGACAAATACTAAGGAAAATTTGAGCTGTTAAACATGTTGTTGATATCGCAAGTCTTAGACCCTAGGTACAAATTAAAATTTATACACTAGTTGATCACTCATAACTTTAGTTCACTAGAGGCAAAGAAATGAAAAGACGTGTTGGCAACTCAATTGCATGAACTACTCGTGGAGTGTAGTGATTAACAATTTGCTTTAGGTGGCAAGGAAAATCCTTATGGTAACAATCGGTTTTTACAGTGCACTGGTTCATCATCTACTGACTTTGATATTTTAATAAAATGGTGGAAGGTACACTCAAGTCATCTTCAAGTCCTTGCAAAGATAGTAAAAAACTTGTTTGTCACCACCATGGCATGCGAGTTTACTTTTAGTACTAGAGGACGAGTTGTTGATGAATATCGTAGTTGCCTCAAACCTCAAACGGTGGAGCCCATGTTTGTACTTTTAGCTGGCTAAAAGGATTGCGTAAATCATCAAAACTTGATTCACTTTTATTTTATTGCAAGGCAAAAACTAATCATTAATAAGCAAGGTTAACATTACCGACCCCAAAATTGATTTACATGATATTCACTACAATACCATCATTCATAATCACAGATAATGATAATTGTTTCTAAGTATGATTAAGTCTGAACTCTATAAATCTCACTAGCATCAGATATAGATGTTCTAGAAGCATTAAGTGCTGCATTTTACTGCTGTTGCATCCTAGTAACTACGCATTTGATATTGCTAAGAATCGGGGTTTAATGAGGCCGATACAACCTCTATTAGGGTCGCGTGATATCGCGGCCATAGCACGGTCGCTGTCTTTTTTCCTAAATCCTCCCGGTCAAATGCGGCTTATATATCCTCAACTGGGGTTGTGTAACATATCACAGTCTATGAACTTTTATTCAAAACCTTGTTTATCTGTAATAATCATATAATATGAGTATTTATGTTGCATGACAGGAAGCTGTGCAGCAAAGAGAAGTAGCTCAAAAGTTCAAGCATTAAGAGATGCTTCGGCCACTGACACAGTAGTTGATGTCTTTTATCAAGTACTAATCAAAAGGAAGAAAGGTTCTACCTTGGAACCAATTGTTGAAAATGATGAGAACAAGAAACTAGTATCTTGCAGCTTAAGCAACACAATCAAGTTGGGAAAACAAATTGAAACAGAAGCTGGGAATTGGTTTATGGAATTCATTGAGAAGGCTTTGGAAGCTGGTTTGAAAAAAACAAAGGAAGCGTCAAATGGGGATGTTCATAAAGTCCCTCAGTCACTTATACTTAAAGTTATGAACTGGGTTGAGGTAGAACAAGACCATAGTAAGAAGAGGCCTAGCCATCCTAAAGCAGCACAGATTGCTCGGAAATGAAGAAAAAAGATTAAGAACCCTTGATACTTTATTCAAATGATGAACTCTTTTTAAGTTAAGTGTGTATTGTGTTTGGAATAACAGTTGTTGTGAGAAATCAATCATAGTAAATGTCATTAGCTTAAATGTCACGAGCCACTTTGAGTTTTTCATAGTTGATTTTATTTGTATTATTCAACTCATATATGTATGTATTATTTGGTTAGAAGTGAAATAATATCAGACATATTCACATTCATTGTTTATCTACAATGAGTATCTCAATTAAACAATTGTCAATTATTCTCAAAGAACAATGTTTTATGTTCTCTACATAAGGACAAGATTTGTAATGCTGCTTTACTGTAATATAATAATATTACTGTTTGGGATGGGTTGAATTCAATGAAATCTACCAATGATTAAGTGACCTGAACATAAAGTGGTCCTTGTGGATGGAAGTGAAGTACTGTGTTTTGATGCATCTGGTATAAGAGGGTATTTTTTTTAGTTTTGTTTTGTGGTGTATTTTTTGAAGCTGCTATTCTTGATGTATCAATTAGTCTTGTAGAATCAATCATCACACTTCGCTGCCTTTCTCATTAGGTTGAATTCAACACCACTTGGATTAATACTTTTTTGCCTTATCATGATAATCCTCCCCACCATATTTATAGGGTTCCCATGTTCATTCATCCCTTTGATTAAGCTACTTCAATAATACTTCATTTATTTTCAAAATTATTTCCAAAACTCTTCATTCAAGCACAACTTAATATATTAATGAGAAAAACTCTTCCTAAATAACGACATTCACTTGAAAGTTTTAAACCCGCGAGCACAGTTTCAAACAAAAATTTCTATACCATCATGTGTCTTTTGATGCATTCGTCCGCTTAAATAAATTGGTTAGATTTCACCAAATTGTTATTATATACAAGAAAAATTTATATCAAACTTAAAAATAATTTTACTTAAATAATATGTAAATTTATAACAGAAAAATATTTATAATATTTTCTTTATAATTTATTATCATGGCTTAATTATAGTTTTGGATCTTTGGACTTCTTTTTTTTCAATTTTTCATCGATTTATGAAATTGGTCCCTCCATTTTAAATCATTTGGTTTTGGTCTCTTAAATTTCTAGATTAAAAAAATGGTGAAGCAGTGGGTTTTAAACAGCGTGGAATACAATATGATCATGTAGAATCATCCATATGGATTAATTATTTACATGTTATTAATTAAATTATGAAAATTAATTTTTTTTTAAGTTGAAACTAAAGTTTTGATGAGATTTTCTTACAATTTTTTGAGTATCGATCATTCCATATCATCATACATTATGATATATCATTTAAAACACCATCACCATTTTTAAGTTCAAAATACCGAGAGAAATTTAGTAATTTTAATCGGGGAACCAATTTTATGAACAAGTGAAGATAAAGGGCCAAAACATATTAGAGGACATGGTGGAGTTTATTGCAACATATTAGACAATTGTTAGATATAAATTGGTAGGTCTTAATTTGTCATCCGTACAGAGAAGCTAATGTTTGTGCTGATGCGCTTGCAATATAGCTTGTGATGGAGGTTTCACGTTGATGTTATATGAGCATTGACCCACTCAGATCAGTCTGTCATTTCTTCTAATTACCCTTTTACCTCCAAGAATAGTTAACTATCGTTCAAACCTTTTTAAATCAGTTAAACCAATTTAAAAAGTGGTGGTACCAATCTAAAACGTATCGAACGACATTTAACTACCGTTGAAACAGTTAAGTGTCGCTCAACCAACAACAATTGAAAATAAGTGAACAGTAACACTCTTATTATTTATTCTAAAAAAGGCATTTGATAAAAAAAATTGATTTAGGCCTTGGGCCTCTCTTGAATCCGACCATAAAGAAAGAAAAAAAAAACTTAAATTCATTTTTGACCTCCAAACTTTTATAAATTTACAATTTTGGCCCCAAAAAAATAGCAATTTTGGACCCTTAACTTTACAAAATGTTGAAAAATGCAAAATAAAAATTAAAAAAATTTGGACCTCTATCTTTCAAAGATGCACTTTTGACCCTTTATATTTAAAAAATAGCAATTTTAACCCTCTATTTTTAGACATGTAGCATCTTTTCAACACTTTTGCAAAGTTATGAGCCAAAATTGTTTTTTTTTGTTGGAGAACAAAATTGAAAGTTTTAAAAAATTAGGGGGCCAAATTTACAAGTAAACAAAAAAAAAGGCAAAACTTTAAAATAGATATGCCCAAAAAAAGATATGCTCAAAAAATTAGTAGCAAAATAAAGATATGCTCAAAATTTACTAACGTTCGAGCCGGAAAAAAAAATAGAATTAACTTGATTGATTCGATATGATATCAAAGAAAAATTAGTGTAAAACAATAAAATAGGATCAAATTTTCATTAAAAAAATATAAAATAGGATTAAATCATATTAGGAAGTTAAAAAATATATATATTGATTTGACATGAAAGAAAAATTAGTGTAATACAATAAAATAGGATCAAATTTCCTAAAAAAAATAAATTAGGATCAAATAATACTAGGATGTTATATAAAAAATCAAATTATATAAAAAGTTGTTGGGCCAAAGCAAGTGCTGAATTTGCTAGGTTTGTCTATATATAGATATGGAAGGCAGTGAGAGCATAGTAGTGAGGCAAGCCGTAAGCATAGCATCACCTCCAACTCAATCCAACAATGTCTTGCTGCTGCAGAGTCATCGCTCCCTTGATCACCCTTGTTGTCCTCGCTGTTCTCATCATTGTCGTGGTTTTATCCATCAACGTTAGTGATGCCGACCTCCCTACCTTCGAAGTCTACTCGGCCTCAATCAACTCGCTAACAGTAAACACCGCAGAACTCACTGCCGACTGGAATATTTTGCTCTCCACCAAAAACCCTAATCATGACATGCAAGTCTATTACGAAGCAACATCGATTGAGTTATTTTACAAGGACATCGTTCTCGACAAATCAACTCTGCCAATGTTTTTCACTGATTCGCGCCACCCACGTGATTAACATGAAAACTTCGGTGGTAAACGAGCGTTTGGATGCTAATGTGGCGAACGACATTGCTATAAGCCGTGATGAACATGGAATTGTGGAATTTGGGCTCAATATTTCCACTTCGATTAGGTTCAAGAACAATTTACTCCGTTCTCATGACCATAAGTCTTTGAAGGTTGTTTGCTACCCTCTCGAGTTTGTCTTCAACAACGCAACCCATGCAGGGACTTTATCACAAGGTTTAACGTGTAGGCGCATTGAATGAAATGCGTCCATGACTTAGTTCCATACTTTTTAATGTGTTCATGTTTATTTTTTTATTTTATGTTTGGACTTCCTGTTTTGCGATTTAATAATTGATCCTACCACAGTTATTCAAAAAATAATAATAATCAATCCTACCATTCTGATTTAATTATAACATATATTTAATTGAGATTTATTAAAATGTATTACACTGCTGTTGCATTTGAGCTTTTTCCCAAAACCATTCTCACGCCAAAACCTGTTGTATACTCGATCCACTCATTTATTTGAAATCGTTAAAAAAAATTGTGAAAATTCCTTTTTTTACATACTTCACCCACCCTATTTATGTATACAATTGATTTTAATTTTATTTTACAATTAATTTCATGTTTTACTATCTTAGAATAAATTGAAATAGCGCTTGTGAGGTTAGTTCAGTTAGTAGGGACCCTGCATTATATATAGGGTTGAAGTTCGAACTCCGGGCACCCACTTATTCACCTTAAGAGTGAATTTCTAGCCGCTATGTTACTTGACCAAAAAAAAAATTGAAAAGATTTTAGACGCACAATATCATTATTTAATCCAAGAATATTGGTTATTTTAAAATTAAATTCATGATTTTTTTTGAGCAAAAAAAACTAAAAAAAATCAAGATTTCTTATTGGAATTAGTTTACAAAATCTATAAAAAAAATTGAAGGAAAAATCTATAAATATTTGATGACAATTAATATGAGGTTCATAAAAAAAAAATTAAATAAAATATTCTCAATATTTGAGTCTAAAATAATCTATATGAGATTTAATTTCTTCAAAAAAAATATTCTATATGAAATTTTCATTTATAGCAAAATTATATCACATATTATATTTTGTAAAAAAATCACATATTATATAGATTATTGATAAAAAAAATATTATATAGATTTGAATTTATGGTTTTTTTTTTACAATACGAGTTTACGTTTATTATTAAACTCTTTGTTGTCTACTTTTTATTTACATACTCATCTATAAAATATCATCAAAATATTTATTTTGAGCAATTCTTAATGAAATAATTGAATTTAATTTTTTGTGGTGGCCAAGATTTGAACCCCGGACCTTACATGTATTATGGATTGTCCTTACCAACTGAGCAACTAAGCTCACGAGGATAATAATTGAATTTAATTATGATACCAAATTTAATTCTTTACCATTTGTGTTATTATCCTACTTTTCCTACACAAATAATCGAACTTCTAATCCTGATTTTCTTTTTGACAAAAATCCTAATTTATGCATAATAGTGATTATGAAATGTTTCTTTAGGGGACTGATTATGAAATGTTATATGCAAAATATGATACATCCATATAAAAGGTACTAAATAAAAATATTTAAAAAAATTATTTTGTGTAAGTTGCATTCTAGACAACTTCACAACGTGGGTGCCAATGTTCTTGATTTTTGGTTAATGGAGGCTGCATTGATTTTGAATTGTAAAATGGGTCGTTTAGATTTTGTTTATCTGGAGCTTGTTATTGATGTCTGGTTGAAAGAGTAAAAAGTTATATTTGGGTGGTCGGTTCTTCTGAAGTCTATTTTGTCATCTCTTCCCGTGTATCTTTTTTCGTTTTGTCATCTCTTCCCGTGTATCTTTTTTCGTTCTTCAAGGCCCCCGCATATATTATTTCTTCTATCAAATCTATTTTTAATAGTCTTTTTTTTTGGGGGGGGGTGGGGTGGGGTGTGTGTTGAGGAAATTAGGAAAATATCTTGGATTAACTATGACACTATTTTTTCTAAAAGGGAGAACGGGTGGTTAGGATGATAAGGTAATTTAACTTGACATTATTTGGTAAATGGTGTTGGAGGTTGAAGGTAGAGCCTAGGAGCTTGTGGTATAGAGTTTTAGACGTGAGGTCGGAGGGAGTATTGTTGATGGGGGCAGAGGTTGTTCTGCTTGGTGGAATAATATAAATAGTATTAGGGGTGGGGCTGGCGTGGGGGTTAATCGTCGGTTTGATGACAACTTTATGCGTGAGGTGGGAGATGGTGCTGAAACTTTGTTTTGGTGGGATCCGTGGTTTGATGGAGAGATCTTGAAATGTAGATTTAGTCGTCTTTTTTTATCTTATTGAAATGTATATAAATTGGCAACGGTGGCTGAAACGAATTCATTAGGTTAGGGGTGGGTGATGAGGCTTGGAAGGGGAGGCAGAGACTACTGGTTTAAGAGAAAATGAATGTGAGGGAGTGATGTGAGTTTTTAGATAACATTGTTTGGCCGGCTAATGTTTCTAACACGTGCTCTGGCAACTCCATGCTTCGAAAAAAATACAATGTTTCCAGTGCTTATAATTGCTTGCTTTCGACGGATTACAACTATTCAGATGCTCACACAAATATTGTTTGGAACAAGGATGTTCCCCTTAAGGTCAGCCTTTTTGCTTCGCGTCTGCTTCACAATCATATTCCTACGACTAGCAACTTAACCAGGAGGCAGGTTCTTCAGCCTAATGTGCATCTTTGTGTGGGTGGTTTTGGCAGATTGATGGATATTGACCATCTTTTTCTGTCTTGCGACTTTTTCGGAAAAATTTGGTATGATATTTCTAGTTGGCTTGGTTTTACCACAATTCACCCTACTCGTGTTTCAGACCATTTACTTCAATTTGGAACTTTAGGCGTTTTTCCAAAAATATCCGCACAGTTCTTCATCTGATTAGGCTTTCATGTGTCTGTGTCATTTGGCGTGAAAGAAATGATTGTGTTTTTCAGCAAAAGGAGAAATGGTTACAATATCTTGAAAAAAATTAAGTTGTAATCTTTCTGGTGGCTGAAAGCAAATCACACCAATTTTTCTTTTAACTATCATATGTGGTGACCTAATTCATTCTCTTGTTTGGGAGTCATTTTCTAACGATTTTTGGATTTTTTTTTTGTTCAACGGTTAAAACTTAAACATTTGATGTAACTTTCCTCTTTTTTCTTGGTTTTCTTTTTGCACTTCTTGAGCTGGGAATAGCACGTGCTTCAATTAATATATTTCATTTTAGTTTCTTCAAAAAATAAGTAATTGTAGATGATGCTTTGTTTATCAAAGGAACTTTCAATAAATTTACCTTTTTCTTAAAAAAAAAATATTGTCCTAGTTCTCCATAGTAATATAAGAAAAATTAACCACTTACACACTTTTATAACAGAAAAACTCTTTAAAACGCTGCAAGGACAAAGCGGATAACTCAAGAAAAACAACAAACATGGTGAGTGTCCAATCTCAATCCATTGTCATCCCCTCCAAACCAACCCAAAACTCTTCTCATTATGTGAACCAATCAAGCTTCGTACTCATGCTCCTCTCCTCTACCTCTACAAACCACATAATCCCAAAACTCCATATCCTTATTAATTTGAATTTTCATGGCTTTCATATATTTGCATGAACCAAATGCATATTTAAACCTAAAATACCAAATGGCATGGGTTCAAAATGTGAAGTTAGGGTAAGGTTCTTTGTATTAATTTACCTTATCATAATATGGACAGCCAAAGAAACGTCTATTTGGATTCTTTTTTGCTCCTGAGATGAATATGACACACTTTGCTTCACAGTCGCATGTAGGAGAAGCACTCACACGAGAAGTCATTGTTTTTTTTGAGGGAGACACGAGAAGTCATTGTTGTTTTGTGTTTTGTATTTTTGAAGAAAATATGACATAAATAGAGAGCCTAACCTTAGTCTCCTTTTAATTTTGAGTGTCCCTTGGATGACAACTGAGTTCTATAAGAAGTTAAATACACACATCACAAAGTGACAAAACGGTTCAATCCAATTCTGATCCAATCCAAAATCACTAGAATATATACAACAATTCAGTTATTCTGTTGTTTTATGAAAGGGTCTCACTAATGAGTGTCTCGGACACAATTTAAGAATTTTTAAGGTGGCTTAAAAGAAGATAAAATATTAAATATGGTTACATTTTTTGAAATAATATAATCAAAGTCAAACTCATTTTAAATGGACTTAAACTAAGGTTTACAGTGGTCTGTGTTTGTTTTCCACTGTCTTACAAGCATGTGCTCTCTTCAGATGATAAAATTTAGATAGTGTACACATGACATAGAAGTATAGAACTGTTCATGTATATATTTTTCAATTGTATGCACTAAAAATATTCATTTAAGCTGTTTGATAAGCCTGTGACTGGAACAAATCGGGTCAGAGGCTCTAAACTCATTTCAGTACTATTTGTTAATCTAATTACAACTTGGAAACAAAAATAATAAATTCAAAAACAGAAAATCAAAAGGAAAATTAAGAACAAATTATAACAAGAATAAGGCTGTCTTGCATGCCTTTACACAAATTTTGCTAAATGACCGTGCGACGGGGAAAATTTTATTTGAATTAGATTGAAAATAAAATGATTTTTTGATTAAAAAAATTTATATTTTAGATTTTATATCTCATTGTATAAAATTTCACATAAGGTTTTAGGAGTATAAACTATAAACACAACTACACATAAAAATGTGAGAATATTAAAGCTTCTTGATATGTCTAAATTAAACTTCGCTAATCATATACACTATCATAAAAGCACACATCAAACTTGGTTAAATAACTTTTTTTTTTAATAGTAAGTAGTTTTTTTTTTTGAGCAAGTAGTAAGTAGTTGTTAACTTAGTTTTTTCTTTATTAAAAAATAATAGATTTTTTTCCGTGACCTTATCTTGTTTGGTAATGGATAATGCATATGTTCACCACCAAAAAAAATGGATAATGTATATGTAGGGGCCGAAATTCGAACCCTGGACACCCCACTTATTGACCTTTAAGGTGAATTTCTCTAGCCGGTAGGCTGCTTTACAAAAAAAAAAAAGTTTTTTCTTCTTTGTCCTAATTTAAACAATGAATCTCTAACTCTTAAAATTTGCCACATCTTAATAAGAGTTTTTAAATAAAAATAGTTATGCAGTTATTTGTTGTATTGACAAGGTGATTGATTCTCCCATCAAAAAAGGTGTGTTTGTAAAGGAAAAAGGGGAATGCTACTGAGATCATCAAGTACAAATCAAAAGGATATTTTGGAGAAGAAAGGTTCTATCTTGAAACCTATTGTTGAAAATGGTGAGAATAAAAAACCAGTATCTTGCAGCTTAAGCAACACATTGAAACAAAAGCTGGAAATTGGTTTATGGATTTCATTGAGAAAGCATTGGAAGCGGGTTTGAAGAAAACAAAGGAAGCGTCAAATGGGGATGTTTGTAAAGTTCCTCAGTGAATTGGAATATCAATAATAAGAGCTTAGGCATGTAAGCCAATTAAATCATCGTTATAGCAGAATCATATGCAACATCCATGTTTTAGGCATTGGCATGTGATAAAAGTTGTTATTCTTAATGCATCAACCAGTCTTATACAAGTTGTACAAGACTGGTCTATGAAGCACGGACACTCCTAGGATTAGGTGTGTCCCAGTGTCGGACACGTGTCGTGTCCGACACCGACACTTGTAATTATACTGAATTATGTGATTTTTTCAAATTATTAACTGTGTTGGTATGTCAATGTCCGTATCATGTCCAATGTCCGTGTCCGTATCCATGCTTGATAATCATTTACCTTTCTCATTAGGTTGAATTGAATACAACCGGGTTTATTACTTTTTGACCTTATCATCTGTGACTCAATGAAAATGGGAAGTTTAAATAGGAATTGAGTTACACACTAGTGAACTCTGTTTTTTTTTTTTTCTTTTCATTCTTTGTACATGACTTTTATTATGCAGACTTCGTGATTGAAAGTAGCTATGACGAAGAAGTGCAAATATGAAGCAAAATCACAAATTTGTTTCATCTTTAAAAAAAGATTTTGCGTTAAAAAATCTAAAGATTTTTCTTTAGAGATTTTAAAAAAGAATGTGAAGTTGTTTCCTAACAATAAAAATCTCTTAAAAAAAACATAGTTTTAACTTGTTTGCGTCATTACGTGTTTTGTTTTGAGGAAGTTAAAATGAAATATATATAAACTGAAATCTTAATCTTTCTGCAAAGAAGTGCTAGAAGAGATATGAGAAAAAAGATTCGTTACATCAACAATTCAAAAAAGTAGACAATAAGGAGCCAAAATACAAGTTCATTGAAAAAGAAGAAATGATACTAAATAGTAATTCCCAAAAACAAAAGGGGTTGAAGCCACCACATATGATAGTTAAAGGCTTTGTCTTCAACCACCAAAATGATTGAAGCTTAATTTTCTCAAGAAGGTGTTGAATACTGAAGAGAATCCCCTCCTGTTGAAAAACTCTTGCATTCTTTTCACGCCAAACGATCAACACACAAGGCAACCAAATCAAGTCAAGGATGGAAGAAATATTTTTTAGAAGCCACCCAAAGATCTAAATTGAAGTAAATGGTCGTTGATGTGAGCCGGCTGAACCGAAACCAAACCAAACCAATTGTAAATATCAAACCAAATTTGACCGTAGAAGTCGCAAGATAAAAAAAGATGATCTATATCCTCATGAAGACCACAACCACCCGAACAAAAACGAATATCCGGCTGAAGCACCCTTCCCTTAATTAAGTTATTTGTTGTTGGTAAGCGATTTTGTAATAAATGCCGTTGAAAATATTAACTTTAAGAGGTACCTCCTTGTGCCAAGAAAAAATGGTGTCTTCATTATTGATATTATCATCCTACAACGTCAGATAGGTGTAAACACTAGGTACATTGTATTTTGAAGATACATGAATCTGTCAAATCCACATGTCACTCACATATGCATGCAAAACAATAGAATGTAAAGACGCACAACACTCCCTCACAAGATTCTCCTCCCCAGACATACAACCT
>Ga0315913_1003854_pt1 | contig 18070 bp, 10 predicted proteins | sample MpolsnodulesMG_FD_207736 | JGI IMG/M metagenome (GOLD analysis project Ga0315913, IMG submission 207736) | Medicago polymorpha root nodule microbial communities from Los Angeles, California, United States - small nodules | ecosystem: Host-associated > Plants > Roots > Nodule | place: USA... | reverse complement strand
TAGACATGGCATTATGGTTTATTTATTTCTAATGTCATTGTTGGTAGGTACTTGGAGTGTTTGAATGGTCCGGAAATAATCCCCTGCCTCCTGAGTTATGGCTCCTTCCATACATTCTTCCATTTCATCCAGGTTCTTGTTCTTCCATTTCAACTTGCTTAATGAGAATATATCAAGTTACAAAGCATAACTAAATAAAAGGAATCTTTTGATAAAAAAAAAAAAGCATTTGAAAAACTAGCACTTAACTGGATAATGCTGTTTGATATACCTATCATTCTTTACCTACATCAGAAAATAAATTACATTTTACGCATTATAGGAAGGATGTGGTGTCACTGCCGGATGGTCTATTTGCCAATGTGCTACTTGTATGGAAAGAGGTTTGTTGGTCCAATCACACCAACAATATTATCTTTGAGAAAAGAGCTTTTTACTGTACCATACCATGATGTAGACTGGAATCAGGCTCGCAATTTATGTGCAAAGGTTAGTGAAACTGCATGACTGGTCCTATGAAAATGTCGTAATGAATATTGTTTGACCTGGACCAACTAGAATCAGCTGAACCTGAACGTTGTTGCTATTACCACATTCTAGTGTATTACTTTGTGTTTCTACTGCAAAAACCAACTCATTGCTAGGATTTCTATTTTATTGCAATGCCATTCGTATCCTTAGTACAAACTCTGCTCCCTCTATATTCGTCCATCACTATGACTTATTATAGGATTTCTGTTTAGTGAAAGCACACGTGAATTATATCTCTAACTCGCTCCCTTATGCAAGAGCCCTTTGAGCTTGAAATTGGAACAATATACCTAATATGATACCTATTTAAAATAATTGGGGCATTCATGATTAAAGTGGCTATCACTTGTTCATCTGGGCTTTGGTAGCATGTCATGGACTAACTCTTCCATAAGCTTGAGCTATTAAGTAAAGACTCATGAATAATTTGACACCTCTTACAAATAGGACTTGGCATTTGATTTCTCTACTATTCAACTATCTATTTAATTGAGCTAGAGTTAAGTAAGAGTTACAAAAGGATTACCTTTGTTTTTGTGCAGGAGGACTTGTACTATCCTCACCCATTCGTGCAAGATATTCTTTGGGCAACTCTACACAAGGTTGTTGAGCCTATTTTCATGAATTGGCCTTGCAAAAAATTGAGAGAAAAGGCTGTCGAGACTGTAATGGAGCATATACATTATGAAGATGAGAATACTCGTTATATTTGCATAGGTCCTGTAAATAAGGTAATTCTTGAGAGGTGGCAAGCTTCTATGAGGACTCCCTTCAATTGTTCATTCATTGTCTATTACTTCCACTCTTTGAGAAGTAGTATGAGAAAAATAATACTGATTATTTAGTTATTATTATTCCCAATGGTTATTATTAGGTGTTAAATATGCTTTGCTGCTGGGTAGAAGATCCAAATTCAGAGGCTTTCAAGTTGCATCTTCCAAGGATCCATGATTATCTATGGATTGCTGAAGATGGCATGAAAATGCAGGTCAACATACAAGTCAACTTATTTCCCTTTGCTGGAGTTATCTAGTGATTTTTTCTTTCAATTGCACATAACTGTTGTCTTGTTATGATTATGTGGAACCATTGTTAAAGCACAATCAAAATTTTCTAAGCTAAAGTCTGATAAAATAAATTAGGGTCATGCTAACCAGTGCCCTTAGGGCAATGGTTAAGGAAACCAAAAAGAGAAAGTTTTAAGTTGAAAATACCATTTTTTAGACTTTTGAGGAGTTGAATGCACAAGTTCCAATCGATATTACTATATTTGCTTCCTTAACCGTTAGCATTTCCCAATAAACTAATATTACAAATTTATGCATTACCAATTTTTGTTGCAGGGCTACAATGGAAGTCAACTATGGGATACTTCATTTGCTGCCCAAGCAATTATTTCAACTAACCTAATTGAAGAATTTGGTCCAACTCTAAGAAAGGCTCATACATTCATTAAGAATTCACAGGTAATTATTTTTATTTATTATTAAAAGTTGCATCGGTTTGCCCATGTTGACCAGAATCTCTTCTCTTTCTTAAAAGGTTTCAGAAGATTGTCCTGGTGATCTTAGTAAATGGTACCGTCACATTTCAAAAGGTGCTTGGCCTTTTTCAACTGCAGATCATGGATGGCCAATATCTGACTGCACAGCTGAAGGACTGAAAGTAATTATTGATGAAAAAAATTTAGACCTGCTTATTTGATTCTTTATTTTGATTTCTATTTTCATTTTTCAGGCTGTCCTATTGCTATCTAAAATTGCACCTGAGATTGTTGGTGAACCATTGGATGCAAGGAGATTATATGATGCTGTAAATGTCATTATCTCATTACAGGTAGTTAGATTCCTCATGATTCAAATCAGATTATCTGAATACTAGTCCTAGCAAGTAAATCATGGTGATTATTTTATGCTATTTGTTCCGTTCCTACTTAACATAAATCACGGTTCTTCAAGAAACCCATAAATAGCAATTTGAAAATCCAGAAAATCATTTGTGGTTATATCTCAACCTTTAAGCTAGATATGTCATGATAGAACAAACCAAACTACTCTGTTTAAGCAAATCACAGGAAAAAGCATCAGAGGACTTTTGTCGAACACTTTTTCCTCACTATTCTCTTTCAACAACACTTTCCCATCACTCCTTCACTGTAAAATCATAGTTTCTCTAGTTTAGCTTTTCCATGTTTGCAATACACGTGCCAGTGTAATTTGTTTGGAAAAGACCAAGAAAACGATTTAGCTTTTCCTTCAAAAAGCTTTTCCTTGCTTCCAATACTTTTTAATAGAAAAAGACCAATAATGGACCGAACTCTATTTTTTAAGGGTCTCCTATCATCTTCTCCCCATCATCCTCATTCGAATCATCTTTACTCGAAGTCTTTCTTTTTGGTGGAACCTCAACATTCTCTTTATCACTGCCTTCATCTTCCTCATTGCCATTTTTTCCAGTTCAAAGTCACTATTAAAGCAGTGAGAAGAAATTTTCCTATAAAATATTTGAAGTATAATGCTATAATTTATTAAAAAAATATTAATTTTAACTGCTACTTGAGATGATTATCAATTTGATTCGTATAATACTAAGTTTGTGTTAAATGTATTTATTTTTCCAATCACTGCAGAATGAAGATGGTGGCCTTGCAACATACGAGCTCACACGATCTTATAGCTGGTTGGAGGTAGCCTTCTCTCGTAATTAGGCTTGTTTTCGTTTGTTTTAGTTTATCTTCTTTGAAATGTGAAGCATGTGATGGTAAAGGGCACATACTTTAGAAAGAACAAAATATATATATAATTTGTTTTTGTTTCAATCTTTTAATTTAAAAGCAACGCTCCTTGAGCTCCCTGTTTTTGTATTAAATTTAATTTAATATTAATACACAATACTGATCTTGGTAATGCCTTCCCTGTTGTCAGATAGCCAATCCTGCTGAAACTTTTGGCGACATTGTTATTGATTATACGTAAGCTATCAAATACTTGTGGAATATCAATTTTTTTCCCTATTCCATTCATCCCCTCCATCATTTCAAATCTTAATTTTATTTTTATTTCCTTATTCTTTGCTATATAGTTATGTGGAATGTACCTCAGCAGCAATTCAGGCTTTGTCAACATTTAGGAAACTATATCCCGGGCATCGTCGGGAAGAAATACAACGCTGTATAGAAAAAGCTGCTGCCTTTATTGAAAAAATACAAGCTTCAGATGGTTCATGGTTTGCTCCTCCTTATGGGAAACTGCTTTTTTAATAAGATTTTCTATTGATATTATATATAACTTTTATGTATCCCTGCATCACAAGTTTTCTCGACTCATCTTTTTGTCAGCTTCAATTTCAGAATGGAACTGAACTTCGTTTAGTTGACCACTAACCACTCGAACTGCTAAACAGGTATGGCTCTTGGGGAGTTTGCTTCACTTATGGCACTTGGTTTGGGGTTAAAGGGCTGATTGCTGCTGGGAAGAGTTTCAGTAATTGCTTAAGCATCCGTAAAGCTTGTGACTTTTTGCTGTCTAAGCAGCTCCCATCTGGTGGTTGGGGAGAGAGTTATCTTTCATGTCAAAACAAGGTCAGGTTTCCCTTTTTTAATGTCAATCTCACTTTTTCATATTGCAGAATCTATAATAAGCACCTGTTTGTTAACCTATTCAAACAAGTGTGTTTTTTTTTATTTTTAAAAAGTTAATATCTTGGAACATGTATGCTCTTATGGGTGTAACAGAGTATGCAAAATTAAGGATGGATTTAAATCAAGAATCTAATGTATTTATGTGTAATAATAGCAGGACCATGTCTCCTATAAAGAGTCCATTATTTGCATTTGCCTTGCTTGGCACTCCTTTTGGTAGTCATCTATAAGCAGGGAATTAGAAAGTCAAGACTCGTCTTGAGCAATGGCCTAGTTCTTAATCCCAATACCATTGGGTGTCCATTGTCTTCCTAGTTTGCATCAAATGAAAAGATTTGGCATGAAGACAGTTCTCAACTAGTGAGCAGTAATGTTCATACCTATGCAGTTGAGTTTCATAGTTGTGTTAAATATGTTAAGTCTCCTAAAATTAGGAAATTATAGCTTTCCGTTCCTCAAAATAAATTGTCAGCTTTTGGTTCCTCTTTTCATAAAATAATCATAACTGGTCCTTCTTTGTACTCTTTTTGCTCCCTTTGTCTACCTAGTGTCGCACACGGTAACACGTCACCGGATACTCACCTGAAAACTCTCAGCATAGTTGCCACCACCATATCTTCCACTTAATGGATGATATTGATGAATATGCTGGTTCTTCCACAGCTCCATTTCGTTGCTACCTAGTATAATGGTCGTACAGCCCTGTCCAAATGCTACATTGATCATGGGAGGATACTTTTGCGAGCTAGATCTGGCTTGTTTAGACAACATTTTTTACATTCTGGATGAGAGTTTCTCGCAAGTTGATAGTTATGTGATTTAGGACATTGGTATCTTTCATTTAGCGATTTTATCTTTGATAAGACACCTAGTTTAAGAAATTTAAATTTAGGCATAAATCCAGTTTTTCCTTCTTATGTTTCAAAACTTTGCGATTTTGGCCCCCTAATAAAAAAATAAAATTTTTGCCCTCTATCTTTAGAGAAATATGCTCTTTTGACCCTCTAACTTAATTGACGACGTGACAACATATCATCGGGTGGGGTGAAAGACCTAGCAGCGGAAAGGCCGCTATTCCTGCTGACTAGCTTCTCGCGAACTATGCTACGCTCCGTTCGCTTGCTTGCTACTCACTGTAATTCACATTCACTGGCTTAAGAGCTAATGAATGCAGAGTGACAGTTGGTCCTGACTCTAACAAGTAAGTAAACCACCTTTGAATGCTCGTACATTCATAGAAGATAAATCAGTCAATCAGGACAGGAACAGTCTCCGGCAGTCAGGTACAAGCAAGTAAGAGAAGAAGGTAAAGGCCTGACTCCGTTCCTGAAGAAGGAATGGCGGGCGGGGCGAAAGAGCTACCTGGAAGCTAGTTACGGTTGTGCAAAGAATATGAAGGAAACTGGTACTGAGAAGAAGGATATCCGGTTCCAAAGAAATTTTGCCCTCTATCTTTAGAGAAATATGCTCTTCTGACCCTCTAACTTTAGGGAAATATGTTCTTTTGGCCCTTTACCTTTAGGGAAATATGCTCTTTTGACCCTTTATCTTTACAAAAAGTTACGATTTTCGCCTCCTGTTTTGGGACACGTGGCATCTTCTCAACAACTTTGCAACGTTTTGTAAAACTAAGGGGTAAAATTGTTATTTTTTTTGTTAGGGGGCCAAAATCGCAACTTTTTAAAAGTTAAGTGTCACAAATGCATTTAAGCCTTAAATTTATCAAGATTATGCATCTAATTAGGATTTGTCTAGAATTTTAGTTCATTTAGTATTTTGTTATCCTTTTAATGATTAATTAATTATACTGTTTGCAGAAGATTCATTTAGGCAGTTGGTTTTTGGAAATGTACTTTTGCATCAATTTTTTAAAATAATACTTGAGTGAGAATATTTGATTACTTTTGACTATGTAAGTGTTTTCTCGAGTCATTTCTTTAGCAATGTCTCTGTTCAGGTGTATTCAAATTTGGAAAGCAACAGGTCCCATGTAGTAAACACTGGGTGGGCTATGCTGGCTCTCATTGAGGCTGAACAGGTATAAAGCAAACTTTGCAACTTTTTTGGTGCTGCCATTATACTGATTTCGTTTATTATTGCACAAAAACATTTTTCATTTGTTTTAGGATAGTTACTCATATTGACAGTTTGTTTAAATCAAAGGACTATTCAGCTATTTAATTAAATAGCTTAAGTGTGCCTGTCTCTGGCTAAATAAATTCATATTAATAATATAATTATTTAATTGTATTAATATTGCCAATATTTTTCATTTGTTTTAGGATTGCTATTTAGTTTTTCAAATTGAAAATCCTTTATGAGAGGTGTGACTGTGTGAGAATAACTTGTTGGCGCTTAAACTTAGATATAATTTATGTTTGTAAATTGTAATGTCTCGTAAGAATTACAACCTATCCTTGTCTATGATTGGCTGTTGATTACTAGTTGACATCATTGTCACGCCTTATCTGATATCAGAACTCAACACCACACTTCTGTGGATGGAGGGCGTGAGAGTATGGGCAGAGGGCTCAGCCCTCTCCTGTTCTCCCTTCCTTCTGGTTTTACTTATAACCTCACCCCACCACAGTTATGTTTATTAAAATTGGTTTCGAAATTTATTTGTAGAAGGAAAATTTTGAGGACATTATAAATTATAGTAAGAATATTATGACTAACAAATATATTTGGTTCTGCTATAGTGATTGAGGAGGAATACTTTTCAACACTCTCTTTTCAACACTCTTTGTAACACTCACTCTCTTATTGGAGGAAATTAATGTATGTCCCACTATTTAAGTGGAACCCATTTTCAAAGTGTTAGACCCACCTTGATTTAAACCAATAAGAAAGAGTGTTGAAAAGAGAGTGTTGCTAGCATTACTCGTGATTGAGATATACCGTATTTATATATAATTTTCTAGATTCAAATCATTCAATCACTACCAAAGCTCATCCAACCCCCATCTCCTAAAAACAAGGTAAAGAATAATTTGATTTGATTAGTGATTATTTAATGTTGATTTAGATATCTAAAACCAACTTCTCTCTTAACAAAACCATCAGTTTTGGTTTGTAATTTTATGGGTAAATAAGTATGATTGTTGTTTAATAATTTTGTTTTTATTTCTAAGGAAGATTATCCCTCAAAAAAAAAATTTCTAAGGAAGATTAAAGAGTTATTTGATAAGCTGTTGATGAAGACACAAATTTTCTTTTAACTCTCATAGGCTTGAATCAAAGGAAATAGAGCAAAACAGAGTAGGTAAATAGAACTCCTAGAAATTGGGTCAACTCTCACAAAACTGGCATGTAAGGCGAGGGCTACCAACCACTTATAGATACATGTTCAGGCCATCTCTCATCCAATTTGAAGCTTTTTAACACACAGACACACACGTTCACGCTCAGGCCTAGACATTTGGAACATGACCAAGTGGCCCAATAGCAGGTGGTCGAACTGATCTTGGATAGACTATAATACCATATAATTTGGGTTGGTCCTAGCTCAACCTCTACAAAACTGCATGCATGGTGAGGGCTACCCCACCACTTATTAACACGCGCTCATGTCACATCTCATCAAATGTGAGATTTCTCAACAAAAACCATTGAAGGGGATGGTTAACGGTAAGGTGTATAGTCGTATAGACTAGATAACGTACCATCAGAAATAAATACAAGAACAACAACCAAGCCTTATCCCACTAAGTTGGGTCGGCTACATGATTCAAACGACGCCATAGTGTTCTATCAAAAACTTGAATCAAACGATGCCATAGTGTTCTATCAAAAAACCATGTCTTTCTCCAACTCATTTATCTCTAGATCCTTCCTAATAGTTTCTCTAATAGTTTTTCTAGGTCTACTACTACATCAGAAATAAATGAAGGAGAAGTATTTAATCTCTGTCAGCTCTCTTTTTTTAAGTACAATAGAAGTACTTTAATCTCAGTCAGTCTCTTTATATAAGAACAAAGAGGACATACAAAACTGTGCAACCTATAGATGATGGAACTCATGAGTCACCTATGGAACTTTGGTAGATTGAGCATAGATTAAGAGGACACCAACATCACATAAATCTATTTAGTTTTATCCCGGGTAGATCAACAATGAAGCTATATATCTGTTACGAAAATTGATGGTGAGATGTAGATGGGATTGATAAAACTTATACATGGCTTTTATTGATGTACGGGAATAATATAATAGAGTACCTTAAAAAATTGTGAAAGGATTGATGAAGTCAGGAGCTTGGATGGCCTATATTTGTGCAATCAAAGATACATATGAGAGGGGCACAGCTAGTGTTACAACACTAGTTGGGAATGTAGAAGACTTCCCAATAACTAAAGGTGTGAATTAAGGGTCAGTTTTGATCCCTTATTTTTTTTTTTATAGGTTCTGAATTTTGTTTACTGAACATAGGTTAGAGAGGTTGTCACAGGCTCACAGGGAATGCTTGTTGGAAATGAGATTGTTGTAGTTGAAGAGTTGTGAGAAGCGATGAATGAAATTTTAAAGATTAGGTACCAAATACTGGAAACATACGACAACAGGCTAACTAGATGGAGTGATATAAAATGAAAATTTAGCTAGCGATACACAAACTATAGCTTAGAAATGAATATTGGAGAGTATGCAATGTAAGAATAAACATGATCATATTATACAAAATGAGTGCACTGATCTTACTTGATGAAGACATGGATCAATCTTTGTTCGGAGCAAACCTCTGAGATCTCTGGTTCCTAAAATAAGAAAGACAAAGCCTTCCCTGCCCGTTCACTCAATCTCGTATCACAACTCTCAAAGGGGCAGGCTATGGAGCGTGTTGATAACCGTGTGATAGCAGAAGGGATCTAGGCAAGTATTACGTTAGCACCTCCTATCACGTGCCTGAAGGTTAAAGCCTTCACTGTTGTTCACACAGACCAATATTAGGTTCCCACAGCCTACTTTAAATTGATCCCTTAATTAGAAGGCCTAAGTACCATCAAATGGATTAAAACGTTAGCCTGTTTTTGGCAACAAAAAAAATCCACGATTTATTGCATCCGACAAGAATTATTAGAAATTTTTTAGCATACAATACCACAAATATCATGTTTTAAGTAGCTTGGACCTATCGTACAAAATGTCGGGGAGATAGGAGATGTCAACTAGAAGACCCAAGTAGGGTTAATGAGATGGAGGCATGTTTGAGTGTAATTAGTAATAGTGACAGAAAACTTGTAATGTTGCATGAGTATGAGTATGAATATTGAGCAGTAAAAAGCTAACAAGGAAGCCTTGCATATCAGAGAAGAATATTACTCAAGACATGATAGGATTAGGAATACAATCATTTTAATGAAAGCTAGGGTAGCTCCTATTGTAAAGAAAGATGGTAGAGTCTCATCTTAGGTGATTTGGGCATGTTTGGTAAATAATCAAATATTTAGGGTCTATAGAGAGACTAAAAATCTATAGGCTAAATAATTCAGGGAGATTAGAGGTTAACCGTCTATCTGTAAACTTCATACATGATACAAGCGTTGGTTAATTCATGTAATTGACTCCTACTAATAAGAAAATGCTTTATTTGTAAAATCTTGCAAACTTATGAACACACTGATAATATCTACTCCCTCCGTTTCAATATGAGTGTCACTTTAGCCAAAAAAAATTGTTTCAAAATGAATGTCATTTTATATTTCCAATACAACTTTAATCTTTTACTTCCAACTTTACCCTCAATAAATACTCCAACTTTTCTCTCACACAATTTTCTATACAACTTTAAGTTTGTCTTTTTCTTATAAAGTAAGGGCAGTTTAGTAAAAGTATTATGTCTAATGATTATTTCATTCTATTTCTTAATATGTGTGCCAAAACCTTAAACGACACTCATTGTGAAACAGAGGGAGTATATGATAGTCATGGCTCTTTACTTTTCTGTTATGCTTGACACCCCGAAATACGATGATTGCTTTTCTGTTTGCCACTACATTCTGTGTTTCTATACTAGTCACATGATTTGGCATTTTCCCAGATGATTGAATACTTACTTGGTTAATGTATCGCGTCTGATTACATCCGTATATATAATCCTGGTTCTTTGTAGAAGAATAAAAATGATATCCATTTCGATATAATGAAACAGGCCAAGAGAGATCCAACACCACTGCACCGCGCAGCTGTATGCTTGATAAATTCTCAAATGGAGAATGGTGACTTTCCGCAAGAGGTATTGTTGAAGACCATATAACTCTGCTTTTACTCCCTCTTTACCCATGTAAATATTTTAAATCATGTTACTATTCGACCATTTCAGGAAATAATGGGAGTCTTCAACAAGAATTGCATGATCACTTATGCCGCATACAGAAACATATTCCCCATATGGGCGTTGGGAGAATACCGTCGTCATGTATTGCAGACCTGTTGATTTCGCTTTAGTTAGGTCACCGTTCGAATTATTTCAATTGCATTGCTCTTCTTTTTAGCACAAGGAGCACAGTTGTGTATTTGTAGTCATTGGTTCAAAAAGTTGTTTACGTATCAATGTATGAGAAATATGTGGTGGGTCAAAAGGATTTTTTTTGTTCAATCCAATTGACAGGGAAGATATTTTAACGTGGATGGTTTGTGAGGAGAAGGTATGGGGGTTCTACTGCATCACTATAACAGTAAATATTTTTATGGGAGTCATTTACAAGACCAGCTAGAGTGTGATACCACATAACTCCTCCCTCTGGAGCGGATAATTTATTATATTGAAAAAGATAAGATTTATATCAAAATGCCTGGAAAAAAAAAAGATTTACAAGTTTTTGTAGCGGATAATTTATTATATTGAATATGATAAGATAAGAATTCTTCAAAAAAGAAGATAAGATTTATACCAAAATGCCTCGGAAAAGAAAAAGGATTTACATCAGAGTAGATCAAATGGATAAATAAATGTGCTTGGTAATTATATTTAGTGTTTTTAAGAAGTTACTTGAAGCACCATTTGAGCTCATACCTAATAAACTTTCTCTCATTTTATTCTTACTACTTTATTTAGTTGTCATTCTTTTTTTATAGCAAATTTAGTGTCATTGTTTATCTTAAATTAAATGAAACAAAAAAATTATTAATGTGTACTCTCTCTCATGTCTCGCTTGCTTACTTTTTTTGGTCAAGTGAAATTCACTTCTTAAGATAAATAGTGGGGTGTTTGAGGAATCTCTTCTCATGTATATATAATTCAATGTCTCTACCGACTGAGTGTGTCTCGTTTATTTTAATATGATGATTTAGTAATAGCATGAAAGTAAATAAAAAAAACAATTTGAAATATCTTGAAATTAATTTAGTTAATATTAATTTATTTTAATCATAGTTTACCAAAAGTAATCTTTTTTTTTAGATAAAAAAATAATCATATTAATTGAAAAAAATCTAAGCTTCAAGTACAAAGTATCTTTTATGTAAAAAAAATGTTTAAAGTATCTTTTATGAAGTTCTACATTGGATAGTCTTAACTAAAAAGTGAGGCATACAAGGCAAGAGATTTTTCCACCTAACAGTGTAATATTCTGAGTTCGACTATTCTTTCAGCTAATGCTCTTGAGTCGTAACATTTAATATATCAACTTCCTTATTTGTCAATTTTATCTTAAAAGTAGCTACCATTTAAACAAAATTGATATTTTTTGTTTGTTTGTATAAAACAAAATATTAATAATATAATTAAGTGTAGAGGAAGTGGGTTGATAATTAGCACAAAATAACTCCTTTCAAAAAAAAAAATTGTTCAACTAATATTAAATCTATGGTTATTGTTGAACTTTCCCATCATGGGTGCTAAACCTCACCTAGTTTTATCATCATCGTGTTGTTCCAAGCGGCAGCTGAAGCATATAGCATAAAATAACTAGCAAAGCCCAAAATAGAAACTGAAGGCCCATAACATAAATCCGAAATTCAAATTCACGTGAAGAGCGCGTAGTTTCAATTTTGAATTTATAAATATGTCTTTTCTGTCGCAACAAGATTCTCTCTATTCTCTGACTCCGTTTTCAAATTTCAATTACTTTATAGTATTTCATTCATCATTCAAAATATTCAAATCAATTTGAGATTGAAATGGTAACACCAATACAAATTTAGCAATAACAGTAAGAAAATGAAGACCAACAACAAGCTGAGTAGTAATTTTGAGATGAAGCAAAGAGTACATAATGCATTAAACAAAGTTGGAGATCGAGACACACACGATATTGGAACGAAAGAGCTCGAAACAATCCTCCACTCATTAACTCCACACTCCATCTCCCCATTCCTCTCTTGCATTCTCGACATTCACTCTGAACTAAAACCTTCCATCAGAAAACAATCTCTCAAACTCATTGCTTCACTCGCCACAGTTTATGAATCTCTTATACTCCCACATCTCACCAAAATTGTTGCCGCGGTTGTTAAATGTTTTAGAGATCCAGATTCTTCCGTTAGAGAAGGTTGTATTGAACTGTTTGCGGTTTTAGCTTTGAAATTAGGGAATCAAAGTAATGAAGATAAGGTGTTTGTTTTATTGTCTAGTCCGGTTTTTGACGCTCTTGTTGGTGAACAGAATAAGCATGTTCAGTCTGCTTCAGCGTTTTGTCTTGCTGGTATTGTACAAAATACGCGGAATCCTCCTGTTTCGGTTTTGTATGGTATGTTGATTAGGATTCTTAAGTTGCTTAAGAATCCACATTTTATGGCGAAACCTGCGTTGATTGAGCTGAATAGGAGTATTATTCAGGCTGGTGGAGCTTCGACACAGAGTGTTCTTTTGACTGCTGTTGGTAGTATTAGAGAGGGTTTGAAAGATACGGATTGGAAAACACGTAAAGCAGCTTCTGTTGCGTTGGGACAAATTGCTTTGACTCGTGCTTCATTCTTGTCGTCTTTGAGGGTTTCTTGTATTCATTCTCTTGATTCGTCAAGGTTTGACAAGGTGATTTCTCACTCTCGGTTTTTTACATTGTTAGTATTACATTTCTCAATTTTCATGTTTCTTGTTAACTAACTTATAAGTGTATATATTAATAATCGATTATAGGTGAAACCGGTGAGGGATGCGGTTTTACAAGCTCTTCAATATTGGAAAATGCTTCCAGGTCATTATACTACCGAGCCTTCAGAAACTGGATCCTCGTTCAAAGGTTTACCTTTGCACTTTCTCCCTCTTTATAATTTTGATATCAATATTGCTATTGGTTGGAATAAGGATATACTCCCTCCGTTTCTAAATATAAGCAAAATTCACTTTTTAGGTTCATTCACACTTTTTAGGTTCATTCATTTAATGATGTATGTGGTTCATAATATGGACCACATACATCATTAAATGAATGAACCTAAAAAGTCAATTTTGCTTATATTTAAAAACGGAGGGAGTATATAAAGATATTTGGTAGTATTATAAGTCCCAATTAGATAGTATTCTTGTTGTCCACAAATCCTAACTCAATTGGTAAAAATACCAAAATTGTTAGGTCAGACACTGTGACTAGGGTTCAAACCTCGGCTCCTCCACTTGTGTGCGTGAGTTTGCAATGGCTATTGCCATTTTATCTATCTACCAAACAAAAAATATAGTATTCTTATTTATATTCATCTTAATCAATCTCGAGCACATGACTAAAATAGTAATATGCTAATATCATCATCTGTTAGGATGAATTTGTGATGAAACTTTCTAATTGCTATTCTTTTATTTATTGGCATGGTTTTAAGTTGTTATGCTTTCTGCAGAAAATATCTGCGTAGGTGACTCTGTCGATCTCAGTAGTACTACTACTACTGAGTCCAGGCATAGAGATGTTAGGCTCCAAAAAGTTAATATGAAATCAACTACGGGAAGGATTCCTTTGTCTGTAAGAAAAGCATGTCAAAATGATGTTGGCCATCTTCGCCATCCCAAAACAGATGATTGGCATGTTGAAGTTGCAGTCCCTAGAACACATTCTGTAGTGGAATTTCATAATGAAGAATTTGAGGCTAGTTCTGTCACCAAGCCACTAGTAACAGTCAGTGCTGATATTACAAGCATGCAAGATGCAGGTTATGAATATGTGCCTATGGATGATAAGCAGGAGTGCTCTTCTGTTTCTAACTATGAAACCAAGTTTTTAACTTCCCATGACTGCTTTGCAAACAATGGACCACAGAAGCCAAATGGGAGAAGCCAACGGTTAGGTGAAGGAATAAGCTGCAATGAACAAATGTACTCCATAAAGATGCAGGATCCTAAAAGTTCTGATTCAACGGTCACTGAATCAAGTCCCCAAATTACACATCAATGTTGTGTAGAAAGGGCAAATGAAATGACTTGTATTCGGAATCAACTTTCAGATATGGAAATCAAACAGGAAAACATGATGCATCAATTACAGGTATTAATATTCTACATACTAACATATATACATTTCTATTTGTAAGTTTTTGAGTCTTGCTGCTGCTAGATACTCTCCTACACACATACAATAGTTCATTTATTTAACATTAGCATCCTTTTTTACTTTCCACAACCTGTGATAATACTTGAAGTGCTTTCGGTAAGAGCTGTAAGTCTTGTATGATTTTTTCGATCACCTATTTATAACGAAATCAATAGTGTAGTGAACATATATGTGGTTTATCACAACAAAAATATCAAGGTTGTAACTTTTGGCACACGTGTGCTCATTCATATTTGAAGTAATGTCTGAAAAAGTTCTTGTTATGTGTCACATGGTATGTGGTATATATTTTACTTAGCACACTTCAAATCTTTTTCAGATTTTTACAACTAGCATAATGGATGCTCTTTCTACAATCCAATCAAGAATGGTAGGCTTGGAAAATGTAATCGATAGATTATCTCAAGAATCTTTAAAAGGAGGAAGACATTCTTTTTCAGAAAACTCCAAATTTGTGAGGCAGAGCCAAAATGTCGCTTCTCCCAGGATCTCCGTATGCACTCCAAAGCCATCTTCAGAAAGTAGTACTAAGCAATCAGGCTTGTTTTCGGTGAAAAGTAGTGAAAGTTTGGAAAAAAGATCATTTTCAAGGAGCCAACCGAGGATTCTTGCTGGAGATAGTGTGGATATGTGTAAAAGTTACAAGGTTAAGACTGCCCCAAAAGTCAGAGAGGATAATTTGAACAGCTTGGGGGAGGATAGACAAAGCACGAGTTCTGCTCAAGTGAGAAAGAATGGTAGTATCTTTTCCTCTGCTTCCAGAACCAATGCTAGAAATGGTTGTCCTCCTGAGGGCAACACAAACTACTGGAAATGTGTGAATCGTCTTGTATGTGAAGGAGATCTAAACTCTGCATATATGGAAGCTTTGTGTTCAGGTGATGAACTTATTCTCGTTGAGCTTCTGAATAAAACTGGTCCAGTTATAGAAAGTTTATCCATGAAAACTGTCAATGTTCTTCTTAGTACTTTAGCACCGTATCTTCTGGAAGGAAAATTTTTCAATACCATAATCCCGTGGCTGCAGCAGGCAAGTTCACTTACTCATAACAATATTTTATTATAATATTGAAATTTACAGTGATGTGTATAAGAATTTGAAAATAACTAATTAAGGAAATAGTAAAACACTTTTGTTGCGTCTTCGTGGCATACCTTAAATGGTATTCAAAGCTTTTTAAAGTAGAAGTGCGAATCATGAATGAAATGAAGATGCTAATTTTTATTTTCTTCTGATGGCTATTTGTATATTCCGTGCGATTTGAAAAATACAATGTGCGGGAACTTGACCAGTGAAGCTAAACAGGCCTGGGTTATTAAATTGTTTAACGATCATTGATAATGCAATGTAGGATATTATGTTGTTAATCACTTTTACCGAATAACCTGGGAAGTATATCAGTTATTTATGTTTGTCTTTCTTGTTTCAGGTTGTTGAAATGAGCACTGTCCATGGACCAAATTGCATTGCTCTTTCAATTGAAGTCGAAGAGCAGCTTTTATATGCAACTCAAGAGGTTATGAACTTGAATATTTTCAGCCATGCAGAAAAGAGGCGTGCAGCTGAATTAGCAATAAAATTACATCATATCTGGAGTAAGATTAGTGAAAGTTAATAATGTATTTATGACATAAAGTTCATGTATCTAAGCCATTTTCTGTGGGGGAACAAATCTCGTTCCTGGTTGAACTCCAAAAGCCAGTTTGTTCTATGTATTTTGTGAGTAACTGAACATCGTGTTTGGTGAATTTTTTACGAGGGAAATGTTTTTAATTGCTAGTAAACTCATTAGAAATATTACTTTGTTGTTCATTACATCTTTAAAGTTGTTGGATACATTGATTGTTGTTCACCACAAAATTACTTTTTAATGCCCTGAGGCTGAAGTAGTACCTCTAATTGAAGCTAAGGTACTAAATGGTGTGTAAGCATTCATGTGTGTTAGCTTAAGCCCTCATTTTAATGTTAATATTTCGACCTTAACTTTGTTGCACCAATTTTGAGTTATTTTATGCCCTGAGTTTTTTGCGCCAACACGATTTTTTCCTTAAAAGATGCCTGATAGCACATGTGCACAAATTTACTGTGTGTTGACTTATGTTACAGATATCAATTACTTTTACTCAATATTACCAATTTCATGTTGATATATTTATTTTTTTGTAAAAAAAAACTTTTAAGTCTTTAGCTCAATCAAGTGAGCTACCTACTCCCTACGAGGGTGAGGTGCAACCCAATTTTTTAGAAAGTCATCCATCTCCCTAAACATGTTTAATTGTGGAGTTTTGTATTAGTGTTGATATGATTGTTTGTTTAAATAATAGGGCGTGAAAATTAAAAGTAATAGTGTCCCAATGAAAACACTTTTTTTATCACTCATAGTTACAAATTTGGATAACTTTTTAAATAATCTCTTTCGGTTAACCTAGATGTCGGAGTTTGAATCTAATAGTGTAAACACAGCATTGTTAAATCTTGAGGGATGATAGTTTTGCTATTCATTGTAATCATACCTCACTTGATCAAATTAGCCTGTATAGTTACGCTTAGAAGATACCTTATTTCTTTGTAAAACATCAAGGCAAACATCAAGGTTTAATTACACTTTTGGTCCTCACATTTTGACCAGCTCACGAAAATGGTCATACTCTTTCAAATCGAACAAAACCGTCCCTAAACTATATGTTTTTTGCAGTTTTAGTCCTATCTCCTATTTTCAACTCCATAAACGCAGAGAAATGACAGGTTTAGACCTACCCCTTATTCTCAATTATGAAATAAATAAGGAATAAAACATATGGGTACAAGGAATCGAATTTTTTTTCTTGTTATAAACCACAAATTTTGGTGAAAAAATGGAATAGACGAAATATTTACCTACATGCTTAAAAAAAATCATTTTTCTGCCCTGACTTTTGTTGGATCGGTCTCTAGATCTTGGAAAATACATACCCAACACAAGCACACATATAATAAATAATAATGAGAAAAAGTGGAAAGAGAAAGTAATTGAATTATATTTATATTTTAAGGAATTAAGTAAAATACATTTTGGGTTGATTCTACGGTGAGGGAGCAATTAAGTCCCTCACCGGTGAACCATCTATTAAATTCCATTAGATCTTTGAAAGTGATTTAACGGTTTAGATTTTATTGAAAAAGAGAAAGTAACATATATGCCTGGTTCCACCCAATCCTTCCTCCTAATTGTCTTCTTCAGCAAAGGGCTTCTTAACTACCACTTGATCATGGATGAACCTGAAAATCTTCTCATGTTTGATGAACAAGAAGATGGTGGTCTCTTACCAATGAAGATGATCATGGATAAACAATTAAATAAAAATTATGGCTATTTGTATATAGAAGACATTAGATCTGCATGTAAATTGAAGCAAATAAAAAAAATTAACGATAAAAATC